>Ga0157362_1001233_pt1 | contig 10534 bp, 5 predicted proteins | sample AttlaeALBM3_FD_111480 | JGI IMG/M metagenome (GOLD analysis project Ga0157362, IMG submission 111480) | Fungus gardens microbial communities from leaf cutter ant in Ribeirão Preto, State of São Paulo, Brazil - Atta laevigata ALBM3 | ecosystem: Host-associated > Fungi > Mycelium > Unclassified ... | reverse complement strand
TAAATTTATGTCAAATTTAATATATTTTTTTAGTTAAATTTGTTTAATTAAATTAATGATATATTGAATAGAAGCAGTGATAACTTATAGAAATAATTAAGTACCAAATAATAAAATTGAAATAATAATATTATCACAAAGGATTTCTATTATCTTTTAAGAAACAAAAATATCAATAATAAGAGGGCCGTTAATGGTCAGCGCGGTAAACAGTGCAATTACATTTATCCAAATTACTTCAATATATCAAACTACAATATAAATTATCATCAGTCAAATGAGGTGATTTGTATTATAATTTAATTATGATACATTAAAGTAATTTGTATAAATGGGATTACGCACTGTTTACTGCGCCGACTCTTAATAGTCCTCCTATTAAGAAATGATTAAAAACAAATTGTATTAATAATATATCATAAATTGACATAATATGAATATTTAATAGCGATATACATCCCGCGAGATACACAGCGCAATATAACGCGTAGAGGGATGCGTGCGCGGCGCGAGCCTCCTCCTCCCCCTTCTCTCGCTCTTGTGGTCCACCACCACACCACCCCACGGACCTATATATTTCCCGGAGGGTCTCCCACTTTCGCCACTATCACTCCTGTCGCGGCGGCGTTCGTGCGCGCTACACACGCCCGCTGTCCTTCCTGTCGAGTTCACGCGGAGGACGGAAGCCGCGATTCGTTTTTCGAGCGTGTACGCATCTTCGTATCTCCTCGTGCGTCGCAACCCTTCGACATCTCCACGTTGGTTCAACAAAGTGGTGCAGTTCCTTTCCTGTCTCATCTCCTCTTCGAAAGGGAGACTCAATTGTTGTGGTTGCGTGTACTTTCGGAACGAGACCGGCGACGTGCAACCCTTTTTTCCGCGCGGGATTGCGCGAGGGTTACGGGACATGTGTGCCACGTGGGCTGAGACGGAAGGTCCACCTGCCGCTCCTGCTGAGTAGGATTAGGCAAGCAGGCACGACGGTGAGTGAACGAAGCGGTCAACTACTCCAAAATAATTATTATTAAATTTTGTTTATCTACTTACTTTTGAACGTAAGTTCAAACGTAAGTTACTTTTATCGATTTTCTAGGAATGTCATATTTATATAAGAATTCTAAACCTCACAGTTATACATATGTATATAAGGCCTGTTCTTTTCTTGTGCGATTCGTCTTTCGTCTTTTTCTTTGATAGAGAAAGAAAAAGATGAATAATGCAAAAAAATTTAGTCGAAAAAACTGGCTTATGATGAAAAGTTACACTTTGCATTTAAAAATTAATATTGATATGTACTGATGAGAAATATCGTTTGTTTATAAAAATATCTAACTACTTGAATATTATACTACGTATATTAGAAATATTAATTATTCATGACAAATGTTTTTTTTTTTTAATAATTACGTGACACATTAAAAATTATACATATATTAATTATCAGGATGTTTTCAATGCTAGAAAAGAGCTATCAAATAAATAACAAATAGAGCAGACAAATAAATGTAGTCGGTTACTTTTCAAATATTTTACGTATGACATACATAATTTTATTTTTCGGTGCGACATAACGCTTGCGTCTACATTTTTGAATGAAATTTACTCGTTTAAAGGCTGTTATGGTGGACATAAAATTAAAGATATCAAACGCGTCGGAAAAGGCGACGTCGGAGGAGAACAAATTTATCATCGATTTTTCCTGTAATTTATCATAGGGCCGCTTCTCTCTGCGCACTCACATATTCCTCGCAGCTGTTCATACAACAGATCCTCGCACGTCTTGCGACTAAAACCGCAACATAGATCTTCTTTATATCCATCAGATAGCGACTTAATATATCAACACTATAAATTGTGTGTCCATTACAACTCTTATCCGACCAATTCATCTGCGAGTGCTCTACTCGCAAATCGCGCATGTAATCACAGTTTTCCCGATGTCTGGTTAAAACAGAATTGTTAGCTAAAATAGAACCGAGAGTATCACAAAGCGTAAATTGATTGGATGTGCGTCTGCAAGTGATATCTGTTTTGATATTATAATAATGTGCGTTTCATTAACTGTTATGTATGTAAAGAACGATTTTGCTGAAGTATTTAACAATTTAACTGTAAGATATAGATCCGAAAATAATTTTGTTGAACTATCGAAATAATTATGTAGGAATTTTAAGCATAAGTACTGCAAAAAGTTTTGATATTCCAGCAATCAGTTTAAGAGTCTTATAAATTATTTTGATAGTGAAATTTGAAGCGTCAAAGTTACTTTTAAATCTGCATTGCTAAATTTTTAGATATTTTAACAAAATCGTTTTTTCCGTGAATTTCCTTAAGAATTTACAAGGAAATCATCGGAACTGTTTCTTACTCATTTTGATCAACTTTAGATATGTTGACATTATAGAGCATAAAAAAATATTGTATCCATATTTTTTTATCTGCTTTTTTAAGTTTTTTTAAGTTTTTTTTAAGTTTTAGGAATTGAAAGAATCCATGAAAATAACAGATTTTTTTTTATTTTCAACGAATATCTTGGAAACTATGAGGTATATAAAAAATGTTTTCTATAAAATTTTATAGTATTTTATACTTTTAGTATTCACATTTTTCGAAAATAAAAAAATTTTGATGGATTGCGTGATGTCTAAACCTTGCGATAAGCATATAAAAAAATATATATAGGTCCAATATTTTATTCTTTACATGTACCCAGAGCCCAACAAAATCGAGTAGTTCCGAGTAGTTGCCTTGTTAGTAGTAAACATTTTAAAATTGCGTATTATCGTATATAAGAGAAAATGATGATATTGCGCGATAATTACTCTGGCTTCGCTGAAATTTGATGTGATTATGAATATCATTGAACATTGTACAAATTAAAAATAAAATTATTTACTTACTCGATTTAACTTCTAAATATAGATAACATTCATCTGTATGTTGAGGATAATTCTTGACAGTAATGCAATTTCCGGATTAATTATCGTTATCTATTAGCTTTCTAACATAACGATTATAAATAATTACCACACTTGACTTGCTGCAGAAATCATTGATTTTGATTAACTAGATAACTTTTCTAACTAGCTTTGAATGTAAAATAATTGCATTAAATTATATATAGAAAATATAATTGATAAGAAAATATAATTGATAGGTCGTTTATTTGAAATCAATTTATCTCACGCTTTAATTATAATGTCCCACAAAGTGGCTACATTATTACAGTCAGTAGAAGAGAACGTATTGAATGTGCTTGCCCTAATTTTTTTGTCGACGTCGTCGACATACATGCACACACATTTGCGACACGCGTCGGTGTTGAAATAATTGCTGAACCGTCGACTCTCTGAGCTGTTAGTGTTTCCAGACGTGTCGTGAAGCTTTAAGAGGAATTCAGAGCGAATCTAATAAGCGCCAGCGTGACGACGGATGGCGCATTAAAGCTTGGTCGCGTCGTTTGGATGAGAAAAAAAGAAATGGGAAGCTTAACCTTCCCCCTGAAAGTTAAGACGATCAAGTCGGCCCTCGTCTTGTCCCTTCCGTCTTGCCTCTCGCCCTTACATGGCATCGTGATTTGTTGCGTGGCGTCTTTCTTACACTGTCTGTACCACTTGTCCTGTTAATGACTTCATGTTTCGTCTACAGGATGGCCTGAGCCTCGGAGCAAATGGACCATTTACGAAAATCGAAAGATGACCCGCCGCCGCCGTGCATCTTTTCCGGATTTCCGCATCGACGAGGTCGCCGGCGATCCACCGTGATTAGGCTGGATTTCGGGTAAGTAGCACTATTATTCTTCTTATTCGAATTTATTTATGCTTGTATAAATTTTCATGTCTTCATATAAGCGTGGTACAGAAATAATACACCCAGGTTGCTTCAACTGATTAAAGAAATGTTTCTTTGCTATACAATTAAAGAAACAATTTCTTTAATTTGTGAAAAAATTTCTTTGATTTAAATATTATTTTGTAAAATTAAATAAAATTTATTTGATTTAAAGAAATTATGTTCAAATCTAAGAAATGGCCTTCAAATCATGTTTTGAAAAGTTTAATGTTATTTGATTCTTTGAATTTGACTTTAAAAATTTTCGACATGTATTGATCGAATGTTTTCAAGATAGCTAAACTTTAGTGCAATTTACTTTTCGTCTTTTTTTAGTTCTAATAATTAACAAAAGATTAGTAAGTTGAATCGAGATTGAAGTTAATGAAAACGGGTATAAGATATTCAAAGATGGATAAATATTTGAAATCATGATTTGAATATCATTTCTTGGATTTGAACATAATTTCTTTAAATCAAATAAATTTTATTTGATTTAAAAAAATAATGTTTAAATGAAAGAAATTTTTTCATAAACCGAAGAAATTTTTTCTTTAGCGGTATAGCAAAGAAATATTTCTTTAAATCGAAGTAATCTTTTCTTTGGGTGTACAATTCAACATGTACGCGAAAAATATGCGTATTAAATTTTTAATAATAGTGTGATGAAGTAGGTACATGATGGCAAGAAGTTCTACCTGAATGTTACAATTTAAAACGTGACAAGCATGACTCATGTTGAGCTTTTAATTGATGTGAATTCAGCGTGTCGAGACTTATTTCTCTAACTCGATCATGCCAGAATTAGAAAGTACAAAGGTCAGTAAAGTATCAGCAAAAATGTAAGGAAATCGCGTATGTGATTAAAAATATGGAGATTCGAATCTTTCAGATTTTGGAGAGAGAATCTCAAATTCAGATATCTGTTCATCTGTCTTTGAATATTTTATGCTTGTTTTCAATCTCTGTTTTCAACTTACTCGTCTTTTGTTAATTATTACAATTAGAAAAAGACAAAAAGTAAGTTGCACTAAATTTAGCTGCCTTGAAAACATTCGACGATCAATGCATATCGAAGATTTTTAAAGCCAAATTCGAAGAATCCAATAACATTAAATTTTTCGAAGATAAGAGGTCAGATATTATAAATTATTCAAGATACTCACGTTGAAAATATACATTCGAGCCGGACATCCTGTAGCATCGAGCTCTACATTTGAATAACACGCAGGTTTGAGGTACCGCTTGAAAGCGTGCTTTCTGCGTGCAAAATCTGAAGCGCGCTCGTGGAAGATACATCGAGAGTAACTCGCTGCACGCGAGTGAGTTACGATATAATTAAGCGCCGGTATGCAAAACGGGAGATACTCGGTCGTTAGAACACACAGGTGGCATTGATGAATTTATAAGCGTTGTTGAAGGTAACGATTAGACGGTGAAACGTTTACAGTAGTTATTATCTCTTAATCTTTATGAGTATGGATTATTATCAAAATAAAGTCAGATAAATGTACATATATGAAATAAGCAGCAGAAAATAGTAAGAAGTTTCTGGAAAATTTAGAAGCATTATTTAAACGTTACAAGAAGAACAACAACTTTAGAAAGATCAGAAATAAAAAAAGTATAAGAAAACTAAACAGATCACAAGTTATTAAAGAGTTGGGAAAAAATACATTAAAACTCTTTCAAAATTTATTTTGAAAGCTCACTTGAACACGAAGAGAAAAGCCACTCAAAAGTTCGCAAATAAAATCAGATAAATATAAATATACTAATAAATGACTACACTGAGAAAAAAGGCTGTTTCAAAAAAATATTGATTGATTCATCAATTAAATACAGCGATTATAGGTTATCAAGCAAATATTTAATAATTCAAATAAATATTTGTTAAATTAAACAAATAATTAACATGTTTTAAAACAAGATTTGAAGATTGTTAATCTAAATATATAAATATTTGAATTAAATAATCACTACGAACTAAACGCATGTAGTCAAGTTAATAACTTTTTTCTCAGTGTAGTAGAATAATAGAAAGTTTCAGAAAAATTAGAAGTTTATTCAAAAGTTACATTAATACAGTAATAAAAATTCTAGATAGATCAGAAATAAAAAATAAAAAATTAAATAAATCAGAAGTTATAAAAATAAAAAATTGGGAAAAATAAAATTTTTTTCTTTATGTTTATCTTTATTACTGTACCACGCCTATACGAAGACATGAAAATTCACACACGGAAAAAAATATTTGAATTAACTGAAATTCTGGTGGAAAATGAACGATCTAGAATTCTAGTTAGAATTCTACAAGATTTCTGGTTAAATAAAAAATAAAATTTCGTTAAATCTCTTTCGAAATTTATTTTGAAGACTCACTCGGGTGCGAAAAACCTCCCGTTTTTACATTATAAGAGTAAACAGTTTTGTCTCGGATTAACAGGTTCTTATTAAGTTATGAAACTCTAGCGTCGCCTAAGATCGATTCGCGCGATGAATGTGCGATATGCGTAATGAATGTGCAATTTGAGCCGCGGTGTATTTTACGAATTAATTTTAATCGGGACGAAGCGAGAAGACCGGATGAGCAAGAAAATTCCTATTCTCATGCTAAATAAGATCCTTTGATCATCAAGCTCGTCATCTTAACGACGGGACGTCTCTCTTTTTCCCCGATGCGTACACTGCGGATAACGCCGGGTGGTTTATTCTAATGGCGAACACCTCTCGTAATAATTCTCTCGATGTGTGCGCATCGCGCGCACCAAGCCTGCAGAACGGGACATCAATCCTCGCTCTCGTTACCTTCGATGCTCCGGGCAAAGAATCTCTTGTTATCCGCGGCCGTCTCTCTTTATACCATGTGCATGCCGATGCCGTTGCATAATTACCGGGTCTTGATCAGGCAAGTGCACCGTTGCGTTTTCGGTTTCTTCGAAAAAAAAATGCAGAATTCCGATCTTCTCGGTTGCGCGTGTCTTGTCTTTTGGTCGATTCTTTTCTCGAAACGTGACTTCATGTGATATTCATTCCTTGCATCTAAATCTTCACTCTCGCATTGTTCGTTGTATGACAAAAATGACATGACATTATTAGATATGTATTGTAGTGATATAAAAGCAATATAAAATTATTACATATGTATAGTGATACAAAACGAAAAATCTATTTTTTAGTTTAAAAATAAAATTACGTTTTAAATTTTTAGCTGTTATAGCTCTTTAATTTCGATTAAGTGACTTCTAGATGAATAATATTATTGTATAATATTGATATTCTCTTTAGAAAATTCAAAACACTTTTAATATAGTCTCCAGACGATCAATGATTGCGTAATATTTCAAATATTGTGTAATAACATTGGTCGTTCAGGAGCCGCGGTCAGTTCGAAGTCGTTTTAATAAAAAACGAAGGATGTAATATGTCAGTATACAGATTTAAAGTAAAATTTTACCTTTAGGAGAGGAAGCTATAAAATAGATTTTCCGGTTTTTATATTATTATGATACATAATGATTTTATATCAAGTTTAAAATAAATTAATTTTTTTATAGGTGCATGAAAATATTATGAAATTTAAAAACTAATACATGCGAGTCTTTATTTTTCATGCATTTTTCTACAATTCTTTCCTCTCTTTCTCATTACATAATTATATTCGGTTTTAATTTTTTGTAAACAAGTATTTTAGGATTATTAAAGTTGGCTATTTTCCGGCGCGGAATATCTTTATGCGTCAGAAACGGAAGAACATGAATCTCTGTAAATTTCTCTGTTCCCTTATCTCGAATTTCCGTGGTACGTGCGCGGAACAAGTGCTAATTACTCCTGTTTTAATAGCGAAGTAACTGCGGTGCATAAAAATTTCTACAGCGAGGTTATTAAATTCCCGCTTTAACAGTGGAAGCAGACACAAAGCGTAGAAATGCGAAAAATTAGTTATGCCGTGCCGTATTGCGGTTATCTTCTGTCTCGCGCGAATGTTTTGCTGCACTGAAATAAAAACGCTTTTTCTGGCAGAACAAGTATATAATGTTTTATAACACTGCATAGAGTTAATTATATAAAAGTGTAATAATGTACAATATTTTGCTTTTTATCATGTCGAAATGAATTCTGACGGAATGAAGCCGAAATTCGACATTTCTTACGAATCTGTTTTTATTTTCTCAAAAAATTTGAACAGCCTCCAATATTCATAATTCATAAATTATAATAGTAAGTAAAAATGTTAAAAATGTAAAATACAAGAAAGAGAAAAAGTCCATATTTGGACAAAGTGAGTCTTGCTGCCTAGTAATAATTTTATATAAATTGTACAATTTATTATTTATCGATCTGGAAGTACAATCCTAAACTGAGCTGGAATATGTAATATATACAAATTAAATTGACAAGTGATTTAATAATATCGTTAATAAATACTGTAAAGAATTATATTTTTCATAAATTATATTCTTGCTAGCGTCACAAATCATCACAGATTACACAAATTATGAGTTATTATCGATCGAACGCCGAGAGTAATCGACTAAAATAAAAACAAAGTATTTAACATGGATTCGTTTTTCGAGATTATTCACCGCGGGGAGGGAGGGGGGGGGGAGATTGGAAACGTGTCTGGCTACCTTGTGAGTGCATTTTTACCATGCTCTGCGACGAATAAAATCGTTCGGCGCGGCGAAACGATTCAAGAGAGAACCTACACGTCGCTCGTCGACGTTGACGTCCGTGAAGGTACAATAACTCGTGCATCATCCGCGTGCAACGTTAATCCCCTGCCAGTAAGGGGGTGAACCTCCCCCTCTTCTTGCCCCTCTCCCTCCAGAAGAAAAAAAGTAAAATCGACGACGAACAATAAGCAATCTGTGGCAGATCCGTATGATAATTATATTGAGTCTGGACGTGCACGGATACGATTACTGCATAGACTTTCCGCGGATCACATGCGGTACACATTACATACGGTATGCGGTCGTTTACCGAAATGAATACACAGGGCGTCCCAGAATCCACGCACTTTCCCGCAATCGTGTACCTCCGAAACAGGATCAGGAAAGTCATGATTTCTTTGTCGTTTAGGTTTTATTATTGATAAAGTGCTAAAATATATGGATTTACTAAATTAAATTTTAATTTTGGGCTTTATTAACAAAGCTTTATTATAGTATTAATTATATTATAATTATAATATTAAGTGAAATTTAATGTAATTGATGGATAATATTAGTTATATTATAATATTAAATGGAACTTAATGTAATTAGTTAATTATATTTATATTACAATATTGAGTTCCATTTACATTATTAACTTTATTATACAATTAAGTAGAGCTTTATTTGACAGAGTCATCAATTTGAATTTTAAATTCAAAGCTACTTTGTTAGATTAGAAGTGGAGATGTCAATTCTAATCTGATGAAAAGTATTTGACAAAAAACTCAATATAATTCTGAAACTCTTTGTATATGTTTATTGTGTATTGTCACATCTGTGACACAAGTCTTTCTCATTATCTCTTTCAACTGTTATCGCTCTGACAAAATAAATCCAGCTATATAAAGTTTCTTTGATTGAAATTCACAGTATAAATCTTAGAAATGAATGAACTTCTTTTAGAAAAAAGTATGCATTGCTTTTTATTTACTACATTCTGTTTATTTATACAGAAATTTTTAAATAGAATTCGTGATTATTTGGAAATGAATTAGCGAATCAGTCTGAAACTAAAGCGATCGTTTTAATAACGAAATAATAATTTCGGATAATAATTTGAAGTCTTCCATTTTAACTTTAATCGTTCCGAAATTTCTTGAATTGACATTCGCGAATCCAATGTACTTTAAATTAATGTGTCTTCGCTTAAAGTTAACTTAATTAAATAATTATTTTTTCTTTTTGATGATTAAAATCTGAAGAATAAAATTACGTAACTTAAAGTTGCGAGGTTGTGAAAAACAATTATTATAAACAATTTTTCACGTAGTTGAAGGAAATGTCAACTGGATTCGCGAATTAGGATTAAAAATACTATATCGAACGCGTTTTATCGTCACCGTGTACAATTCGTCCGCAGAGCAAGAACACTAATTGTAAATATATATGCAATGACTTTATATGCTTGTCATGCGCAATGTATATTGAATCGGTCAAATATCGAGTGTTAATCTGGAATGAACGAAAGCGGGCGACCGTTCACCTTTCCATATGAATTCAAAATCAAGGCAGAACAACGCGATGCGATTAATATCGATTATTTACGACACGCTCGTACGGAAGAGCGAAGGTTTAATTGTACGCACGCGGCGAATTACCATACAGACACGTAAATGCGCGCGTTACGTCCATTAGCCGCGCCTCGAAAACGAACGCGTCGGAGAAATCTGAAGGGCAGCGCAAGCACGCCGTGCCGCGGCGTGCGAACATCCTTTGATCTTCGCCGCGCGTGCGAAACGTGCGTTTCCGCATCGTGCATCCCGCCGAGATGCATCCGTGCGCAATTGGATCACGGGATTCACGGATATTTTAGCGTTTTGCACATCGTGTATCTCTTAATCTGTCAGTACTTTGCGGGAACCATCGGTATCTCGCGTTGGAAATCCGACAAGGCAGCTTTCGATAAGAGCAATCTGCACCTGCAATATCGTGCGCTGTAAATACAAAAAATGTTTGAAAAAGTATATATCGCTCCGCCTGAT
>Ga0157362_1001232_pt1 | contig 10536 bp, 5 predicted proteins | sample AttlaeALBM3_FD_111480 | JGI IMG/M metagenome (GOLD analysis project Ga0157362, IMG submission 111480) | Fungus gardens microbial communities from leaf cutter ant in Ribeirão Preto, State of São Paulo, Brazil - Atta laevigata ALBM3 | ecosystem: Host-associated > Fungi > Mycelium > Unclassified ... | reverse complement strand
CCCCGTCGTCGTCGTCGCGCGTCGACGGGACGGACGGTTAAATAAAGTATCGCTTTGTCGTTTCGATAAAATACCGGCACGATACCATGATTCCGATAACTTTTAACGACAGCGTCAATACCGTTATATCATTGCGCAGAAATTATGTGTGGCAAAAAAAAAAAAGCCGCGCAGCGACAATGGCTGTGTTCAGCAGAAAAAGCGGCTTTGCAACTGTTGTGAAATTTATTAATATGATCGGACTTGTTCTTAGTTCCTCATTGAATCTAAATGTATAAATCAATTATATTGATTATTAGAAATAATCTTATCTTCGGTCAAAGTAGAACTTAGTGCTTAATAATATTAAATATAAGAGAAAGTTTATTTTAAAATGCGCAGCTGAAGCTGAAGAAATTAATTAATTTCTCAATTAGATTGATCGTCCATTTATAGTGTAAGCATCTTAGAAATTTGTAAATAATTTACTGCGAAAAATGATACTAAAGAATTTTATGACAATTATAAAATTATTTTTTCTGCTAAACGTAATCTATATAATGATAACAATATTATCGTTAAGATTACAGAATTAGGGAACGAGCTGATAAATAATATTTCTTTTTTTTGTTTTACGTCCCATGACTATCTTGAAGAAACTCAAGCGCGTCTTCTTTTCGTAGAAAATACTTTTCGTAGAAACGCTAATCCTGTCAAAGATATTCCACTCAAAGAAGTATAAATTTATATGACGTGGCAAAGGGGGGATTTATATACGGGCGCTTTTGTTACGTGATTTAATTATGTGAACAATGTTTACAACAGAGCGCAATTGCATTACAAATCGCTCTGTTGCTTTTTTTTTATTCATCTTGCCGTTACAGCCCGAGGCATTCTTCCATTTTAGTTGTGTGTGCGTTCTTCGCATGTGAGCGTGAACTCCATTTGGGCGTACATGCGCCCTTTGTAGTGAAAGGGTTATTCGTCGCAGGAAATGTCGAATTTAAGATGTCGCGTTCGAAAGTGGAAGTAGTATTAAAAGTGCGTGTCGTTACTAGAACTGCATTTAGATCAATACTTTTTTTTTTTTGATAACTTTATTTTTGAGAAATCATTTTTTTATTTTATCATACATATAAAAGAATATTTTATATTATTATAAATTCTCGATAAAAATATTATTCAACGGACGTACCTAAGTAAATTTCTCTGAAATTTAACGGCGAGAAACTTGACGGAAATTTAATTAAAATGTTTTAAAATAATTATTATTAAAATTTTTTAAATAAAAAAAAAATTGAAATTTGCAAAGAAAATTGCGATTTCGTATTTGTATTTCTTCAATATTGAATTTTATTATGAGCGATTACACTCACGGATAGTTTCCCGTATTCTACGTATCTCGTTCTTGATTACTCATGCTGAATCTATTCGCCGAAGGAAATGGGCGATTACTCCTGAATAAAACAGTTCTTCCGCTCGTGTCTACAGTGAGACAGCATAAAGTCCAATGAACCACCTTATTTCATGTTTAATAGATATCCTCGACGACGAAAGAAAGCTAGCTCGCGAGCTGAGTTTGTTCGGATACTGCTGCAGAAGTTTAAACTCAAGCGGTCCCGAGAACCCAATAACGCATTCTTGTTTTGCGTCATAGTTTCTTTTTCTAACGGAGAAAGAACCGAGGATGTATATATAAACATTTATGTCATTTTGGAGCGAAGTTCACTCGGTAATTCTGTAATCTTTTTTTATACATTCCACGAGTATTCCATTTTATCTCTCTCTCTCTCTCTCTCTCTCTCTCTCTCTCTCTCTCCCTCCGAGACGTTCTTGTAAGAAATTGGAAGTGACGGGGAAAAAAGGCGTGCTCGCGATGAAAGGCGAGTGTTGGAAACGCCTTAAAGCACGGGGAAAGAAAGAGAGCGAGAGAGAAAAGGAGAGAGAGGCACACACGCGGATCGCGGTGGCGTATCACCGTCCGCTGAATGGTATCCGTTCAAAGTTTCCCATAACGCGATATTAAGACCTCATTAGTATGATAAACTTGAGACAGATACAATGACGCCTTTCATCGAGCAGTGCTTCCACGAAAACGCGAGCGTGCGAGCTTTCGCCCGTATAAATTCCAAATACGCTGAGAATTTTCACGTGCATACGTCTATCTACACGCGATATCGCCGGTCATTCACGCATAGATGATATTATGCAAACCTATTATCAGTGCATTAATCATGTTTCAACTGCAATATCAACATAATAAGACGCAAGAAAAAATTATTCACGGCTTTTAATTGCTTTAAATTAGGAATTAAGTTTAGATCTCCAAATTCACTTCTATAAATCTTCAACTACCAATCATTGAATCCTTCTATCCAGATAAACTTGCGTAGCCGTATAAACCATATGTTAAGAAATTATCCAATCGCATTTCTGTTATAAGGACGCACATAAAATTTGATTGGATAATTTTCCTTACTTATGATTGTGGATCTTTGCAAATTTTGGACAGACATTCGAATCTTTTTGAATTCGCGGGTTGTTGGAGTTCTCATCGAGAATTCGAATCTTTAGGAGCTTTTATTCTTCCAATGATAAGATCCTGAATTCTTCGACTTTTTTTTGCAACTTAGCTCCATTTCAGTAGCATTACGATATAATATCACTCACGGAATAATCGCAAAGTGCATAAGTGCCCGCTGCAGCTGTCGACGTCAAGTTCAGGTCTGAAGTGGACGTACTTTTATATATAAGTATCGTCGGCAATCTCGACGATCATGACAATGTCGTCCAAGAAATCTTGAAATTATTATCCCGAGTAGTAATGTTATGCCTCTTCAATAAATTCTTTTTCTTGTTCTCGGATTCACTTCAGATTCTTAGATTAAATTAAAAATAAATCAATGTATAACTTGGAGCTTTTTGGCTACGAACGATTACGTCGATTTTCTGTGCGCACGCATTTACGTTGACATCCGCGTGCGTGCCGGGGGGGAGATGGAAGAGAGGAAGGGTGGAAGCGAGGTAGAGGGTGTAGGAAATACGGGTGTGGTTCGATCAATACGGACATCCCATAGATCTATCGGTGCGTACGTACCGTCGGGTGAATCACACTGAAAATTATTGCTTGTAACATAGGTTATAATTATACATGAATCGAGAAATGTTTTGCCCAAAACTTGGAAATAAATTGCCCGTTGTTATCTGTTTTTATCTCAACGTAGCAGCACAACATGATTAATCAGTTTTTATTTTCGATTTTTTTGCATGCGTTAAATGTTGAAACGTTGACATCAGGATATCAATTGCTTTATAATAAAGAGACAAGAGATATCCATTTATATATTTTATACTATCGATTGGGAGAATGTATTAAACTTCTTTGTAGATTCGCCCAATTTTCGCGTTTTTCCACACAAGACACACATTATATGTATCTAATGATTGTTAGTTGTCTTATAGAAGTGCGGACATGAAAAATTTTTGAAAGTTTCTGATGAAACTAATTGATGATAATGTTTGCAATCACATTTTAAACGAATATTTTCTAATTACTCATTTTTTGTATTTCATTTAATTCGACTTGGTTATCACTGCAGGCCACTAAAGGAGATTGAATATTATTAAAAAAGAAGAAGAAAAAGAGAAGATCAACGACTTGTAAATCTTCAACTACTAGTCGTCGGAATCCTTTAGAGTCTATCAAGACAAACTTGCATATCTGTATAACTGTATGCATAAAGAAAACTATCCAATCGCATTTCTAATAAGGACGCACATAAAATTCGATTAGATAATTTTCTTTATGCATATGATTATGCTACATGCAAATTATCTGGATAAATAGATTTTTTGGATTTGCGAGCTTTTAGAATCTTGTTCTAATCCAAATGCCCATGTCACACTATGCATTGGAGATTGAGTGAGGATTACGAATTAAAGATTAGAATTCGATCAATCAGATAATTTTAATTTCAATCCATTTTGTTCTAGTTGACTGAATTCTAATTTTAAATTCGCAATCCTTAATCTTCATTGCGTTAGTGTGACACAAGCTTATGATATATACTGTCAGTATTGAATTTCATTTTCAGTGTTGACAATGTATATCAGAGCATCTCATTTTCGAATCTTCAAGAGCTTTTTTAATTTTTACATTTCTGATGATACTCTCTAAATTTCTTGTGGAGTGAAATCTCACTTTAAAAGAACAAAAATACTGCCACTATTAAAAAAGAAAATGAAAATATATTTGTACTTTTGAATAAGAACGATAGATTTTTACTCTTTTTTTAGGAGAGGGGGGGGGGATGAGATTCAAAAAAGGGAGAAAACTTTATTCTTTTTTTGAATCTTACACTAAAAAATCGAACTCCAAAGAAAGAGTGAAAATTTGTTATTTTTACACAAGAGTGCAAATATTTTCACTAGTGGCAGTATTTTCATTCTTCTTTTGCGGAGTGAGATTTCACTTTAAGAAATTTAGAGAGTAAGAGTCTGAACTCTTTAAAAGATTTACGGGTTGTGTTCCGCGCTCGCGTATTTGCAACACGATGCGTGCGATTTCGCGGAGCAAGTGAACAAAGGGACGCGTATCGCTTACAGACCCCACGCCATGATGCGTAGACATTCGATAGAGCGTATCTTAAAATATGCAAAACGACCGCAGTTTGACCATGACGGAATTGTTCATCGCATGCGTATGATTCACGTGGATATATATTGCTGGTGTGGCAAAACAGAGAAACCGATCGGCTAATCGTCGCGTCTCGGGTTATCGTCTAGATTACAAAGTATTTTCCGTTCCTTACCAGTCAATAAGCGTAATCAACGCGATGCGTCATCTCTGGCGTCTGTACGAATCGCTGATAGATTTGCTGATCGCATCATCGTAGCGATTCGATAATTTTTTTTTTTATTGAACACTGAGAAAAATATCTAGTTGATGGACGAATGTAATTAATTATATCAATCAGAATTCCAGAATTATCTCATTTAAAAGTTTAGTAGATTAGTTTAATCAGAGAAAAAATTTTGAGATACGATATTTTTAATCAGAATTTCAATTAATCAAATCATTTTTTTTTCAGTGCCTATAAACTGGAAAAATATAAAAAATAAGTTAAATCAAGAAAATTAAAATTAATCTATATCGGTAGAGATGAACATAAGGCCCATTTCTATCAATATAGATTAACTTTAATCTTGATTTAATGTATTCTTTATCTTTTTCTAATTTCCAGAACTGGAGAAAGATAAAAAGTAAGTTAAATCGAGATTAAATTTAATCTATATTGATATAAATGGACATAAAGAGTCAGTTAACGGCGTCAATGGAAATTATATGCGATGCTTATCGAATTACGAATGCGAGAATTCACGTGACTCTAGATATCGAGATTGATGGGTCGGGTCGATAAGAATTATTTACACTGCAAGGGTATTACAGGCAATTCGCAGTCGCAGAACGAAGCGACACTTACGTCAATGTCACTGCTACGCTGGTGATTCACTACAAAAACGATGTGACGGTTTGAATCCGCAGCTGTTGTCTTACCGTTCGATTCTGTTTTTCGTATCTGGTCACTTGTATGGCTACTTACACAGAAAACTTCGGCCATATATATTTCTAATCTGATTTACGCGTTGTAATTACTAACGACATTATTTTGCAGATATGTTTTGTAGCTTGTAATATTTTCATCCGGGAGTGCTTAGCATAACACTGCAGGTCTAAATCGAACGTCATGTTAAGAACGTAGTTGGATGAGATTAGATCTTCGCGTAGCGGATCACACTTTATCCTCGCATGCGTAACTAATCCGTGCTTTAACCTCTCCACGTCAGCTCCACATACTTTTCTCACCGTTACATCCGCCTGATTGCGATCCGTTTCGCGCGAGTCACCGTCTACACAGAGTAATCCGTCGCGGTTTACTTGCACACCAATAGACTGTCGTCCGTGTCATAAAAGTGCAGCAGCTTCTCTCGCCTTCTCTGTCATCGGAGATGATATAAAAAAAAAACAACAAAGAAAAACTTTTATATATCGATATACTATCATAGTCTTCTCTTACTCTCTGTTTAAACACAATTGATAACTCCGTTCGATAGGGTCATCTGTCGCGCATGTCTACAATAATTGCCGTGTACTTTTTTCCAAGTGCGCTCGCACTCCCTGTATTTTTCCTTGAGGGGATCCTAAAATTGTCTACTTTACTTTTATTGCAATGTCTACTTTATTATTTTTTAAATAAGTATTTTTCTAATTGCATTTATATACATATTTAAGAATTATGCTAAAAACAAAAATGTTGGAAAATTACAATTTTTTTTACTTCTGGTGACTTATAATAATATTTATTTTATATAAATTTTATATTTGGTATAAAAGAATTTTGATTTGGACTGAGGATTACATGAACAACAATGTTGAATTTTTAGAGAATTAGATTTATTTCTACTAATGTAGATTAACTTTAATTTTAGTCCAATTCTTAACTCTAATTCTTCTAATTCTTAAAATTAGAAAAAGATGACTAGTTAAAATTAAACTACATTGGGAGAAACGAGTAGATTAGTTAGAAAATTTACATGTGCGTACGATATTGATGTAGTAGTGTGCAGATAAATCATATATGTACCTACTGAATCGGTAAAACAGACTTTAGTTAGAATCCTCTTAAGCAGGTTTAACCCTCGCCTCTTTTTGAAAGAAATAATTGTCGCATTTGCCTGAAATGCCAGCGACGAAATTCCTCGGCCGATCCTCCTCCAACAGTTCGACGATATCATAATTTCTCTCGCATTTGTTCGCTCGATGATGAAACGATAATAAATAATTCGCTGAGCCTGGCCTATGATATCGTATTAACTTGATCGTATTAACTTGATTGACTTTACTTGTAATCGCACGCATCTACGGGAAAGATAGTCAGTCGTTCCTCTTATCCGCGAATGGCTCGCGCGATTGTTTACTCCTCTGTTTAATCCTCCTTATTTACCGTCCGCTTCTCTTACGTGAAAGATTTAGGTTAATGAAATCAAAACCTGATTTATCTTGAATAATGAGGTAGAGCTAGTACAAGGAGAGATATTGACGTCGCTGCTATCCGACCGACCGCTTATCCCGCGACTTTACGAAGTAAATCGCGAGGCGACCGAGCGCGCGTAATATTCCGTTTGCTATTTATAGCCCTTCCGTTCCCTGCATAATTCATACGCGTTCGCGTCAATTCGCGCGTGCCGGTCCTTCGTAGTCTAAATTGAGTTTAAATCGTTTCTCCCTTTTTTTTTCTTTCACGCGCTTCGCTCGCGTTTTCTTTTCTTTTTTTTTTTTCGAGGTGGGAAAACGGGAACTTTACACACCTATTCTCGAGATAAGGTAACGACGTCTCCAACATCGATATCAGCGTAATGACCGCGGTACGCAACCATTACATATCGCATAAACTATGTTGTACTCATAATACCTTCACTGCCGTTCGTGGAAGTTCAGACACCCGCATAAATTTTTGCCGAACGGTTCTGTAAAAAATAAAGACATGAAATAATTGTTATTCTTTTATATACCATTATTTTATATATCATTATTATATATCATTTTAGGATGCACGTACTAACACCAAGAGCTTTATAAATGATTTTTAATTCTACATGCCAAAATTGTCTTTATTTCTTAGAACATTGACAGTATAATTGATAATAATTCAAAAATTCGCTTAGAGAAGAGCTGTGAGCTTATACTATAGTGTAGTAGTATATATGTGTAGTAGTATATATGTGTTGTATTTATTATATATTTTCATGTCTATGTCTTTGAATATTGGAAATTGATCGATTAATGTTTCTAAATGTTTCTACGAAATAAAGACAATATTTGGCATATTAAAATTATAAAATTATGAATAATTTATGAAGATATTGCAATTGATGTATAAATGCTTATTGTGTATGCAAGTATTCCAAAATATAAAAGAATAAAAACACAATTGCTGTTTTACTGTTGTTCTAATTTTTAACGTGATCATTCGATAATATTTCATGCGGATGTCCGAACTTACATGAACGGCAGTGTATATACAATTTACGATGTGTACTTTTGCTACATGTACGTGTAGAAATACCGCTGCGGGTTCGGGTGCACTTTCACTCGTCCGGACGTCGACTTCGATCGGAGTCACGCGAGATTCGTGCATTTGATTTCGCCGTACGATTACGTAGTCCCCATAGGCGCCTCGGTGTCTTCCACGACGATCGATTGACGTGTATATCCACGGAAAACGGACGTTTCATGAGCGAGAGACGGTGCGCGGGTCAAAGGGTGACGGTCTGCGACTCTCCCATTTAAACTGTACAGGCAGGGTTGTTTCCGATCAACGGCACTTCTCTTTAACGATGTACGCTGTGTGTCACTTTGAGATTGAGTCTGGAAATAATTAACTAGCCGGCTGTTAAAATGGCGCTGGGATAGCCTTTGTATTCAACGACGTGTGATCGGATTTGGTTAAACTTGAATTTCTTTCTCTCCGCTCAATGTGTCGATTGGAGACACCCTATATACTGTGCGTGTCTCTGCGCCGACTTTATGCGGCTTTGTGTGACCCTGGGGTGCGTTGCATGTCGCCGTCCGGTTCGGTCCGTCCGTTCAATTGCCTCTTGCCAAGAATGGAGAAAATTATTCCCCTCAATTCGACGCAATTTAGAGGAATTAAGCGATCGCGAACCGCGAGAGCCGCACTTCTTCGGCTCATAACTTCTGAACCTTCTCCTTGTCCTTGTACTCGCGTCTCCCTTCCTTCTTTTTATCTTTTTGAGGAACCTCTCAATAAGAGCGAATCGTCGAATCACGGTTACTCTGGTTCCCACGAGACTTGAGAAATCCTCAGGTAAAAATCGCTGAGAAAACAGAAGGCCCGCATTATTCGACAAACATTTTCAGTTCCGTTGTAAAATTATAGTCCGATTTACCGTATATTGCTTCGCTATCATAGTATTTGATCGGCTTCCCATACGGCGATATAATACGATCGGAACTTCGAGCCAATATCGTGGAATTAAATTGGCAAATTCCGATCGATTAATAGCTGTTCATATTGCTCGCTTTATTACACATAATCGATCGCTTTTCTTAATTATCGTTCGCCGTTACATTATTCGTTAATTATTCATGCGGCGGATATTATTAGCATGCCGATTATCCCGAAAGGGTTAATGACAGTACGCAGAAATTCTGCAGCGGCCGGAACGGACCATTTTTCTCCGAGTGCGATCGCACTCATGCAGCTTCGAAGTCCGGCGCGCCGGAAGGAGCGGAAACGACCCTAAGTGCGACAAATTGTGAAAGTAATGGACGATAATGTAGTGTCTTACAAGGTGAATGAAAGCCGTCTCGCGTTGGTGTGATCGGCTTTAAATCACGCACGTTATCTCTACGGTTAACTGCGACAGAGCGATGCGTCGCGACCAGAATTTCATTACGTCACATCAGGCTCTCCGCAACTGTCGCCACCGCCGTCACCGCTACTGCCATACTTGTTGTTTTATCTTTGTGAGACGGAATTTGTTTTCGTCCGCAGTTGCGTCCGCGCTTTATTACATTTAACTGTCGTATTTGCGCTCAACGAGTTTGTATTAGCAACTGATAGAACGATGGATAGTCGCGAATAGTTGAAAGCCTCATCGACTGTTCGAGTTTATTATGTACGGCGCGAAACAACATGGAAATTCCACGTAAATGATGTATATAAAAATGACGATACACATAATAAGCTGTCGTATATTTCATATATATATATATATATATATATATATGTTTTTTTTTATATAACTTTTCTATTCTTGTCTAGTCATTATTTTTGCTTGAAGGACACCGCACTAATTATATGAAAAATTGAGTCCTGGTGAAATGAGATGGTTTTTACATATATTATGACTTATAATATAGTGAACAAAAAATGTTATAAATAAAGGATATCAAAAGTGTAAAAACTCGCTCTCAGAGCATCATAACTCAAAAACTCTCCATTATTGAATCTCATATCTACGACATCTTTTGTTCATTATAAGTTACATTATATACGAAAACTGACTTATTTCACTGGAACCGAATTTTCCATATAATTAGCGAGGTTCTTTTCAAGTTTTCCGACCAGAATATACCCGGTTGTCACGATCTGTATGCAACAATACACGTTGAACCGCGCGGACTGAAACCATATGTTGAAACCCAAAAGCCGAGAAAGGAGTTCCACGTAGTTTTATATCGTTGTATTTTACTGCAGAGAGGCTCGGTACATTAATCGCGACGACGCCACCCTCGTTCCGGCGAGCGAGGCACCTCGCGACCCCGGATAGTTTTTACGGCCATTTAAAATTGCTAATTTTAGACGGTGGATTTTTCCGCCACGCCCTACAACTGCACGAGGGATAAGTTCGCCACGACAGCGCGCGAATACTCCACGTCAGCGGACGGGATTTAATAGAATCAACTTAATCCAATGCGGCGTTTCGGATTGGCGTTCACGGACGCCCGTACCTGTCAATAAGCCGCGGAAT
>Ga0157362_1001231_pt1 | contig 10538 bp, 6 predicted proteins | sample AttlaeALBM3_FD_111480 | JGI IMG/M metagenome (GOLD analysis project Ga0157362, IMG submission 111480) | Fungus gardens microbial communities from leaf cutter ant in Ribeirão Preto, State of São Paulo, Brazil - Atta laevigata ALBM3 | ecosystem: Host-associated > Fungi > Mycelium > Unclassified ... | reverse complement strand
TTTGTTGTTCGGCCTTCCCCCCTCTCTCTCCTCCCCCGCCCCCCTCCCCCCCCCCCCCCCCCCCCCCCCCTCCCCCCCCCCCCCCCCTCCCTTCTCCCCCCCCCCCCCTCTCTCTCTCTCTCTCTCTCTCTTTCTCTCTCTGATGCCATGGCATTCTGCGTGCGGACCTTTTTTAATCCCCAGCGATAGATTTTAAGTTAGTGCTCGATAAGATTAATCATCACTTTATATTCATTGCGAGATCGGCATCGATTATTGCTCATATCGTTAGGTAATTACTCGCGCCATCAAATAAACGTTTATATAATTGATTTTTCAGTTTCTGGTATTCTAACCTAGTATTGTGATCGATATTCAAACTGTCGTGTCGCACGTACGTTTCTACTCTTTCGATCTGTACATTCCAAATATTCATTTGAGTTTATATTAAATCGCCTTATGACTTGTGAGTCAGAAACAATGACTAACATTTCTTTGTGAACTTAATTAGATTTCTCGTTAATTTTTCTTCGCCATTAGTTAGCCAGCGCCCGACGCTATATTGGGCACCGTAGTCACAACGGTTACCAACATTGCATCCTCTTCAAGCACGTCGCCGCCGCGTGTCATTCCCAACTTCCCAATCGCTCGGTTTGCTTGTAAACATATTAGAGATGGGCGATATTCTGAAAAAATCGATATGAAAATATTCGGTCACTATAAACATCGATTATTCGGAGAAAAAAATCGATTTATTGATTTATAATCGAAAAGTATAAAATATGAAATAATCTATACATAACTATTATTATTAAGAATTATTTTATTAAGAATTATTATATTATTAATTTTATTCAAAGTAAATACTCTCGGTCGACATTTTGAAATTCTTTTTGCGGTTAAAAAAAATAAATATTTCATTGGTGTTAAAAGAACAAAAAAGTTATTTGGATAATAAATTAGAATTCAGATCCGGTTATACAAATATAAGATTAATTTTCTCGGTTCAATTTACTCTTTATTTGTTTGTAATCTAAGAATTAGAAAGAGATAAACATTAAATTAACCGAGATTGAAGTTAATCTACCATTTGTGAAACCGAGTCTCAAGTATAAATTTGTTATAAAAACTTCAGATAAATTATATATATAAACTCTATATATAAACTTTATATTTTTTAGTACATATGTATTTAATAAACTATATGAAGTATTTTATATGAAATAAATTATTTAATATATGAAGTAAAACTTTACATAAAGGAAACTTATGTAACATGTTACTCACGATAATTATTATTTGATACAGGAACATAAAAAACACGTGCTAAATTAGCATCTTACATTAATCCCCACTCTTTTCATGAAAGAGAACTTAAAAACAATAGCTAGTTTAAGTGCTTACTAGTCTGTTCCTATCATCTGTTCCTATCAGATTTTATCCGACCGGCAGAAAATATTCTTTCAGCTGGAACTGATGTAGCAATGGCACTTCCATATTGCCAAACTAATACGTATAGGGATGGAAATGTATTTTTTAAAGATGCCCAATGTTTAGAAACGTCTGTTTCGCGAGAAATTACTGGCTGCTTCAAATAATGCTTCAATTCAATGTGTAACGTGTTATTTTTTTGTGAACAGTCAATAATGTCAATATTTTTTGTTGCCAAGTTGTCGATAGTCCCAAATATTTGTTTGTATCTATGTCCTTTTGTCCAATTGCACATTCAGATTTTCTTCATTTTTTACGACATTGCCTTGAATTAAATTATTTATGCGAGTTATCGCCGTAGAATCTGTCAGTTTTTGAAGTGAAATTTCTTGAAACGTGGATCGAAGATCGTAGAAATAGCCAATATTGAATTTAATTCAAAATCTTTGAATCGATTTTGAATCTCAGTCAGTATCTTTTCTTTAAATTCTTCTAATACTGTAGACATGGCGATATTTTGAATTGTTGCCTCCATACAATCTACAATAGATATGATTGTACCACATGTTGAGTAAGACTTTCCATTGATAACACAGATAACATTCTCAATAGGCTTCATAAGTAATACCAAATCTTTCAACATTTGGATTTCTTCTTGCGAAAGCATGTCTGGTGCATTTGGATACTTCGAAATCACAGGGTAAACATATTCCTCTGATTGCAAAAATCTATTGAGTATGAAGAAGAAGTATATGGAATTTCATCGAGTTGGACAATTTTGAATAAATTTCAAGGTTGTTCTCTCCGATTTGCTATCACGTATCTGGAATCTCTTTAATTCAACAGAGGCCATGACACTTCTCCTTGCGAGACCAACAAAAGTTTTCACTTTTGCGATAATGTTTTTCGTAATAGGTAGAGTATACAATGTATCTGGGATGAGACATATGATGTGCGCAAAACATCCTATTTGCTTTTGCTTATTGATCAAACTTATAGCTTTTTTATTTGATGCATTAGCTAACAATAGTAGTAATCTTTGTTTCCATCCAAGTTGAAATTTGCCATTATCAGAAGCAAAGGCAATGTACTCTGCAGTATGATGTGCATCTAAAGGAAAGACACATTCGCTTTTCATCGTGAGATCCATCGATCGGTAGTGCATAGTTACCAATGTAATTCTAATTATTTATATCAGTCATATGTCACACGCGTGTATGAGGAAGCGCCTTGAAGATTTGTCTTAAACGAATCTTTCAGTACATCTTATTGAATTTTTATTATTTTTATAATCGTTTTCCTACTTGGAAGATTGTACAGGGAAGATATTTTTATTAGTAGATACTGTTTTCATTAGTAGATTAAAACCATCATTTTCGATAAAGGCATGTAATTTATCGTAATCATATAAATAGCATTGGTAATTCTATTTGTATGTTTATCCATCCTTTATCTGCAAATAACAAAGAGAAATATTAATAAAATTATAAAAATATAAAATATTATTTCCGAGTAAATTTCATGTAAAATTACAATGATTAGAATTAGATTATTTTAGATAATATTAAATCAACTCTTGAAAGAATTTGCTCGTTCAAAAGCTTCTATACGATTTACAGTCATTACATTCTAAAAATAAATATTCAAATATAAAATTGGAATAGCAAAATTCACTAAATCATTTTTGTTTAAAATTGTTAACTGAAGAAAAATAAAACTTGAGAAATTTAATTATATTTAATATATTGATTAGAAAAGGAAATTTATAATATAAAAAAATATATTATATTTTAAAAATATACCCGTTGTAGTTTCACTTTTTTTTTTAATAAAGCATTATCAACTCATGCTTTATGTTTTTTGTTATTAGTAAGCTTGATAGTACAAAACATTTCATGTTTTTGAATGAGATGCTGCCATGAGATGCTGCCATGAGATGCCATATATTTGTCGTATTATTTTCATGTTTAAAATTTGTATCGTATAAATTGCATCGGACTGAGATGTTTGTTTTCTTAACAAAATATTTTTAAACGACACTTTTTTGTTTTGCTCTATAAAATAAACACTTATTCTAAAATATCTTAATAACAAATCTAATTAAGAAATTGATTTTGTCAAAATATATATAATAGAAAATACGCTGTGCGTATCTTACGCTGTATTCGAGTTAGAAACTAAATTTGTTGTAGTTTTGAGGCTTTCCAGGTGGAACCTGGTTTTTACCAATATCTAGAAAATTTAATAATACAAAATAAATGAATAACATTTTTATTATAAAAAGGAGATGTTAAATCGATATTTGAAATGTATCGCTCTTCTTGAAAGTCTCGAAGTTTATTGTTGGCTCTTATCCGCCACGATGATTGGTTCTCTCGCTGCGCTTACTTCCGTAAACGGCAAAGATCGCTCATGATGGATATGTATCGTTGTGGGGTCAAGTACATAAGTTACATAATTACTTACATAATTACATAATTATAATTGAATGAAGAATAGACAGACGATAAAGTATATTTCGCTTAATGTTAAGGTTACACTTTCCATAATATAAATGAAATATAAATACCACTATTGATATATGAACATTCTGACAGTTCTGGCTAGCGACAATTAAAATTTAAAAAAACGTAAAAAAGTTAGTATTGTTTATTTTTAAATATACGATAACAAGTCCATGGCTGTGCATCATACATTTAAGTAAAAGCATAATGTATTTAAATGGAATGGATGAAAAACGTCGATCGAAACTGGGAAGAAAATAGTCAGACTCTAATTAGAGGATCTCTAGGTTTAATAACATTTGTAGTTATGCTAGTCAATCATAGTTATTCCTTTAAAGAATGGTATTGTGATTGGTCAGTTTCATAACTATAACGTTATTACGAACCTTATCAAACCCAAATAAGTAAGCCGTACAAATGTAGTATTTATAATATTCTATTTTCAGTTATTATCTATACACACAGAAACGTTGCAATGTTGCAAACTGCGCTGTAAATCTCTGCAACGTCGCAGGTATTTGAAATAATATATAATACATGTTACGGCGCAAGATTTTATAAATCTTGCAGCGTTGTTACAGGGATATTCAAAACATTTTAGCTTTAGAGTAATGAACTGCTGTCACATATGGAAACATACTATTATATGATTGTTAATTATTTCCATTAATTTAGGAATTATAGTGTTCATTGAAACATTTGTTGTCGCGACAAGATCTTTCAAATTTTACAATTAATTTTCATAATTTTTGAGAATATCTGGATTTAAAAAATTCTTTGAATATTGCAAAGAAAATGAAGAATGTGTGGAGTTTTTATTATTTCACCAGTTAAAAATATGTAAAAGGGAAATATGTAAAATGGGAGAGAAAGAAAGGGAAGAAGAGAGGGAGGGAGGGGGAGAGAGAGAGAGAGAGAGAGAGAGAGAGAGAGAGACGTGATGAAGTAATTTCTTCATAAAATAAAAATTATATAGAGTATAATAAAAGCTCAGTATTATGAGATTCTCTTGTGTTTTAATAGAATTATTTTTAGATGACTAAAAAATGCAAGATAAATAAAATGAACTTTTTAAGTTTAGTTTAATGTATAAATTAATTCATGAATTCTAATATTTTTGGAAATTTATATGATATCGAAATATTGAATCAATGTTCTTGAATATTGAATTACAACGTTGGCAGGACATTACTTTAATGAACAACCGTTTTTATTACATTTTTGTAACATTTTGCTATGCATTCGATGTTGTGTGATGTTTCTGAAGATTCAATATTAATTTAATATTTTGAAACCGTCTTTAATTTGAAAGTAATTATTGATTAAGAAATTATCTCACGAATGTCTTTAAGAGGAAATGCGGTAGCTGTGAGACCCTGTATATTTTACTTTATGCAGGTATGCCTATTTTATATATATTCTTTTAATTGATGAAATAATAAAAAACTCCACGCAATCTATTTCATTTTCTTTGCAATATTCAGAGAATTTTTTCAATCCAAATATTTCAAAAAATTATGATAATTGATTATAAAGTTTGAAAAATTTTGTTGCGCATTGACGATGATAAATGTTTCAGCGAACACTATAATTCTTAAATTAATGGAAATAATTAACAATCATATAATTGTACAGTGTTAATTAACAATCATGTAATTGATGTATGTTTTCATATGTGCAGTCCATTACTCAAAAGCCAAAATCTTTTTAATGACTCAAATGCCAAAATGTAACCATTTGTAAAATCTTACGCCGTAATATGTATTATATATTACAATTCCTAATATCTACAATATTGCAGCGATATTACAGTGCAATCTGCAACATTGCGTTTCTGCAATGTTACTGCAAGTTTCATATATATATTATATTTGTATATATAATGTTAAAAGCTTAATAATAGTGCGCGCGAATATCATGTTTTGGTATTAGAAGAATAGATCTATTTATGATAGTTTATTAATATCTTTAGAATTGCTACACGAATCATATCAGTACTTACAACAGAGGATGATGACGACGGAATCTTCATTGGAAAGCTTTAAAAATAGTGTAATTAGGTCATTTCTTTGTAGACACATTTCGTTAGAATTTAAAAATTACTAATCAATGTCGTCAATTGAACAATATAGATTTTAATTTATTTAATTTTCTCCATGCAAGATACAATTACCGATTTTCAACTGCTGTAACACATATTCATAGGCTGCATCATCGTTGCAATGATATTATTTTTATGTATGTAGCCAGAATAAAAAATTTGTGTTAATTTCAAATAAAAGAAAAGGAAAGATAAAACTTACGTTTTATTCAGACATATTCAGTAGTTAGATCCTTAAATAAAAAAGATTCTTGATCGTTGATTCGAAAATATATAGTGTCGTCTTTCATCTGCTATAATAAGAACAATGGTTATATTCCAGCAGAAAAAAATAGCTTTGTAATTGCAATGTCGTAAGATTCTTTGATGTTAGTTTTATGATATATTAAAGAATCTTATAACAAACGGTGCTTTTTCTGAACGCAGTTAGTAAATTATTATGTAAGAAAAATGAGTTTCCATTAAAGCAGTTACTTTTGCTGGTATAAATTTACTTGTATGGCCTTTATTCTGTACATATTACCTATGATTGTCTGTGTCGTTGCGTAGTTTTTTTATTATCAAAAAACTGCGCAACATCAATAATATTGACAATTATACATCGGTAGCGTATAGAATAAAGGCCCTGAGCTCAATTATTTTTTTAAGCTAAGAGGTTAAGTTTGCTACGCACAACTCACAAGCACGATTATTGCAAATGCATTCAATAGAATAAATATTTAATTGCATATATATTTTTAAAATTAACTAACCTTCGCTCTCTTTGGAATTCATCACTGCGATTATTTGTACTTCGCATCAAATCTCATACAATGACTGCGTTCAACAGAGAAAGCAGCTTTGCAATTGTAAACGAACGCGCCGTAGGATCGTAGTTCGTAGTGCTTAGAGAAATGGTATCACTGGCAATCGATATTGGAAAAATTAATCGGACATCGATTAATCGATTAGAGAAAATATCAAGTAAAAATTCGCTTCAGCCAAAGAAAACATCAACGTATCGATTAATCGCTTAACACGCCTATCCCTAGCATAAACTGCATAGTTTATAAAGCTGTAATCTTCTTCTCGATTTCGTTCAGACGATCTTTTAAATCTTGAATACTCTGCTGCACATATCGTTTGTTTGCTGCGTCAGCATCATCCACTGGTAGCCGCTAATCGTCGAATTTTGCGCAACTTTGTGTCAAAGTCGACTGCAATTATGCAAAGAGCGTTATCTCGCACGTAATTTCTGAGCAAGCATATAGTGTGATTCGCTTCCTTCTCCAAATCCAAATTTGTTGATCGACATTGCGATGTCGATTAAACAACGTGTATAGAACGAGATTAATTTATAATTTAATTTAATTCAATTTACTTTAATTTAATTTAATTTAATTTAATTTATTTGTGTATTAATTACAAAATAAACAAATAACATAGCAACTGCAGAGTTTGAGAAAAATTAAGTGTATAGGTGCACAAAATGGTAAGATATCTGCAAAATCTGCTGCGCTAACGCTTATCAGAAAAGAGAGTAGAGAATTATATTTGGAAACGCAAAAGCGAACATAAAACATAAATTTAACAATATAATATGAAAGTTGGATTACAGAATATAAAACGTAACATACACATTGTAACATAGATTTAAGATATTAATATGAAAATTGAATACAAAATTGAATATAATAATTGTGGACAAGTACATTAGTAGTACATAATAGCGGGGTGGGAAGGATGAGTAATGACACAGATGCAAGAGCATATTTGTGATTATAAGAGAGTCAGCTCGTAAAGAGTAACATACGAAATATGGCCGAATGAAAAGAGGAAGAGGAAGAAATATGGGGGGAGTATGTTATAAAATTTAACAGCAATATAGGAAAAGGCGACACGAAATTTGGCTGAATGATGAATGAGAAAAGAAAATGGAAAAGGAATTGTGACATCATCGAATGAGATGGGTACCTTGAGAGTGGAGCTAAAAATTAAGATATGTAAAAGATTATGAAGATAGAAGGGAGTGTTGGAACGTAGTAGTCAATAACGTAATAATCGAGGTAGCAAAGGTGAAGAGTGAAACGCTGATGACTTTTAAGCCAGTGGGATTGAATAAACAAGGTGATCGAATTTACGAATTTACAGAAAAAATGAAGGCAGGAGTTTTATACTTCGGGATAACAGTTTCTGAATTAAGATGGGAATATAGATGTAATCAAAGAAAGAGATTATGAGGAGTTGAGATATTAAAAGCTTCTGAATGGTAAGGATGTGACGGAAAGAATAAAGAAGTCAGAGACGAAGAAATGCTTGACATTTGACAGAGACGTGCTTGCTAAAAAGAAGAGTCAAAGTGGATGCCTAGAATTTTAATGGAAGACGATTGTGAAATAGGAATTGAGTTAAGAAAGATGGAGAAGGACGATAAACGAAAAAGTGAGAAAGAGAAGCCGGTAAACCGCGATAAGCATCAAAGACTTAAAGAGGTTTAAGAGGTGAAGAGAATTCGATAAAGCCCACTCAGAGATGGAGTGAAAGTCCTGATTAAGAAATACCAAAGTTGAAGAGGAATTATTCGAGGCAAAAGTCTTTAGAAGAATAATACATCATTAATCGAATAATAAAACATCGTTACGTACATAAAGAGTTTAGAGGATATGGGAAGAGAAGATAAATTAGAGATGAAAAATGTGAATAACAAGAGGTCAAGAACAGAGCCCTCTTGAGGGACATCGGAAGACACAATACGTGCTGAAGAGAAAGTAGGGTAAGGATTGAAAAGGATCTTCTGAGTACAATCTATTAAGAAAGAACGGATAAAGGAAAGAACGGAAGAGGAGAGTCCGTAACGTTCTAACTTGAGCAATAATAATTCGTGGTCGACGGCTTATTAAAAGCTTTGAAGAAAACAAGAGTAATTACAGATGTAAGAAGTTCCTTAACAAAGCAACGAAGAACGAAATCGGATATAGCAGATCTGTAAAAGTACTGTGTAACTTTCGAAAGTCAGATTGACTGGAATATAACTTATAGAATTAAGAAAATAATTCAGCTGCTTAAAACATATCTGCTCAAGAAGCTAGGAAAGGTAAATAATCGGCTTCGCGAAACTCCTCGATAATCGACAAAATCTCGTTGTCATGACTCGTCTGGCACGAGGCCTCGAGCAATCGCAGACGAAATTTCATCACAATGGATATAGTCGTCCTTGTTATCGTTTAATTTTATCAATACGCAGTAAATCTACTCTTTTGTTTACTCCCGTTCCAACTTTTTTATCCACCAATGGTCTATTATGTTCTTGTACCCCTTAACCAGTACTTAATTACTCGAGCTATGACCGCACCAGTGAGCGTTTGCTGTTAGCAGAATGTTCCTGTAGGTCTGTATGTCATTATCCGTACAGATACTTTCGAAATTTCATGAAAATTAACTCGTACAGACCTGGTATTCCATCATATTTTTCTCCATCTATAATTATATCATCGTTTTTGTGCAAGGTGATATGTTTGTTACCGAGCACCATTCCTTCGATGAAATAAACTCCACACATGATGTCTGTGTCAACGGCTTTCTTATCACTAAAGACAGCTTTCAAATATTTTTGTCCCAGTGGACCATAGTTTACTTGCAGCTATTCTTGCCTCTCGAATGTATGAAACAGATGTCGAATGAATGTTACGAGCGGTTTATCGGTGATTTCGAATATTTCTTTAACAGAGGGAGCGTGGTCGTATGATAAATCACGCAGCTATTTCAGACGTTTAAAGTGAATAGTACGGTTTTTGATTGATTCAACATTGATTTCACAGGCATAGAAGCCTGTATAGGATTGCTTCGTCATACGAAACAAATGGTCATTTTTCTTTAAGTTTTGGTTCCTCGTCTTCTCCCGAAAAAAATGTTTTAAAGATTCAAAATAGGATCTTTGAAGGAGTCAACGGTGTTTTCAAAAATTTGTTTTAGTGGAACAATGATAAATTTAAAATGTCTATCCAATGCGATATCCTCTTCCATTTTGTTAGATCAAAGCGCGGTACTTTTTGCAAATGGAATCGTTTCGCAATCTCCTTATCTCCTTCTTTTACAATCTTTGCCATTGTTCATGTCAATGTATTGATGTCAACTGATCACATCACGATAACGCAAAATCATTAAATCTTTTTCTGTATCGCCTCAGTAAGCGCTGTCCTTGTCATTTACTAGAAATACATACTTTTGCTGCCAACATTTAATTTAATTAATTTAATTTAATTTGGTTTATTGCAAAGCTATATGAAAAAGACTATATGTTAACAGAGTAATAGACATAAAATATAATACAATAGACTATAATTAATACATAAATACAATAGTAGCTTGCAAATGGTTAGGTGTCAACAAAATTGCTGTTACCTAAAGCCTAACAAAATCAGAAGACAACAATAAGAGGTAAACTAACTAGCTAAAAACATACACACACACACACACACACACACACACACACACACACACACACACACACACACACACACACACACACACACACACACATTACT
>Ga0157362_1001230_pt1 | contig 10538 bp, 4 predicted proteins | sample AttlaeALBM3_FD_111480 | JGI IMG/M metagenome (GOLD analysis project Ga0157362, IMG submission 111480) | Fungus gardens microbial communities from leaf cutter ant in Ribeirão Preto, State of São Paulo, Brazil - Atta laevigata ALBM3 | ecosystem: Host-associated > Fungi > Mycelium > Unclassified ... | reverse complement strand
CAAAATTGTTCTTTTCATGTAGATAATGTACTGATTATCAAATTATATTTATTCACTTCCTTGAGAGGAAGCTACCGATCCACTATTGTATCACGCGTGGCTTTCGTCTCTTCTTCGACGACGACTTCGGGATCTTGAGTCGCGAAGTGGTGCACACGCGCAAACGCGTTCGCGTATGCACACACCGTGCTGCGTGCGTGTGCCCGTGCGTGTTTGTATGTTGTGGGGTTAATTGAATCAAGCAGCACGCAACCAGCTCTGTATACACTGCCGGGTCATCCGAGGTCAAATCGGTAATGGGCTGACCCTTAATTCACCATGTGGCCGACCACTGAACGCCGATACATCGTCGCTCGTTCTTGGACATGCGACCCTCCTAAGCACTCGATGACCTTGAACTCGGAAGACCGGACGATAGACGTCGTGGATCCACGACAACTTGAACGGCACGAAACCACCCCGTGAGGCGCGTCGAAGCTGTCCGCTCGTCACGGCGCTATTACTTCCGCATAACTCCTCGCGTGCTATTTGAAGATGTAAAAATGGCTGGTTTCATTGAAGAAGCGGTTTCGGTGCAATTATCAGTAGGCTTTTGATAATTATGATTGAGAGGTGGCACTTAGCCGTGAATGCCCGACGTACGGATTTTCTCGTAGCATGGTGATTGATCCTCAGTTTGAGGGGGGGGGAATCGTACAGTTGCAATCTTACATTTATTATACGTCAAAGTTGCGGGGTTGGATGGAACAAGTATTTTGAATAGTCATTTAATAGAAAAGCAGCTAGGATAAGCTCTTATAACAAAATATACATTTAGTTTGGGAAATAAATGAGAGGAAATAAATAAATAAATAAAAAATAAATAAAAAGGAAATTATATGACCAAAAATAAATCTTTTTGTAAATTATTTATATATTATATTATACATTATTATAATTTCTATAAATTATAATTATTTTAATTATTAAAAATATAAAGTTTCTAAATAATTAATGTGACAATAAGAAAGCTACTTTGTATATCGATCAAATTGTTTACTGATTGGAATGGCACTATTAGCACGAACGAGTGTGAGCGAATTCGGAGGTCGGTCGTGGATCGATGAGTTTAAATCGCTCTCTCGTGTCTCGTCTGCAATTTGTGAGAGGACCTCTTAATTCGATGTGGTTTTCTGCGCTCACCAGGCCGCTCAGTAGGCACGAACAACGTGTAAATATGTAACAAGTTCATTAGTTTGCCGGTCCGACGAACTTTCATAGCAGCTATAACGACGATCGTTGCCACTAATTATGGTTTCACTGAATTTCCTCGATTAACCACGCTGCTCTCAGCTTCTTCTCAACATTCGCACCTTTTTATGGCGAACATCGCAGTAACAGCTTGATTAATGACAAATCATAAATTACATTTTATAGAAAGTAATAGTATCCATATACATATTGTTGAATAGAAAATGAGAATTTTAAAGTAAAGAGCAACTAACGTTTTTGTATTATGTTGCTATCCATCAAATAACTTTTATGATTATTTTACTTATCCAAAGATTTTATAAGATCTTTTCGTTTTGTAGTGCGACATACTTCCTATTTTTATAAAAAATTAAAATTAATATTTAGAAAGCGATACTTCAGAAACATATGTACAAATATCTACTACATCATTGTACAATTTCTCATCCAGCTTCCGATTTCTAAGATCAATGGGGAAAGCAAAACGAGCCTCTCCATCGAACGATGCGATGCTCTAGGAAAAGGATGTTCTATTGAATTTTTTTCATCAACCCGGCATGACCCAATCTCCAAAAATTATGGCCAATAAAACGGTACACGGTAACAAGAACAAAACCGCCACTTTATGACAGTGGCAAGGGGGCTCCGGTGTGGCGGACGAATAGTGCAGAGCTCATCGCGTCTAACGAGTTCCCGCGACGCACATTGAATCCCACACGGCGAAACTGCGACACACAAATCCCACGGAGACGCTTATCTGCCACGACGCGTATCGGCACGAGAAGACGACGAATTTAATTTATTCGACCTCGAGCCCACACGCGCCTCGCGATTTGTCCATCATTGGGTCAGACGTGTCGCAGAGATTCAAAAGGGACTTTCTCTCGCTAATTGTCTAATTGACGTGACCCTTTGCCATGGTTCCGAACGACCAAAGAGAAGAGAATTTATGAAGGGTCGGGCCTGAAATACCGACTGGGCAATCAGTATCAGGCTTCCTTCTCTTTTCATACTTCTTCCATTTTTTCTGTTTCAACGTGAACAACAAACGATTCTCTCAACTCCTATCACGGCAACGTATTTGATAAGAGCCGAGGTCACCCGGTAACCAGTCAACAGATGTAGCCAATTGGACGGCTTAATGCTCTACAACGCTCGAAGGGAATGTAAGGCGTATACATCGTTTTTATATATTCAATACAGCATTATAAAAATTATTTAAAATAATTAAATCTTTATCTACTATTTGGATCTAGTGCATTAGTAGATCCAATAGTGTATTGTGTGCGTTATTAGATCAAAATGTTATATCAATAAAGATTTAATTATTAAAAATAGTTTTTTAAGAATTTTTGCAGATATAACAATTTAAAATATTTAAATATCTACAGATAATTTAATTTTAAATTTTAGAGTACTTAATATAAAAAATTTTATCTTTCAAAAATACTACATAATAATATAAAATCATTATATCTGCAGAAATTATTAAAAAAATATTTTAAATTAAAACTTTATTTAAAATTTACAATTTAAAATTTATAATTTACATAGTTATAACATTGGTAATATAATTATATACACATAGATTACATACAGCATATATAGTCGTAGTATATTTACAAGTAGCTGCAACACATAATATTTTTTTTTTACATCAACCTATTTATAACTTGTTCAAACATGGCAAATGTCTGGATGTGATAAACAACCCCGTTGAATAATGTATTGGCAGTATTTCACGAGTCCTGACAATGTAGTTTGATGCCTAATTACTAATTGCAGCTGTCTTGTCTTTAAAAAAATATGATTTATAAAAACAAACTACTTCAATGCGATACTTTCTATAAATTAATCAGCCTTTATGTACATGTATAACATACGGGTAGATAGAGTACTAAAAATATCATTATTATTAGCGAAGTTCTGAAGCAGGAACGATTAAGTAGACATACGTAAATCATTATGATCATTGCTTCTTTTTATAAAACTAAATAAATAATTTTAAAATTATTTTAATTTTAATAAAAAATAAAATTTACTACAACTGAGAATAACAAAATTGCACGGTATTTCATGCACTGTAATAAAACATATATTAAACTGTTTTTTACAGTAATTACAAGACAATCGAACGTTTTAGTTCAATTCGAATCATTTTTAACGATTTCCAGACGTATCAAAAACTTCATTAATTTGAACAATAGTAAAAGATACAATATTATAATATGCAGCGGATAAAATCTCTTCTAATTTCTATATTTGAAAAGTAGAGTGTTTAATTAGTTTGTAATTATAATAGTTTTAAAATCTAAATAAACGCCGCTGCAATTATTTATTTGTAATTTAAAGCGTAATATATTATATGTATATAGTATTATATGTATATAGAATAACCAATAACAGGTGTAAATGATGTCGATCTTACCGAAGAATTCTTATACCCATATTTTTACATAATGTCATATACGAAACCTTTTGCTCGAACCGGATTTCCTTCTTGTATTCGAAATTATATTAAGGATAACATTTTTATTTTTGCGCTTTAAGTTGAATTTATCAAAAGTTTTCAATTTTTAGTTACCCTTCGTTCAGAATCAATCAATGTTTCAACTTCGAAGAGAAAAGTATTCTTCTTTTAATCAAACCTTTAAGTAAAGCACGCGATTTCTAAGAACTCCATATAATATGGCTCAAGACAATGAACGCGATGATTTCTTCACGAAGGACAATTTGGCGCTTGAAGATATTCAGAGCGCAGTGGCTCTTACGAGCTTCAGAAATCGCCGAGTCGACAGCAATCGCGAGACTCGGCCGAAGTTTTGATGTCACAAGTTTCTCCTGGATGTCGAGAATGGTTGTTAAAAGTCGTGTCGCAATCGTCGTGTCGGCGAACCACCAACATGAGGCTGCGCCCGACTGCACAACTTTTCGTCTTTCTGTAATCTCTTGAACGCTGTATATATATTATATATATATGTGTATATATATATATATATATATATATAATATACATATATATGCATATATATACATATATATGCACGTATTTTTAACACTCTTGTAAGTGCGCGGATGTTGAATGAATTATTGCTTACATCGCGGAATTATAATTTTGTTTTTATAATGCTGCATAGCCGTTTTTTCAGTTCAGTGAGTTTCGCGGAATCCATCAACTTCACGTACTGGTTATCCAGTGAATTTAAAGTTAAAATTCATGAAGTTTACAGAACAAAAGAATATATTTACATTAAATTACAAAAGGAGAACAAAAGAAGAAATTACAAAAAAGCAAGAGATAAAAAATTACTAAAACAAGAAGGTATTTTGTTAAAAAAAGTTGAAAAAGTTATGATTTATTTTCGTATTCATTCAATTGTGTTTATCCAATCGAATCGTAATCTGGAAAATCTGTTGCCATAACTTCAACAATAAGTCACGATGTACTCCGACAATTAAATGGTCCGTTGATTAACGTGCGAAATCGGCTGAGTCCCATCGAGTCCGTTCACGCTCGCGCGATTCGCGCCTTTTTCGTCCGCCTCAACGCGTGCGTTCATTCTCGAATCACCCACGTTCAACAGGCCGCATTAAGCCACCCCTCGTTACACATATTATAAAGGAAAGAAAAAGAGAAAAAGAATAAAGGCGATTCATGCATTTCATAGAACGCCTTTTATGAAGTTTAACTCAATGTGTTAGTTTGATTTTAAATGTTATTGTGAGATAGAATGAAGTTGTTTTTTGCTAAATTAATTTCTAAATTATATATGATTTACTGGATAATATCTAAATTGGGCTTTAAATAAAAAAAAGACTTTATATTACATGTTCAGTGTACAAATATTGACACGTTTAACGACAAGATTCCAAGTTGTACTATTAGCTGTTAATTGCGAAAAATTTATCACGAAGAACAGAACAAGCTTAATCATTGGCATACTCTGTTTTTCAAGCCAGCCAGTGTTACGGGCAAGCGGTGAGATTTTACCATTAAGGAACATCATTAGCATTACGATGATTAATTACGAGCGACGACTTCACGAGTCGTTAACCGCCAGACGACGAACTCTCTCGAATTCCCTCCCGACTGAGGAAAGAGTTGGACGAGCTGTGCCTTAATCTTGTTCGATCGCCAAGTCTCACCGACCACAGCAATTCTTGAATCTGCTGCTGGAAGTGATTCTTACTGACCCAAAAACTCGAAGCGCCCAAGGCTCCATTATGTAAATTAAAAGATTGAAAAGAAGCAATGCGCCACTGCTCTCTTATTACTATCTTTCGTAATCACTATCGGTTCGTTAAATATTTGAACAAGTAAAGCGATCATGGTGATCTTTTTAACTTATATTAAAAATTATTAGCACTTCTATAATAATATTAGTATTACTTTTAGATAAATTTTTATCATTAGTAAAAATATAGTTTACAACACAAAAAAACGTAATAAATTTCCCGTGTATATGAAATAAGTGTATGTAAAAAGCAAGCACTTTATAAAGTTTTTTTTTTTAGAAGAGACTCGTATTCTCCCGATTCATTAGATTTAACCAAGATGTCTTATTAGTCTAATGTGCATAAGCTGCCAATCGTTTGAAGAGAGAAATAGATAAAGGGGATGAGAGGAGAAAGAAAGAGAGAGAAACAAGAGGACTCCGGGGAGAGATTCGATGAGAAGAGGGTGAGCTTTGATTGGTCCATTGAGGACACGTGCTGGCAACCCCGACGTGGCCCAGCCCTCTGGCTGTGCATCTCGTTACGAACTCATTCAGGAACTCCAATGTCGCCAATGATGGAATCAAGTGGAATTGTTAACGGGGGCACCGTAGGTGGCTGGGAGAAGAGAAGGCGATAGAGATCGAGCCCTAATGACAACGACGATATAATCTGATGAGATAATTCACTTTACATGATCGCCACCGCGGGATCTCCGACGCATTGATACTTATCGTACTTGACTTGAAGGTTAATGGTGTTTTTACATCGTATACATACCTATATAATACATGTATATTGTTAGGATTCAAAAAATTTATTACGTTTTTCATCAACAATCGTTTATTTATGCAATGTCGTATTGCCAATCAGCGATTGATATCAATTAATATTATATTATATTTGCATTTATGAGTAGCAATAATATCTAAACAAAGAAGACACTGAAAATGAAAATTAATGATGCTACTGCGGTTAAAGCAGAAAGATAGCGATCGGGTTTCAATGACAATAGTGTAAAATAACGTTACGCGACAGCCTCAGAAGCTGCAAGGTTCTCAAGTGCTTAATGTATATTGATAATAATCAATGCGAGTGTATATAAGAAATTTAAGATTCTAGTTAGCAAGCTATATTTTTTGATGATATTTTTCATTTTTATAAATATTAGTGCCAACATTATTGAAGATACAATTAGATTAGCATTAACTGTAATAACATTGTTATTCTGTCTGTTTATGAATTATAAGTATTTTCTGTTTTTCTACGGATGTTAATAGTAATTTATATGTGCTTAATAATAATTACTATATAGATATCAACATGGCAGAAACGAACAAGTTTCACTCAAGCAAAATAGACAATCCTAAAAATAAGTTTGTGTAGGTAGGTTCCAAATATATAATATATTTCTTATCGTCTGTAAAATCTTCGTGCAGATTTTTTGACGTTGTGACAAATGAGTCTTAAACCCGTATTCACACTTCACTTTTATTAATAAATGCGCTTATTTATTTCTGAGATTTTATGTATAACATAAATTATATGTTAAATGCGTGAAATCAATAAAAATAAGATGTGAATATAGACTTAAAGTAAGATTTGATATTTCATAAATCATATAAAGTGTTTTTTCAGAAACGACCATGCGTTGTTGTCAGAATCCCGAGGCCGAATCTAGAATCGCGTGCAGACTTCATCGCCAAACTTCCGTTGAAGGAACTTCAGTTCCGACTTCGTCGCCGATAAGGCACAGGTAGGGTCCCGTGTTGCGCGACTCGACGCTACTTGCCACGTTGCGAATTTCTACGAGTGCACTTCAGCATCTTTCAACCGCGCGGCCGGTGAAGCACCCTTCGATGCTGTCGACAGCGTTGCGACGGGGAATACCTAGCGCAGCCACGGCGGTCGCATGAAAACGTGTACAGAATATAATGGACGAGTGAAGTGCGTCGCGGTCGCTCTCCCGAAGTGGGCATTGTTGGCCCACATGCTCGCTCGAACAAACCGAGCTGATCGACCTCATGGTAATACATGGGAACGCCGACAGACCGCTCCGTTTCTTCCCGTTTGCCGTTCCCTTTTCTTCTAATCTCGTCTTTCCGCGTCGTCCTCCTTACTCTCCTCCCAATTATGACGTCGACCTTTAAGATCATTAGTCGCTGACAATGCTCCTGCACGACTTCCTCGTTTGTACACTTAAAATACGTGAGTAATTTAAGTTTGGATTAAGTCCCGAGATTGTCAGGCCTCTTTTTTGATGTGGGAGCGTAGATATTAATACATCATTAATAATAGATAGTTGCATTCTTGTGTCACGTGTAGTAAAGAGTTTATTAAAAAAATAACATTTCGTAATGACATAATTTTTTAAAAGATGTAATTCTTATGTTTGAAATTAAATTTTATTTGATTTTTTTTATTTTATTTAACCCGGAAATAGTCACACAGGATGTTTCTATATCTCAGCTGCGAAAAAATGTAAATTATTGTACAATGGATATTGTTTTCTTTTTTTGGAAACATTTTCTTTTTTTAATATCTATTCGTTATGAATCTTTAAATATGCAATTCCATCGAAAACATGTGAAAAAGCGTTATGTTCATTAAATTCTTTATTTTTTAGAAATACTGTCATAATCTACTTAACATGATTCTATTTAATATTATTTGATAATGTCTCAAATACAGTCTAAAATGTCGTAAGCCAATCAGAGTGATGTATTAGCATCTTGAGATATCACTTCGAAACGATCTTATAATAAAAACGGACTATAAATACGATCGCCCAATATTCTTAAATATCAATAAATCGAAAAGCAATAATGTATGATATATTGTTGATAATAGTAATTTAAATTGAGGTATAAAAACATCCCAGAGATGATTGTTTATGTAAAAAAATAAGGACTACACATAATTTTTTAAATAAATATTCTAACTACATTATGATAACGATACCTATTTATTGAAATGGCATGCTGCCAATACTCTTAATGGAATAACGCGACGCGTATATAAAATTTTGATCGCGCAAACAAGTTTGTACATGCAACGCATTTTATAAGCACGATAATGCTCTCCATTGAGAAATGGCATCGTTTAAGTATCCGCTACTGTTTCGCTGTCGATGCCCTGTCGGACCCTCGAGTCTGCTCTCCTTCAGGCCGGTTAGAGGTGCGGGCACGGATGTGAAAGAGAAACGTACGTATATGTATGTACGCCCCGGTACCCGAAGGGTGAAACAATAAGCGACGGACGACAATGAAGATTTAAGTGGCGACCTCAATGATATCAACTGCACGCCGGAATAGAATTCAATTGAATTGAAGGAACGGCAAGGGGAACCCTGCTCTATCGCTTACGCGGCCGACGTTTTGTAACCACCTCGTTGTCGACTTTAGTTTCCACGTGGGTCTCAGCCAACCCTTGTCTTCTAATCTAATATTATATCTTAGTTATATATTCTAAATCTTACAAAGCAAAAATGTATACAACAAAATGATAATCTTATCGTATCTCTAATATCGTTTACATTTTTATTTATCAGATAAAATATTCGAGCTCAGATAACACGTGTGAGATTTCGCTAGATGTTCTCTGTTTCAAAATATATATCAGAGAGATCGAAATAAATACTCCTCAACAATATAGTAATGCCCTCATAATACTAATTATTTGCAAGCTGTGTAATTTCGTCCCTCCGTTCTCGCACCCGCGACCAACATGCCAATTCTTTCGAGCATCACGTCGTAGGCGCAGTTAACCGGCGAGCGTATGCCAGTAATCACGATTAAGGTGCTTCCCATCAACGAGTGGCGTTAACTACCTGCCGGCCCAATTTGTGGCAAATCCGCGAGCGCTTACCTCAAACTCGCTCGCCACCGGTCGCCACTCTGTGGCGTAATAGCGCCACATGCATAATTAATCGTTGCGCTGATATGTCGACGTGCGCGTTACAAATAGGGATAGCATGTGGTTAATTCATCGTGTCGGAGCGATCGCGAGCGATTGCGATTTTATTGCGCGACATTATACGCGCTTTATCACGCCGCAGATTATCGCTCGCGATCGTTTAACCGAATTGTTGGTTCAGCACTGCTCGCAGGTAGGATCGCGAAAATTGAAAATAAACAGAAGACTATTATATCCTCGCGTAATGATTTATAGCCAACTTACTTGTCGTATTTCGTCGCGATTATCTGCGCGTTACTTTTCCGGTGATTAATATTATCTTAATTACTTTACGTGTTCCGGTTGTTGTTTAAAAAAAATGACGAAGCATGTGAACATTGGCACATTTTTATTATCTCATTATACTTTTTATAGTTATAACTTTGTTGAGGAAAAGAAAAATTATATGCTTAGACTTGCTTTTTTGTATTTTCAGTTAAATGTCCTAGTTTGATAGTTCATGGTTTTAATCTTTAATATCAAACATCATTAATAAATTTATTAAATTAATATTATAGACGAGTTTCTGGAATAAATAATTAGGGAAGCCCCTCTCTCTCTCTCTCTCTCTCTCTCTCTCTCTCTCTCTCTCGCTCTCTCTCTCTTTCAAGAATTCGAGAGAGACTATTCTTAGAGTTAGAATTTTAAATATGCTACTTGTTGTTAGAGTATGAAACAATATAAGGGTCAATTTGTCAGGAAAACTCGAAACAAAATTATTTTCATATTAAAAGTGAATAAATTAATATTATGAAAATAAGAATGAAACCTTTACTAATAAATTGAAAGAAAATGGAATTAATCCTAATTTTTTAGATAAATTTGAGTAAAAAAAGAGAAAAAGAGAAAGAAAAAGAAGAAGAATAAAGAGACTTTAGACTTGAGGTTACATTGAAGATACTCCTAGTGGCGCCATCTCTTCAGGAAGTGGCGAACCAAACTCCTGTGGATATGAGGATCGGTTAGACGGTCAAGTGTTGCTGAATTGCTTCTGACTAGTTAATATAAGGTGTCTCATAAATCAAATACCAAAAGTGATCGCGTGCAAAATATTCCGCGCACACATGCACACACAACATTCGACTCTTATTCTTAGTTAATTCGATTGAATTAAATAATTTCAAAGCCTCAGGAACAAT
>Ga0157362_1001229_pt1 | contig 10539 bp, 6 predicted proteins | sample AttlaeALBM3_FD_111480 | JGI IMG/M metagenome (GOLD analysis project Ga0157362, IMG submission 111480) | Fungus gardens microbial communities from leaf cutter ant in Ribeirão Preto, State of São Paulo, Brazil - Atta laevigata ALBM3 | ecosystem: Host-associated > Fungi > Mycelium > Unclassified ... | reverse complement strand
TTAAACTTTTTATAAAACTTTTTAAACTTTTCATAAAATCCTCTTTTAATATTTTCTAAAAAAAAAAAGAGGAAGACGATTTCCTAATTTTTAACGTCGAACATTTTTTTAAGTTAAATTTCAAATTTGAAAGTTATACTTTAATTAAATGAAAGCTTAAATAATACAATTTGTATTATTATCTAATTATTAATCTACCCAAGATTTTTATCACAATCGTTTGTGACATGAAGATTGTCGACAAATAGATATTGTAAATTTTAGGAAGACAAAGCAGGTCAGTTTCTCGACGTGATCAGCTTCAATCGTTATAACGCCTGGTATAGCAATGCTGGTAGACTGGACATGATCGTTGATAGGGTTCAAGGAGAAGCCGAGGCTTGGCATAGAAAATATAACAAGCCAGTACTTATGTCCGAGTACGGAGCAGATACTATGCCCGGTCTGCATGAGGTAAAACTCATTTTATAATCACAAAAGCTTTCTGTTCATAATAAATTATATATATCATTTAATATATATATATATATATATATTCTCTATACAAAATATTTAATAGAAATAAAAAATAGAAATAAGATCCAAAAATAATATAAAAACATTGAAAGAAATACGTAAAGAAAAGCTGTAAACATAAATAATTACAATGAAAAATAGATGTAAAAAGAAAAGATAGGAAAAATAAAATGAGAATATAATAATTTTGTTTAAGAAACTTTTATTTTATAACATTATAACTTTTCAATTTTTTATTTATACACATTCTACATAAATTAATTGCAGCTACCGGAATACGTATGGAGTGAAGAGTATCAGAAGGAATTATTTTCTAAACACTTTGAAGCCTTCGATCGATTGCGACACCAAGGCTTTTTTATCGGCGAATTCATCTGGAACTTCGCCGATTTCCGCACCGCTCAAAGTGAGTATCCAATAAAATTTCTTCAATAATTTATCATTATAATATTTATTAATTCTTTTTAACAATTCAATGCTGATATTATCGCGGAAATTTGTGCTAATGGATTATAATAATTCATACATTTATTTCACTGCTTCTTTGTATAACAATTAATTAAAAGAAATTTTCAATTAATTAAATTAATAGCTTAATTTTTTTTAAATTAACAATTTGATTTACAGAGATTTACTAAATTTTTAGATTAAATTTTTTAATTTAAGAGAGGCATCATTCAAATACCAACTTGATTTCGAAAGATCTAATTTAAAACGCTTTTTAATAATTTTTTTTTGTTCATCGATGTTTGTACGTTGCAGCGTATACCAGAGTGGGCGGCAATAAGAAAGGAATTTTTACAAGAGACAGACAGCCGAAAATGGCAGCTCATCACATTAGAAAAAGGTACCATGCTCTCGCAGTTGAATTGGACGGTGCACAGATACCTGATGACTTCGAAGACTATTACTATTCTTCTCAATACTCTGACTTAAAACTCTGACTGAATATAAAAAAAAAAATTAATTGCGATAGTTGTTACGCAAAAAATCTTAATTTTTGACAAAACTGCATTTTATTTTATCGTTTTGTAAAAACGATAAATACATCAATACAAAGTTGCACCGATAACTTAACATAGAATTATTATCCTAATGTATGTATAGTCTATCATGAAATCATTTGTAAGAAAAATATAAATCCTCCATTTTATTCATCTAAGACTTGTTCACATTCATTTGTATGAAAAAAAAAACTTTACATTGTTTTCATATCTATTTAATATCATCTGGTACAAACTTTTATACTTCACGTATTCTTACTGTGTACAGAAGTATTTAAATATTTAATAAATATTTAATTAAATAAAGAAACATTTTTCCGAACTTGACATTTTTATATAATTTGTAAAATATATTTGTAGGTTGTATTAAAAATTATACCTTTAATATATCACAGTCTTATTTGATGCAACAATGACATACACTTAAAAATACTCACTTGTCAGAAGTAGTTTAGCATGGCTTAGCATGATCTGGCGGTTCCACGATATTCAAACAAGCATCGGCCATTTCCACAAATATAGGTTCTTTCTTCATGGCTAAAGCAATCGCCTCGGTTGGATTTGGACTATTCACAACTGTCTTCATAATGTTGCGCAAATGAGAAGATTGGAGGCACTGTTTCAATTCCTTGCTGTCGCGCAACTGCCATAATTTCTCCAAGGGCACTGTATCTTCCGTTGAAAATTCGTATTTCCGTTGATTGATGCTTTGATGATCTTTAGATTCCTCAGGTAATATTGGAGGCTTGCAATATTGAGTCTTATGCTTTTTGCAACATCCTACAGAGCAACTAAAACAAATGAAAGAGTATTGAATGAGTTACTTAATCATAAAAATAAAATTAATGAAAAAAAGTAAATAAAACTTGATTATAAACTATACAAATTACTTAGAGTAATCAAAATTATAAATAAAATTTACAGCAAAAATTCAAAAAAAAAGTTTTTATCAGTATTATAATTACGTTATAAATATCTTTTCATAAGTTATATTAAAAATCACAAGTTTACTATTATTCTCTTGTATTGTCGAAAATTAACGTAATAATTTTCAAATGATGAAAATGATAATTTTCGCAGAAAGCACATAACCTCAAAAGAATACAATCAATACAAGCAATTACACTTACTAAGATTCTCTGCACGTTGGACATTTGTAAGGTGCATCATCTTTTTCGCAGACACAACAATTTCTAAATGTCATGATTTAATTACTTCAGAAAGCTATTTAATACGTAAAAATATCGGAGCACATGTCACGTGAATGTATTTACAGGACCACGTGATCCGCGAGCATCTTGTATATGGCGTCATCTATGGATCGTTGAAAGAAGCAAATTTAAAGTTCCCGAGATTTAAAATTTAAATGGCAAATAATTTTCGTTTATTTTTATTGCTTTTTTATTACGGTATTCCAGAAATGAAATAGGAATTTTAATAAGTATTATCTTTATTTTTTTCTGAGATATTCAATAACAAGCAACACTTAGCAAAAACCATCTCTTTATAAATAAGTACATAAAATTAAATGTTACATATTTTTATGACATATATGTTTGTTGCACAATGTTAAAAGTAATTTCGAGGAATTTTTAACTAATTTTATTAAATATTTGTTAAAAATTATTATTAGTTTTCATTTAAAATTTTTGTTTGCGAAATAAATTTGATTCAATAATAAATAAATAATTTTTGAAAATAAGAAAATAATAAATTTAAAAAATCGTTATTTTAAATGACTAATTATAAAAAATTTTACGTGATTTGTAATAACTAATAAATTATATATTTAATAAACACTCACAATTAATTAAACGATTTTCTCTACTTCTTTATCTGCATCGTTTCTTTTTGCTTTATATGTCCTAATTTGATAAGAAACTTCTCGCAATAAACAAAAATATAAAATAAAAAAACTCTAAGAATAAATCTAACATAGAAAATGAAAAAAGCCAGTAAGAGTCAACGGAGTTATTGATTGATATGCAAATAGAATATATTTATTCACATAAAATTAATCAAAAACACAAACGCTTCGATCATTGGTTTGATCCTCATAAATGCCACAAAAAAGAAAAAAATAAATAGTTATTTAAATATATTTATGAAATTCTACGGTTTTCTGCGGTTGTTGTTAACAAGTAAGTATCAATAAATTAAATAATCACAGAACAAAAAATTCGAAAGCCATAATAACTTAATCAATTTTGAACAATCCGACAATATTTTTTGTTTCTAGATTTATATTATTTATATATCATTTCACGGCACTTTTCGAAAATCAGGCGACTTTTATCCATTTAAAATCGATGGCATTAAGAAAGTAGCATTCACGAGGAATTCACACCGCGAGGAGAGAAATTACGGAGCTGGACGACGTATTTCGATGAGGAGGAGGCGGAACTGGCCTGGATCTCTAAATGCGATCTCGTGGCGGATAATGATGGAAATTCGCATTCTTGCGATGCGAGAGTTACGTACGTACGTCACTCGCGTGCCGGACACGGTGCGTCAACCATACGCGCGATTCCAACGTGATTTCATTTCACGTCACGCGAGAACCGATTCTCGCTTTAACGACTTTACCTAGCACGGAAAACGGATCTTGTTTTGATGCGTAACACGATCTGAATTTTTGCCCTCGGCAAAATCAAATTTCATTCTTTAACGAAACTAACGTTTCGATACAGTAAATAAATTTTTTTTTAGTTCAATCGAGATTTACTTTTCAATATTTTTTTTTAAATAAATTAAATATTTTTATTTTTAAATCGCGATTTTAATATTGCACACGAAATATAATTTTAACATAATAGGATACATTATTTATTTTTAAATAATATAAAGCAAGAAATAAAAATTGCATTAGCAAAATAAAAAATGTATAAATAAATGTAATAAAATAAATGTATATAATCGTAAATATTTAATTATAATATAGTATTACAACGGAAAGAACAGTTTTGCTGAAGTATTTACAAATTTAGCTGCAAATTCGAAAATTTCTGTTGGATCAATAGAATAATTATGTAGGACGTTCAAATTTAATTTAATTTATTATAATAGCAAAAGATAAAGTACCAACAAGACTACTGCTATAAGTCTGTTAATACAATTGATACAATATAATAAACAAGAAAAAAATATACAAACTCGATAGTACTTCTAAACAAGGTAGAGTCAACAGCTAAAAATAAACGAATAAAATTAAAAGTTAATTAAGATAATACATTCATAAATAACTTAATACGTTATAATAACAAATAATAATAAAATAATAATGAATTAATATAATAAGCAGGTAAAAATAAAGATAGACACATTCATCATGTGCAATACAATCAAATTGATTGTTGCAATGTTAAAACTTATTACTCGTTATGCTCGAGATTTCTACTAATAATAATTTTCTAGTAATAATTTTAATGGTCCAACAAAATTATTTTCAGATTTATATCTATCTAAATTTTTAAATCGTCCTTCTGCAAAATCGTCTTTTCCGAGTAGTTATAAAACTATTACAGAGATTAGAATCATCGACGTGAGTTGTCGTTGAAAGCTCTCGATGCTGAAACTTTCCTCCCGGGGCCGGTGACCATGAGTAGAGCTCGCGCGCCCAAGGTCATTGATTCCACCGGCAGTTCCGGCTCGGTTTCTGGGCCAGGTTAACCGACGGTCCCGCGACGGCGACGTCCGGAATACCTTCGCTCGCCGTGACGTCGACTTGGCCCGATACGGCAGACCAGTAACGAGCCTGTATAACTCAGCGATGGACGTGAATTCGTTCGAACCCGCGAAGTTCTAATACAAGTTCCTTCCACTCAATCAGCAAATTATTAAATTTGATTATAGACTATTATAACTTGGAGATCCTTTTGATCAACAAATAATTAAATTTGATTATAAAATATCGATTAATTTCCATTCCGAGGAACGATTGATTTCATAAACGTCCCTTTAAACGGAAATTTAATTCTGGTTATTTTATTATTAAAAGATACAGTAATTAATTACTTATGTGATAGAGTACTAAAAATATTGAACAGTATTATTTTTAATACTTAAAATAAATAATTTATTTATGTTGTTTACTGTCCAGTAAACAACCTAAGAAATACACAAAGTCAACAAAAAATTTTTCAAAATTTTTATTTTAATTCTTAATGTCGATAAACAGTTAAATATAACAAAAATCATTTTGACTTTCATGATGTCAAAATAAAGTCATTTTTGGCTTTCTTATGTAACTTGCTTATGTATCCTAGAAAGCTGATGTCCTTTTAACATTAAAAATATCATTTTAATATCAAAATGATATAAATAACGATGACATAAATAACGTCAGTTTATTTATTGGGTAATTTTCAGTATTAAAAACTGACCAGTATTACATTTCAAGCGAAAACCTTCAGAATTTTTTCAGAATAAATCCAATTACAAATGTGATCATTAAATTGTTAATTTAATTATAATCCAAGTAATTAAATTTGAGATATCTAAGACTTGCAAATAATTTTCGTAGCTCGCTTAGTCAACACGTGAATTACGGCCTTGCCGCGTATCGTCGGCGCCTCGCGAACATTCCGCCGCGCAAAATGCGAGTTGGCCGTTCATTCACGTCTGAGTCCTCGTTTAATAGCAGGGCATTGATGCAGCGGCACGTGCGAGTTTAATCCTTTGGAAAAGAGTTTCCGAAAGTCCAAACATCGCAAAAAAAAAGATTTCACGGATACTGGACGCTCTGATAAATAAACGAAAGGTAGATTAAACTTCTACCATATAGACAGCCTAGATTAATTCTTAACAATAAAGAAAAGTATCAAATGAAAGGATCAAACTTTCGACGGCTTTTAAAGCAACTTTGTATAATTCATTTTAACATATAATTCTAAAATAAAATAAACTTTCCTCTTGTCTGTCTTTTTTTTTTATTCCAGTCGAGGATTACTAGAAGTTAATTGTTAATTAGTAAAAGCAGTTTTTGCAATGGAGGTAATTGACTATGTTCGACGAGCAGCAACGACGGCGTCTCGTTGTCCTTAATTGACATCATGAATTACAACGCAAATAACAAAAGCGAGCTCGTGTTAAAAAATGGCATGTGAGTTTACCTTGAGGAGGTCGCAGTGCGTCGCTCTCATCCTCTTCCTCTTTTTCCATCTGTGATGACAGGAGAATGCGATGACCCAGCGCTAGGAAATCCTGCAAATGGTTAGGTTGTACCGAATCGCGATTATACATGTCTCAGATCTCAGATTGCTTCGATTGTATTAAATTTATTATTACGATTAGAAATTATTACATTTATTAATTTAAAAATATAAATGTAATACTTGAAATTAGAAAATCAATTTATTGTTTTATTGATTATATAGAATATAGATTTATCACTTTTTATCATATTTAATACGAATAACAATTATTATTTTATTTATCTAAATTAAATAACTATTTCCTGTTAAAGATATTGAACTTTGTAGACAAAAAAGTTTGCAATAACATCTCGAAATTGCTTTCTGTATTTAATTATATATATAAACGATTACAGTAGAACAGTAATCTAATCAAATGTTCTATATTAAATCATATCGATAACAATTATTTTTATTACACGTCCTTCACGTTGATTTGTTAGTGTCAAAAAAAAAAAAGCTTCGCGTGGGGAAAGATATGTTGTGTACACTGTGTGTTATATCTAACGGAAGCTGGTCCAAATTCTTTGGAACGACTCGCGTGCGCCTCATCTCATTTCACCGCGAGCACGATGACAGCATCCGGCGATGACGTCATACAATTGCGACGACGGCCACCGCCACAGTCGCGATGATCGTGCACGATGACGTCGGCGATGATCACAGATCGGCGACGGCAACAACAGGAGGAGGAAGGAGCTGGAGCCCCGAGTCGAGCCGGCAGGAATCGACGGTGCACCGTTTCGTCGCGGGGCCCAGCCAGTTCCTTCCAGATCGCCGTGTCGTCGACTTCTTTCGGATTCTCGCGAATTCATCGAGCTCTCGGCAATTCCACGCCAAGCCGGTCGTCGATCCGCGACGCCGCGTCGCGCCGCGCCGCGCCGCGCCGCGCCGCGCCGACCGGACGCCGTCGGTACATGACAGTGACCCACATACCGCGGTTCCGGTATGTCCGCGATACGGTAATCCCGACGGGTCCGGTAAGCCGGACGAACGAAAATCGAGCGGAGTCCAATGAAATGGAGGAACAGTAACTAGCATCGACCGTAATCGGAAACTGCTCGACGACGATTACGCGGTATCGATTTTCAATAACCATTTCGCACTGTAACTTGGTACCGTACTAGCATTTAACGGTGATTTCTGATACGATCGTTCGATCGAGTACGATCCGAAATGAATTGTTAAATAAGTGAAATAATTGTAAAAAAATTGAAAAGAAAAAGTGAAATAAAACAACCTAGAATAAATTGAATAAAATTGGTTGGTCGTTAATCTCTGAATTGTACTATATTATTGAATATTATTGAATTGTACTATATTATTGACGATAGCGATTTTAAAAGAAAGTAGGAATTGCGCGACCGCATTTAAATGTAATTATAATTGTAAAGAGATTACCATTTTAATATTTGATAATGATTGATAAATCTAATATTTTAAATCTAATATTTTATAAATTACCACGTTGAGTTCTAAACGTAGTTTATACAGGTCTCAGCTTAATGTTGAATAAATTATATTTTATTTAGAATTAATTAAATATCTATTTATATGACATTAGAATGACATTTGCACTAATTGAAATCAAGAATTGTTCAGCGCAATTCGTTTAGAATTTCTTGCTTCTTCTGGTCAGAACTGTATTCGTTTAACACAAATCATAGCATGCCATTATCATCGCAATATTATCACCGGCACTGGAGAATTAGATAGTCGCGTTTAGTCGGTCGCGAGATCGCGCGACGATGATTCAATGTCGGATGATAATTAACATTAGTGATACATTAAAATCGACTCAGCATCCACGTTCGACCAGTCGCAGATCAGCCTGCAGTAAAATCGAGTAAGTACGAGAGTTGGATGAACGCTAAATGTAGCACATAAACGCTTTTTTCCCCACTCAAAATGAACGCGTGGGTTTTTACTGTGACGTGAGTGAAAATAATTACAATGTCTCGATCTGTGTTAACGAAGTTGTATTAGAAACGATTCTTTCCTGGTGACTAATCGCACACGATGGCGGATCTGAAATTTTTAAAGAATGGCGTTTACTCGAACATGAAGATCTATGAGAACAGCGAGAGAAGTATGTGTATTATATTAGCGTATTATAACCTTATAGGCGCATAATATTATTTTAAACATATTCTTAAAATAAATACATTAATATTATGCCCTATAGGGGGAATGAACTATAATAGAATATCTTTGGAAAAAGAGAGATGTAAATCTAGAAAAAAGTAGCAACTTATACTTCCGTCTATATATACATATATTCAATTTCTTGCAATGCAAGAAAATGAAACGATATATAAGTAATTAAAATAAGCAAAGGATTAAAAAAGTTAACGATAATCTTGAAAAATTGCTTTGATACTAGAAATTATAATAAAAATATATTACTATGATTATTATAAATACATTATAAATACAATGTAATGTCTACAAATGCATAATATACATAATGTACATACATTGATATATAAATGTCATACTTTTGCAGAAAAAAAACTGTTTACCTACAAAGCAATTGTATTCCAAAGATGAAACATTACGAGGTACTAGAATTAATAATTAACAGCAACAAAATTACGTAATTAGAATCTTATGCATACGATAAATCAATTATTTTTTATTGCATTTATTATACACATATCATTATACTATTAGTTTTTTATTATACTTATACATTATCAGAAAGCAAATTGTACCCGATAATAGAGAAGATTCCATTGACACGTATACGCCACGGGCGAAGGAACTTGGTAAAATTCAGGAAGGCAGTAATTTAATCGCGCATTATGTCGCCGCGTGCCAGATTTAGCGAGGAACACTTGTTCCAATACGTGAGATTCTATACCGTTCGTCATGTTCTTTTGTCTCTCTTTCTCTCTCTTTCTCTTTTGGCCGTCAATGCGAACATGCAAATATTTTGGTGGAAAACTCGCTACACCGACGATCACGTAAATGTGTTAATCCTTTCAGATTTATTTACTTCTCGTATTATTAGAAAGATAAAAAAAGCAATGAGTCTTATCGCTTTATTTATCATGCATTCTAATAGATCTAATTATCACTAACATCCGGTGAATCCTGCTAAATTAATTGAATCAAAATGACATGGAGGGAAGGGGGATACGCAATTAGTTTTTACATTCTTAAAAATTAATTAAGTTTATTTAAATTAATCGCAAATTTTATTTTTGTTAACGCAAAGAAGAATTCTGCAGTGTTTTTCATTTAACTATAATGCTGACTAATTGGGCCATTTCTACTCACGAAGGAAAACGGCGTTTTCTCTCATGTTTCCCTCCATAAGATTTCCAGACGACTTTCGTGTTTCTCAAATTATGAAATAATATCATTACATCCTGCCGTAACTAAGGATCAGGATAAAGTCCATCTATCTTTTTCTCCCTCTCTCTTTTTCTATCTCTTTCTCTCTCTCTCTCTCTCTCTCTCTCTCTCTCTCTTTCTTTCTGGAGAATGACTCGCGCACTCGAGTTCATCGACGGAAATACATCGCACTAGTCAGAATGCCTTTCCTACGTTCACCTAAGTAATACATCATCTCTCTATACACCTATATATATATTACAATAAAACACATTAAAAAGCCATAGCTGAGCGATTCATTTTTTACGTATTCGAACGGAGGAGTAAAATAATCATTAATCAATTTCAATTTCACTTTTACTTCAATTTCTTTTTCGATTCAATCTGACTTTTATTTCACGTCTTTTGACTCGATTCGATGTAATCGATTCGATGTAATTTGATGCAGATCTTTTAAAAATACTTTTACATTATAATGACTTTCGTGA
>Ga0157362_1001228_pt1 | contig 10540 bp, 9 predicted proteins | sample AttlaeALBM3_FD_111480 | JGI IMG/M metagenome (GOLD analysis project Ga0157362, IMG submission 111480) | Fungus gardens microbial communities from leaf cutter ant in Ribeirão Preto, State of São Paulo, Brazil - Atta laevigata ALBM3 | ecosystem: Host-associated > Fungi > Mycelium > Unclassified ... | reverse complement strand
GCGCCTGATGGGCGACGTGGTGTTCGAGGAGGCGATGGGCCGCGCCGGGCGCCTGACGCCCGTGCCCGGCGGCGTCGGGCCGATGACCATCGCCTGCCTGCTGCGCAACACGCTGACCACGGCCCGCCGGCAGATCGAGGGCGCGGACGCGGCCGCCTGATCAGGCCGTCGCCGGGGAGACGAAACCGGGCGGCCGGCCCGAGATCAGCAGCCGGCCGTCGGGGAAGAGGGCACGGGCGACGGTATCGTCAACCGGCTGCTGCCGGCGGTGGCGACGGAGCCGGGCGCCGCGCCCCCCGGCAGACTCAGCCCTCGGCGAGGAAGGCGCGGAAGCGCCGCGCCACCTCGTGCGGAGCCACCGTCGGCCGGCCCAGCACCTTCATGGAGCCGGGCGCGATGCGCGCATGGATCAGCACCGGGCCATCCCCGGCGCCGAGCGCCTGGCCCATCGCCTGCTCGAAGCCGGCCAGATCGTCCACCGCGTAGGCGCGACGGTAGCCGCAGGCGACCGCCACCGCGGCGAAGTCCACGGAAGCGGAAACGGTGGCCTGCCCGCCCGTCGAATCGTGGACGCCATTGTCCAGCAGCACATGGACGAGGTTGCCCGGCGCCTGCGCGCCGATGGTGGCGAGCGACCCCAGCTTCATCAGCGCGGCCCCGTCGCCGTCCAGCACCACGACCGGACGGTCCGGCACCGTCAGCGCCACGCCCAGCGCCATGCCGGACGCGCCGCCCATGGAGCCGACCTGATAGAGATGCTGCTTGCGGTCGGCGAGCGTGAACAGCTCGCGCCCGCACTTGCCGGTGGTGGCAATGACCGCCGCCCGTTCCGGCAGCACGGCCAGCAGCCGTTCCAGCACCGCGACACGGGCCGGACGCGTGTCGCCGCGCGCGAGGTCGATGCGCTCGCCCGGAACGGGAAGCGTGCGCGCCACCTCGCCCAGCGACTCGTCCGCCACGCTGCCCTGCTCCATCACCAGCCCGAAGGGCAGGCTCTTCTCCTCGAACTGCGCCATCGCCGCATCCAGCGCAGGGCCGATCTCGGCCTCCTCCTTGGGGAAGGGGCGGTTCGGCACGGCGCAGAGATCGAGCAGCTGCTGCGTGATCCGGCCCATCAGCACGTGCTGCGGCTCGTCCTTCACGCCCGGCTGGCCGCGCCAGGTGGTGATCAGCAGAAGCGGAATGCGGAACGGATCGTTCAGCGACGTCAGCGGGTTGACGCAGTTGCCGAGCCCGGAATTTTGGCAGATCACCACGCCGCCGCGGCCGCCGAGCCACGCGCCGGACGCGATGGCCACCGCCTCGCCCTCGCTGGCCGCCCCAACATAATCGAGCGCCGAGCCGCTGGCGCCGATCACCCGGTTGATCATCGGGGTGAGGAAGGAGCAGGGCACGCCGCTGTAGAAGTCGAGCCCCCGCGCGGCGGCGGCATCGATGAAACTCTGAGCCTGGATCATGCGGCACGGCTTAGAGCAAGCACGGCCCTAGTGGAAAGACAGTTCCGGAGATGGCGGCTGCGTCGTCGGCTGGGGGGCGCGGCTTCCAGTCAGCGTGATGCTGCCGTCGCGCTTCGGGTCGCGCGAGGTCCAGTCCAAATTGTAGCGGGTGGCAAGCGTCTGGAAATACGGATCGCCCGTCAGGTCCGCCCGGCCGCCGGCGGCGCATTCGGAAACGGCGATGGGGAACGGCTCGATGCGCGCGGGCAGGTCGTAGAGCCGGTGGATGCAGGCGACCTGGCTTTCGCCCGGCTGCCGGGCCGGGCCGGAAGCGCAGCCCGCCACGAGGGCGAGAAGCGGCAGGAGAACGAAGCGGCGCATCGGTGGCTCCGGGACAGGGTTGCACCCTGCCCCGGCAACCACGGTCGTCAGGAGAAGTTGCGCGCGTCCGCGAGGTCGGCGAGCGTGTCCACGTCCAGCCAGTGGCCGGTAATGTAGTGCACCGCCACCGGATGCCTGGCCGCCAGCCGGTTGAGCAGGGCCGGGATGTCGGCGCCCTCCGCCGTGCCGTCGGCCTGCATCAGGGCCAGCTCCTCGCGCAGCCACCCGGCGCCGCGCGGGCTCAGCCGCATCAGGCCAATCCACTCGCCCGTGCTCTCGGCCAGCGCGATGTCGCCGATCGCCTGCAGGGTGACGGGCGCCTCGTCGAGATCGAGGGCGGAGAACGGCTTGTCGGCGCGCACCAGATCGCGCGGATTGCGGTTCTGCGTGCCCGGCTGCCCTTCGGCACGCTGGCGCAGCCCGTCCACCGCGACCGCGATGTCGGCCTCCACGCCCATCAGCGCGTCCAGGATGTAGCGGCGGAACAGCACGTCGCCATAGACCACGATGGTCTCGCCGTTCAGCCGGTCGGCCGCATGCAGCAGCGACGCCACCTCGCCCGTGCTGTCGAAGCGGTCATTGTCCAGCAGGGTCAGGCCCTCGGACGGCACGGTGGACGGGCCGATCGCCTCCTTGGCGAAGCCCCGCACCACGGCCAGATCGCGCACGCCGCTCTGGCGCAGCGTGTCGAGCAGCTGGACCAGCAGCGGCTTGCCGCGCACGTCCACCATGCATTTCGGCCGGTCCGCCGTCAGCGCGCCCAGCGCCGAACCCTGGGAGGCGGCCAGCACGATGCCGCGCACGGCTGCGCTGCCATCGGCGAGATCGCCCGCGGCGCCGGTCGCCTCGGCCAACGCCGGCTCGACGGTCGCCGCCGGGCCGCCCGTCACCGGCAGGTAGCGGTCGCCCGCCGTTTCCAGCTCGTCATTGTCCATCAGCGCGAAGATGTCCTTCACGCTGGCGACGCGCCCCTCGATCTCGCCCAGATGCTGATCGGCATGGATGCGGGCCGCTGTTTCGCGCATGGCGGTGATGGAGGCGCGCACCAGGTGGTTCGCCCAGATCACGGTGGACACGCCGGCCTTGCGGAACACGTCCGTGGGCGTGCCGTAGTACATGGTCGGCACGATCACGACCGGGCAGCGGTCGCCCCAGCGCTCCATGAAGCCGGTGATCTCGTGCGCGGTGCGCTTCTTCGAGTGGATCAGGATCGCGTCGGCGCCGGCCTGGTGATAGGCCTCCGCGCGGCGCAGCGCCTCGTCCATCGAATGGCCGGAGATCAGCGCCTCCACCCGGGCGACGATGGAGAAATCGTCGTCGAGCTGGCTGTCCTTGCCGGCCCGGATGCGTCCGCAGAACTCCTCCATGTCGGCCAAAGGCTGCGCTTCGCCGATGAAGCTGTTCGTCTTGGGGAACAGCTTGTCCTCGATGCAGACGCCGGCGACCCCACGCTCGCACAGCTTGCGGACCAGCCGGCGGACGTTGTTGAAGTTGCCGTAGCCGGTGTCGCCGTCCAGCAGGATCGGCAGGCTCGATGCGTCGGCCATGTATTCGGCCTGCTCGAGCACCTGGGTCCAGGACGCCTCGTTATTGTCGCGCAGGCCCAGCGCGGCGGACATGGACAGGCCGGAGCCCCAGATGCCCTCGAAGCCCGCTTCCTCGACGATCTTGGCGGACAGGCCGCTATGCGCTTCCATGAGGAAGGCAAGGTCCTTGCGGGTGAGCATCTCGCGCAGCCGGCGGAAGCGGGACTTGGGCGCCTGCTTCCGGACCGGCGCTGTTGCCGCGCCACCCATGCCATCCGGTGCCAGCGCCATCATGTCGCGACCCGCATTCGACTCCGTTCGCAATTTGCGAATTCCTCACAGCAGTGTCATGTAACTGAAGCACCCTCTGCATCATTCTGTCGAAATGGGCTATCGGAAAAGCATGTCGTCTTCCGAAACCATCGCGGCGCCCGCCGTCCTGATGCTTGCCGCCGGGCGCGGCCGCCGACTCGGTCCGGATGCGCCGGAACGGCCGAAGGTCCTGATGTCCTTCGGCGGCCGGACCCTCCTGGAGCGCCATCTGGAGCGGCTGCAGCAGGCCGGCGCGGGCCCGGTTCACCTCGTCGTGGGCTATGAGCGGCAGCAGATCGAGGCGGCGCTGGAAGCGCTCGGCCGCACGGACGTGGTGCTGATCGACAACCCGGACTGGCGGGAAGGCAGCGTGGTCTCGCTGCATGCCGGCAGCGCCGTTCTCCGTTCCGGCCGCCCCGTCGTGCTGATGGACGCCGACGTGATCTACGACCAGCGCCTGATGGACCGGCTCCTTGCCAGCCGGCTGCCGGCCACCCTGCTCCTGGACCCGGAGCTCGAGCCGGGGGACGAGCCGGTGAAGATCTGCCTGGCGCGCGACGGGTCCGGCGTCGAGCGGATCGTCGATTTCGCCAAGCGGCCGGATTCGGCGCATGACTGGCATGGCGAGTCCGTGGGGTTCTTCCGCTTCGAGCCGGATGTCGCCGAGGCCCTGGCCGCGGAAGCGGCGCGCGTGGTGGAGGCGGGCGACCGCGCCACCGAATACGAGGAGCCGATCCGCTCGCTGATCCGCGCCGACGCCGCCTCCGGCGCCGCCCCGCGCTTCGGCTATGTCGGCGTGGCCGGCCTTCCCTGGACCGAGATCGATTTCACCGAGGACGTCGCCAAGGCCGAACGCCTTGTGCCGCTGCTGACGGAACTGCCCGCATGAACGCTTTTTCCACCTTCCCCGTCGCCCTGGACGCCATCAAGGGCGCCGGCGCCCGCCTGCCGAGCGAGGCCGAGGTCGCGGCGATGCGCCGGGACGGCTACCTCATCGTCCGCAATTTCTACGCGCCGTCGGAAACGGAGGCGCTGGTTGCCCTGACGGGCGAGATCGCGGCCGCGCCGGAAGTGGTGGGCGGCCAGATGGTGTACTACGAGGACAGCCTGGTGGAGCCGGGCCGGCGCGTTGTGCAGCGGATCGAGGATTTCTGCACCCACAACCCGGCGATGGATACGGTCGCACGGCACGGTGCGCTCACTCGCTGGCTGGACGTGCTGATGGGCGGCGAGACGGTCCTGTTCAAGGACAAGATCAACTTCAAGTATCCGGGCGGCGACGGCTTCAAGGCGCATCAGGACCAGCAGGCCGGCTGGACCAGCTATGCGCCGCTCTTCGTCACCGCCCTGGTCACCATCGACGCCGCGACCGTGGAGAACGGGTGCCTGGAGATCGCCACCGCGCCGCGTGCCATGGGGCTCATCGGCGAGGAATGGAAGCCCCTGAGCGAAGACGAGCTGGGCCTCGTGGCGGTGCCGACCGCACCGGGGGACGTGATTTTCTTCGACAGCTACGTGCCCCACGCGTCCAAGCCGAACTTCACGGCAAGCCCGCGCCGGGTTCTCTACCTCACCTATAATCTGCAGGCCGAGGGCGATCATCGCCGCCGCTATTTCGACGAAAAGCGCGCCGCCTTCCCGCCGGACATCGAGCGCAAGCCGGGCGAGCGCTTCGTGTTCCGGGTCTGACGGACGATTTCCAGACCGACCGTGTCGGCGGCGCTCTTTTCGCGGCCGACGCTTCCCCCTACTGATGCCATTACAGAAGGCTGATGGTTCTGGGGGAAAGACGATGGGAGAAGCGCCGACTCGGCGGGGGTCAGGACGGGCGGTGCGTGCCGCGGCTGTTCTGGGATTCGCGGCCCTTCTTCTCGCCGGATGCGCGACGCCTCCGCCGAAGAGCGACCCCGATGCGCTGGCCGACTACAAGGCGAACAACGACCCGTTGGAGCCGACCAACCGCGTCTTCTACGCGATCAATGACGGGCTGCTGACCTACGTCCTGACGCCCGTCGCACGCGGCTACAATTTCATCCTGCCGCAGCCGGCCCGGACGGGCATCCACAACGTCCTGAACAACATGGGCAGTCCCGTGCAGTTCGCGAACGACGTCATGGAGGCCAAGTCCCGCCGTGCAGGCGACACCTTCATGCGCTTCCTGATCAACTCGACGGCCGGCGTCGGCGGGCTGTTCGATGTCGCGAAGCATGTCGGCTACAAGGACCATTCGGCCGTCGGCGGCACCACGCTCGCTTTGTGGGGCGTGCCGGACGGCCCGTATCTCTACCTGCCCTTCTTCGGGCCCTCCAGCGTGCGCGACGGGCTCGGGCTCGGCATGGACACGCTCCTCAACCCGTACTACTGGACCGACTTCAACGGCCAGGCGCATCTGAGCGTCATTTCCACGGCGCTCGCCGCGGTGGACGGCGTGGCACCGCACATCGACGACCTGAAGAAGCTCAATCAGGATTCGCTCGATCCCTATGCGACCCAGCGTTCGCTGAACCGCCAGCTCCGCGCCAACGCGATCAAGGCGGCGGAGGACGACAACCGGGCCACGGTGCCGGACTGGTACCCGACGCCCGCCCCTGCGCCCCAGGCACCGCCGCCGGACACGGGAAACAGCGGGCATCCGCAGATCGCCACGCCCACCGTCAGCCCGGTGATCAGCGGCTCCGGCCCCACCGCGCCCTGAACAAGCGGCCCTGCCGGGGTGCGACACGCTCGCGCCCCGGCAGGGCCATCCTTTCGAGACGATCGCCGTCAGGCGACGCGCGGCACCGACGCCGCGGGCAGCGCAGCGGCCGGGCGCACCAGGGTCGCGAGCTGCCCCGCGAGAAACTCCGCCTGCTGGCGGATGTCGGGTACGGCCGTCATCTCCCAGAACGTGCCCTTGGTGACCGGCCCGACGGCGAACAGCCGGCGCGAGATCCCGCCGTCGCGGTCGCGCAGCGCGCAGTTCGCCGTGACGTCCAGCCCGAGGCAGAGCGGGTCCGGCCGCACCAGCCCGCGCGCCAGCAGCGTCCGCACCAGCGGGTCCCGGATCCGGCTGTAGTCGGCATCGGGACCGGCGCAGTTGATCACGCGGCCGACCGACAGGCTTTCCAGCTCCTCGCGGAAGCGCGGCCGGAACACCACGTCCACCCTTTGTTGCTCCGGATGCTCGTGCCAGGCGCGGATGCGGCCGGCGCGGATGCGCAGCTGGCCGCTCGCGCGCGCCGCATCGATGCGGTCCGCGACGGGGCCGGAGATGCGGTGGCGGTGCGTGTCCCACCAGGGCCGCAGATGGCGGAGGAAGCGCTGCCGGTCCGTGGCGGACATGGACTGCCAGATTTCGGTGGTGATCGGGCGGATCTCGTCGATCACGCCGTGCCAGCTGCCGCCGGCCTCCGTCACCAGGGCGCTGGAACGGCGCAGCATGCGGGCCAGGGCGTTGAGCCGGGTCGGGAAGCAGTCGCTTTCCGGCGGCGGCGCGACGGGGCCGGTCGCATGCCGGTGCGGCAGCAGGCCGCGGCGCGAAAGCGCCGTGATGGGTCCGCGATGCCCCTGGTCCAGCAGGGAGACCACCGTGTCGATGGTGGTAAGCCCCGTGCCGATCAGCAGGATCGGCAGGTCAGGGTCGAGATCGGCCAGCGTGTCCGCCGCCCACGGGTCGGCCTTGTAGAGCGGGCTGTCATAGAAGGCGGGATCCGCCACCGGCGGCGGGGCCGGTGGGAAGTTGCCGATCGCCAGCACCGCCCGGTCGGCATGGATGGTGCGGTCCCGGTCGAGCGTGAGCCTCAGGCCGCCGCCGACCGGCTCGATCTCCGTCACGTCGCCGCGCACGAGGTCGAGCTGGTCCTTGTGCTCCGGCACCTTCATCTCGGTGTTGACCAGGTGGCGGATGTAGCGCCCGAACATGCGGCGCGGCACGAAGGTGCCGGGGCCCGGCTGCATCCCGCACAGCTCGCTGTCCGGCAGGCCGCGCAGCCAGTCGAGGAAATCGTTCGGCCGGCCATGCACCGCGCTCATCTTCGCGGCGGGCACGTTCAGCAGGTGGCTGGAATTGCCGGTCGAATAAGCGGGCCCGCGGCCGAACTGGGCGTTGCGCTCGATCAGGACGACACGCGTTCCGGCGGGTGCGCGGCGCAGCAGGTGCAGGGCGAGCAGCGTCCCGCTGAAGCCCGCACCGACGATGGCGATGCTGGGTGGTCCGGGCGGCATCTGCGCCGGGGTCGCGACCACGCAGCTCATGGACACCGGCGCCAGCGCCGACGGGGGCATATCCTCGTCTGGGACGTCGTCATCGCGGCACCTCCGTAGCGTCCATGGCTGGTTTCCGCCATCTTTCTGCCGCAATGGATGCCCAGCGACCACGCTCTGGCAAGCGCAATCTGCTAATCCACGACAGCTTGCGCGGGATGAGCATGCGGGCCCACGGGCACCTGCTTCAGATCGCCGGCCGGCGGCAAAGGCATGTCGGGCCAGTCCGGCGCCGGCTGCGCCAGATAGGCCAGCCGCTTCACCTCGGCACGGGCCCGCGTCACGCTATCGAGGATAAGGCCGCACACGAAGCTCAGCGACGCGACCATGACGAGGCCGGATGCCAGCACGGCGCTCGGCAGGCGCGGCACCAGGCCCGTGCGCAGGAAGTCCAGCACCACGGGGATGCCGATGGCGAGCCCGCACAGCAGGATGACCGCGCCGATGGCGGAGAAGAAGGCGAGCGGACGCTCCTGCTTCATCAGCACCATGATGGTGCGCAGGATGCGCATGCCGTCCCGGTAGGTCCTGAGCTTGGAGGCGGAACCGGCGGGCCGCTCCACGTAGCGTGTCGGCACCTCGCCGATCGGCATGCGCAGTTCGAGCGCATGCACGGTGAGCTCCGTCTCGGTTTCGAAGCCGGAGGACAGAGCGGGGAACGACTTCACGAACCGGCGGGAAAACACCCGGTAGCCCGACAGCATGTCCGTCAGCCGCTTGCCGAAGATGGCCGCGACCAGCCCGGTCAGGACCCGGTTGCCCAGCACGTGCCCGCGCCGGTAGGCGGCCGCCCGATCCGTGACGCGGGCGCCGTTGACCATGTCGAGCCCATCTTCCCGCAGGCGCTGGATCAGGCCGGGCGCGGCGGCGGCTTCGTAGGTGCCGTCCCCGTCGACGAGCACGTACAGGTCGGCCTCGACGTCGGAGAACATGCGCCGGACGACGTGCCCCTTGCCCTGCAGGTTTTCCACCCGTACCAACGCGCCGGCCGCCCGTGCCACCGCCCGGGTGTCGTCCGTCGAATTATTGTCGAAGACGTGGATGATCGCGCCGGGGAGCACGGCGCGGAAATCGCGCACCACCTGCCCGATGGCGATGGCCTCGTTGTAGCAGGGGATGAGGACGGCAATCCTCGGCTCGGGCGCCGGCATGGTCAGAATGCCGAAGGCGGCAGGGCGGAGAGGATCATGTGGGCGATCCATTCCAGCACGAGCGGTACCACGTATTGCAGCACCAGCAGGACGACCAGCGGGCTGAGGTCCATGGCGCCGAACGGCGGCAGGATGCGCCGGACCGGCCGGAGCACCGGCTCGGTGATGCGGTACAGGAACTCGCCGACATTGTAGACGAGCCGGTTGCGGTTATCGAGAACGCCGAACGCGAACAGGAAGCTGAAGACGCAGGCGACCAGCAGCACGAGCGCGTAAAGGTGCACGAGCTCCAGCAGGAGGCGGAACAAGCCGATCACAAGGCTGGCCGTGGTCACGGCGTCGATCCTTCATGCGGAAAAGTGGCCGGAAGCTAGCGACCCGGCTCCGGGAGCGCAACGTCGCGCCCGGACCGGTTCTCCTGCACGCGGGCACTTGACGTACTGCCACCGGTGACCCTATTTCGCGGCCTGCACGGCGGGGCTGTAGCTCAGTTGGGAGAGCGCCTCGTTCGCAATGAGGAGGTCAGGGGTTCGATTCCCCTCAGCTCCACCACCGCCGTCGCACCTCCTTGCCTTTGACGCGCAATTTGTTCGTCCGCATGCAAAGCGGCCGGCGCGGTTAATCCTTTTTTTGCTCGTGCGCTGCAGACTTCCGGCACCGAACCGGGATGTCGCAATGTCGTTCAATCATGGGCCATTCTCCTGCCGCGAAGGCGCAATCATCGATGCGGCAAGCCGTGCGCAAGGGATCGTCGAGTTCACCCTCGGCGGCGAGATCGTCGACGCAAACGAGAACTTCCTGACCATCACCGGCTACCGGCTGGACGAGATCAAGGGCCGCAACCACACGATCTTCATGGATCCGGCGGACACCACGCGCCCGGATCATCAGGAGTTGTGGGCCGCGCTCACGCGCGGGGAGTTCCGGACGGCCGCGTTTCGCCGTCTGGCCAAGGGCGGCCGGGAAATCTGGATCCACGCCACCTATCATCCGATCCTGAGCCGGCGCGGCAAGCCGATCGGCATCATCAAGTTCGCCAGCGACGTCACAGAGGAGCGCCTGCGCGCCCTGTCATGGGAAGCGCAGATCGCCTCCATCTACCGCTCGCAGGCCGTGATCCGGTTCGGGCTCGACGGGACGATCCTCGGCGCGAACGACCTCATGCTGCAGACGATGGGCTACAGCGCTGCGGAATTTGTCGGCCAGCATCATCGCATCTGCCTGATGCCGGACGAGGATGCCGGCCCCGGCTATGACAGCTTCTGGCAGTCGCTGCGGCGGGGGGAATTCCGGGCGGCCGAGTTCCGCCGCCGTCGGAAGGACGGCCGCGAAGTCTGGCTGATGGGGACGTACACCCCCGTCCTCGGGCTCGACGGCAAGCCCAAGGAAATCGTCAAGTTCGCCACCGACGTCACGGAAGCGAAGCTCCGCAACAGCGACTATGAGGGGCAGATCGCCGCGATCAACCGCTCCCAGGCCGTCATCGAGTTCG
>Ga0157362_1001227_pt1 | contig 10540 bp, 9 predicted proteins | sample AttlaeALBM3_FD_111480 | JGI IMG/M metagenome (GOLD analysis project Ga0157362, IMG submission 111480) | Fungus gardens microbial communities from leaf cutter ant in Ribeirão Preto, State of São Paulo, Brazil - Atta laevigata ALBM3 | ecosystem: Host-associated > Fungi > Mycelium > Unclassified ... | reverse complement strand
TCAGTAATATGTTGGTGATTGATTATGTAGTAGGTCACCTGACTTGATGTGTAATTCCCTGTGGACTTGAAGTTGGCACTCTGTCACTTACAGTTGTCCACAGGTAATAGCTAGCTATTGTCTCTTTCAAAAAAGTCATTTACAGTTGTCCACAGTGTTACTGAGTTGCTAGGACCTCACACCTGTCACCACTGCCCAGGTTCTAACAGTGTGGGGGTGTGGATGAGGGCTTGATTAAGGCCCAGGAGTGGTTTACTGACTACTTTGATAGTGAGCTTGTTATGGTGTGTAAAGGTGGACACCTTAGAGACATCATGTGAAGAGGATCTAGATTGAGCTTACTATTCTTTTGAACAATTTTATCTTAATTATCACACTAAGTTTCTATATTCTTTTTTTTTTTTTTTTCTCGGCAGGAGGAAAACTGATCATCCAGTATGGGATTGTTCCCATAGTATGAGCTTGGTTAGGCTAGCCCACTAAAAACCTCCCTGGGTTCTGAACCCCACCTGAGCTTCTCACCTGGGTGAGGTCAAAAGAGAATGTTGCTCTTTCTCCTTTACTCAGAGTAGGTATACCGTACTAGTAAGACAAAGGTCCTATTTTATTTGTTATTCAGTCTTTGGTCATCTTTTCTTATTTTTCCCTATTTCTTCTCTAGTTCTAGCATTTTCTTGTCTCTATAGCTTAATCTTTTTATTTTGGTGGCATAGATCTATTCTGTTTCTTTTTTGTTTTCTAGGGTGTTCTTTAGCAGTCTTATTGCTGCCTCTTTCAGTATCTTTTTTCTATTAAATATTTGATTGTTCCTTATTGTCCATATTAGCCATATAGCTTCTGTTATTCTTTCTATATATGCTTTACTCATCCATCTTGGTCTTTCTCTTAGTTGTATGGTATATTCTCTTTTTAATACCTTTATTCTTGATCTATTCCTACAAACTCTTTAGCATGCAATTGGGACCTAGTACTGTATCTTTAGCTTGTGCCAGGCTAATAGTCCCTTTTGCCCCCTTCATCATTTCATTGAGTTTACCATTTAGATAAGCCCCAACTACATCCATAGTATGAATATCAAGCTTGTAGCAGGCAGCAATGGCTATAAGAGTCTAGAAAGTTTCAAGTCAAACTACAGGTGCAAAAGTTTCTGTAAAATCAATACCAGGGATCTAAGAAAATCCCTTAGTGACTAGGCAGCCTTTGTAATGTATAATGACACCAGTGTGGTCTTGTTTGACTTTGAGAACCCATTTACATTTGATAGGTTTGTAATCCACTGGTAATTTGGTGATTTCTTTGTCTATTGTATCTTGCTATTGTACTACATCATGTCGGGATATGGCTTCATAATAAGATGAAGGCTTGTCTGAAGTAGTAGAGTTACTTGAGAGAAGTGCAAACTTGTTGGTAGGTTTTTGATCAGGGCTAAGTGGGACAACAGTTTCCTAACCTGAGAATTGTTAAGGACATGATAGTCTATTTATGGTTAGAATGCAATACAGGCAGAGTGTTCGTGGGGTAGTGGTACTGGTTTTGGGATATGTGACTTTGATGGTACATTGGGTAATTAGATAGAATAGTTTGTAGTTGTTTTCTTTGGGGTTTTGGAAGGTTCTAAGTCAAATTTTGAATCAAGTTGTAAACCCAAAATTTGCTTGAATATTTCCTGCTCCTTCTCAAATAATGGAGGGTTTAAAGTATCAGTAACATTGTTGGAGCTAGTAGGATTTGGGATTTTGGGTCGAGTTTGGAGTTTTGGCCATCTTGTTGAAGGACCTAGCATTTAATTCCAAATTCTTGAAACATTGAAATATTAGGCTTTTTTTCTGTAAAAGCTTCTTTTGGGATAATGAGTTCTTTGAGGGCTCATGTTGGTGATCTGTTCTTAAGATAGCAGGTATAAGCAACTACTTTTGGCCAGAGAAAGTAGAGGATGTTATGTTCAAGTATCATAGTACCTATGTGTTATGAACATCGAATGGGACTATAGTTATTATCAGCCTTGGTCTGATAATGAATGGCTAGTAGACGAGATGTTGGCAATGCAAGAAGAGATGTTGATAACACAGAACAAAGACATTATTATGCAGTAATGCATAGAATGTCTAAAGACTCAAAGAGACAATAGACTTATAATATGAACAGGACTCTTTAGAGAAATCTCAGACTATTTTCTTTCTCTATCTTTGGACTTGTACTAAATAGGACAACATCAGACTAATCTATTATTAGACACTGACTCGACTTGTCACTCTCATTGCTTCTGTCACTGGACTGTCACTTAACTAGTCACCTTTAGTTACAAGTAGTGTTACCACATTGTAACATAGTCACAATACCTAGTTAGAATAAATACAGCCCAGAAAGAGAAGGAAACAGCAAGTTTTCTCTTTTTGTATTCCTTCTGTAAAATCTTACTCTGAGAAATCAGTACTTTTACTTGTCTTAGGACAACCTCAAGGATGCTACTCAAAGTCTTGTTGACATCTCTACTCCAATATAACTTCACTGAAAACCTTAACTGGATTCTCTAGTAAAGAGCATGAAGATATCAAGTGTTAGATATAAACTTCAAGTTGAAATGTATATTCAACTGTGAGGTTTAGAGTCTTAACACTATATACTCAATTAGAATATGATTAAGGCATTCGGCAGTGCCATTTTGGGCAGATGAGTGAACAGCTGTGATTTCATATCGTATTCCACAAGATTTGAGGTAGTCAATTACCTCATGATCAATATATTCTTCTCTACTGTCAAATCATATAGTTTTGAGGTTTTTGCCAGTTTGAGTCTTGATAAAGGCTTGGTAATCTTTGATGTGTCTAAGAATGTCCTTTTTCTTCATAAAGTGGATCTGAGTATGCCATGTTATACTATCTGTGAAGCTAACATAGTAGCATTCTCCTTTAATTCCAGTAGTTTGAGCTGGCCCCCAAACATCAGTAAATATCATGTCACCAATTTCTTTGTATTCAGTCTTGGATTGTTATGGGAATAGTATGATATAGAACTTGGCCTTGATACATGATATACACTAAGGTAGCAAAATGTCTAGGTTAATTTCCATTCTCTTGATTATGTTCTTTTCCTTTAGCATCTTAACTAATCCCATATAGATATGTCCCATGATTTTATGCCAGTCATACTATGTATAGAGTAATATTGAGTATGTATAAGCCATTCTATTTTAGTCCTGACATAATGATTTCATTCTGGTTATTTGGTGATATAATAGTAATTCCCTTCTGATAGAAATTGACCCCATAGTTTATGTTTGTAATGTGGCTGATGGATACTAAATTGAATGAAGTGGTAGGGCAGTGAATAGCATCATGTAGTAGTATAAGGTAAGATCAGTTTCCTACTATGATAGTAAGTTTAACATCTCCTTTACCTATGCCTTTGGTAGTACTGCCAACCCCCTGAATTGGATGATCTCATAGTTCTGTGTAGGTAATGAAGGCAGAACGGTCTCAAACAAGGTGTGATAGTACCTGAATCAGTAATCCAGGCAGTAAAAGTAAGTGTGCTTGCTGAGAGGGCTATATCTTGTGCGATAAATGAAAATTCTGACTGCACTGAGTAGGTAGTGTTGGAAAAATTCTGAAAAATTCTCCCATAACCACGAGAGTTGTTGTTATTGTTAGAATAATTTCCAGGTTTTCTTCCATTCTGAAAATCTTGTTTCTTGGTCTGACACTCCTTTTGAATATGACTAACATGTTTATAGTAGTAACAAGTGATATTGGCATTGTATTTTGACCTGTGAGAATGATTGTTGGTTATTAATGGGCCTTGATAATTGTGATTACTATGAGCTAGGAATGCAATTTTGAAAGAGGTATTTTTGGATTTCTTACGTAGGTCTTCTTTTAGGATCTTAGATATGAGTTTAGATGAGTTAGGATCAGTAGTGTTCAAGATGGTAGACTTGTCAATAGTAGACAAAAAAAGGTCCCAAGAGTCAGATAGTGATATGAAGAGTATGGTGGAGAATTCTGATCCTAGCATGACTTGTCCTTGGCTGGCAAGTTGTTGACAGAGTCTACAGAGAGTACAGATATGCTCTTCAATGTCAGCTTCTTTTGGGCAGTATGTCCTAAAAAGTTTTCGGCAAGTAGCAATAATACTTATAATACCTGCAGCCTCATATATCTTCTTGAGTGTATCCCAAGCTTCCTTTAATGTTTTTGTACCTACAATGTAGATAAGGGCACTGTCATCTACATGTAAACTGATACTGGAGAGGGTCTTATAATCCTTTTCATTCCAAATTTCAATAGCAGATTCATTAGATTTGTTATCAGCAAGAAAGAATGCCATGGATTTGACGTATTTGAATAAGCCAAGATCAATCAAGATATATCTCATCTTGATATACCAGACATTGTAGTTAGCTGCACTGTGTAAGAGTTCAATCTAATAGATGGATATTGAATCTGTGCCAGTAAACATTATGATATAGGTGCAATGAGGAAGTGTATGTAATTATATGAGGTTGTTTTTGAAAGAGAGAAATAGGCAGCAGAGATAGAGGTGAGATAGTGAGTAATTTCATAAAGGCCGGGGCCCATAACCTGTTATAATACAAGGTTAATATATTATATTATAGAGGTTATAGTCCAAGTTTTTATAGTCTACAGTCAGTACATCAGATGTTATAGAGTTCTAGAGGGCTATGTAACTAGCAGACTAACAATGAGTAATAAGGTATATATGTTGTAAATGAAGATCCATAGTTGTTATCTAAAATTATCATAACATATTCTTGGTATAAACTTTGTGCTACAGGTATATTATCATCTATCTACACAGAGGAGTGACAGTTACTTCTTAAAAGGCTATTTAGAGTAGAGATCTCTTCTGTGAAGTACTCATCTAACCATATTACTAGGGCAGTAGTTAGTAGAGCAGTAGAAATCTGGCTGAGTGAAAATTTTGTGTCCCAGCAAATATAGAATAACTAGTAAGATCAACTATTCATTTTATACCCTCAAGACATCAATATGATATCTCAAACTTAATATAACTTCCTCATGAGCAACTTGCTCAATGAAAAGCATACTCTCACTAAGTTAAGAGCAGAATTGAAAGAAAGAAAAGAAAATATTTGTTGACATTGTAAGAAGTTTGGGCACTTGGCCCAAAACTACAGGAATAGAAAAGGAGAAGGAAAGGCAAAAGTCAGTTTCCCAGAATAAATTTGAAATATTGTCAAGTAGAGTAATGAGGTATAGAGTAGAAATAAGAAAACAAGAAGTAATTGAAAAAGAAAAATGCAATGTTTTAGATATTGGAGAGAGGAACACTACAAATGGGAGTGTCCTAATATTAAAGTAGAGAAGAGAAAGTAGGAGGAACAAGCAGTACTGTTACACTGCCAGCAAATTTTCTGCAGAAATATAGCATAGAATACATATTATATCTCTGGATTTCATTATTGGAACTCACTTTAAAAACCTCCTACAAGCCCCAGACATAATCTAAACCCAAGATTGGATACTTCTATTAGGTAGTTGCCCAGCTGCCTCATACTAGAATAGCATATACCTTGGGAGACAAGACTGATGAGCTAGCATCAGAGACAGACTATCAATGTTAATACTCTAAAACTCAGAGGTTAAGGATATCTTTGGAATGCAATATAATTTCAATCTAGAGCAGACTTAGACTAATATGATACTAAGATAACAAATCAAAAGTCTATTAGTGACTAATGATCCCATCACTACTAGACTTAGTCAGGAAGCAAACATGCCATAGAACAACAGCAATATTAATAACCTTCATATGCACTTGCATGTATTTCTAGTATCACAGTTGTGCTATGGACTAGTAGTCACATACTGTATGGTTTACCACTACACCAAAAGGACAACGTTAGCAAGGCTACTTGCTAACAAGGGTCCAGCTATTTATGTAGTTTATTTGAACAGATATTTTGTTATACCTCCATGATACTATCTAGTAGTCACTTTTTTATGACATCTAGATCATATTCAGAGTATAAGGAAGCTGGTTTAGAGATTGGGAAATGTTGGACAGGAAAGAAGTATGAAAGTAGAGCAGGATCATATGGTTATATCTGGTAGGCATGGAGGATAGAGAGGTAACATCTGTTATGTTCACATAGCAATGTTATAGAGGAAAGAAGTGAGAGTAGCTAGAACAAGAAGAAGTTTCCTTTTTTATTTATTTTTAATTGAGTCTCATCAGTTTGTACTTTTAATATAACACTCAGAAAGTCTGAGAGAAAGGCAATGGATTCTTGACACCTGCTGCCATCTCAAGGGCTTGAGAGTTGTCTTATGGTGTTTTTCTGAGTTCTAAGTAAAAGGGTTGGGTTATTAAGGAGACTGAAATCATATACCCTACTTGGTCAAGAGACAAAACACAGTAGTTGCTTGAATAACCTTCTACAGAGTAGCAAGCCTGCCTAATCATCAACTCAGACTGTATCACAGCCATAAGGTTTAGTATGGGGATACAGATGAGGGCTTGATTGAGTGTAATAAGACCTAATAAGTGGTTTACTAATTACTTTGATAGTGAGCTTGTTATAATTTGTAAAAATGAACACCTTAGGAATATTATGCAAGGTGAATCTAGATCACACTTACTATCCTTTTGAACAATTTTATCTTAATTATCATGCTAAGTTTCTATATCCTCTTTTTAATACCTTTATTCTTGATTCATTCCCACAAACTCTTTAGCATGCAATTGGGACCTGGTACCACATCTTTAGCTTGTGCCAGACTAATAGTCCCTTTTGCTCTCTTCAGCATGTATAAAAATACCACAAAAAGTGTAGCAAGAAAAGAAAAGACCGGTATGCCCCCTATGAGAAAAAATGCAAAAATACAGCAGTATATGAAACATGCTCCTAAGAGATGCAGTACTAGAGAAGAGAGAATAAAAACAAGGTAAGAAGCTGTGACATTTGTAAAGTGTGATGGATATAGATATAAGAGCACCAAGTTAGAAGAAAACCAAGGACAAGGATTTGTCACTGGGAAGCAGCTAAAGAATATATAGTGCAAAAAATGTTTAAGAGTATAAAAGTGAAAAAATAATGAAGAAGAGAGCAAATTTGAATGTGTAAAATGTAGAAAGAAAGATATAATGGTAGAAAAAAAAAATACCTGAAGAGAAAAAAAAAGAAGATTTTATATCCAGAATGTAGGATAGGAAAAAGAAAACCATGATAGAACTATAAAGTGGTAGTGTGGCCTATAGAGGCAAAAGCACAGTAAAGTAGTATTACGCCGCTAGAGAATTTTTTGCAGAAATGTAGTATGGGATATATATTATACCCCTGGATTTCACTATCTGAATCCACTCTAAAGACTTCTTACAAGCCCCAGACATAATCTAAATCTAAGATTGGGTACTTCTCTTTAGGTAGTGACCAAGCTACTACATGCTAGAATAGCATATACCTCAGGAGGCAAAACTGATGAGCTAACATTAGGTTTCTCAGATACAGACTATCAATGTTGAAGCTCTAGAAATCAGAGACTTAGAGACATCTTTGGAATGCGAGATAATTTCAATCTAGAGCAGACTTAGACTAATATGACATCAAGACAGCAGATCAAAAGTCTATCAGTGACTAGTGATCCTATCACTACTGGACTCAGTTAAGAAACGGACATGCTGCTAGATGACAATCGTATTACTGACGTTTAGACACACTGTCATGTGTTTCTAGACCATATTTGGAGTAGAAGGAAGCCGGTTCAGAGTTTGGGGAATGATAGGCAGGAGTGAAGTATAGAGGTAGAGCAGAATCATATGGTTATGTCTGGGAGGTATGAAGGACAGGAAGGTGATAGCTGTCAGGACCACATGGTAGTGTCATAGAAGAGAGACACAAGGAAGAGTGGTAGAATGGAGAGTTTCCTATTCTTTCTTTCCCTCTAACTACTACCATGGTTAAATCAAATATTCAGAATAAATCATCTGCTACCAATGCTTATCCCCTTGGCCCCCAGGCTACTTCTACTAGTGTTAGTGAGTCCCCAGACTCACTCAACCTTATTTCTTGTGCCAGCTCTAGGGCTGGTAAACGTGTTCATCTCAGAGGACGCTCTTGTGCTCGTTACACTGTCAGATGCTCCTCTAGAAGTGTCTCAGCTGCTGAGGACTCTAAGAAAGCATCTCCTGAGCCTTCTTCTTCCTCTGAGGAGAAGGAAATTGAAGAGGAGGAGGTCAGTCCTGGCCCCAGGACACCTATTGCCTCTAGGATTATTACAGGCAAGCTCTCTCACAGAATTGCCCTTCTCTAGCTCCCTGCTGCTTTCTTTCCTTTTGTTCCTGAAGGAAGAACACATTCTATGAGTTGGAATGACCAAGTTTCTGCTAAGGAGAGCAGGAGTCTTGCCTCTGGGGTGATTTGTGCCTCCTAGGCCCCTTTATCAACCAGTTTGATACCTCATGGCCCAAACCATAAAATAGCTAAGTCATCCTTCCTAGTGAAGAATAGCAGTGCAGTAGCAGGTACTTGTGACATATTAGTTATCTGTGACTATGACAGCTTACCTCAGGCGTCACAACAAGTGACATTGTCACATATGATTGTGACTTATGGAATAGTGAACACTATGTCACATTCTTGTCTAGTCACTTTGGTTATTTAGAAAATAATGCCAAAGTCCTTACTTTATCTGTATTGTGTATTGCATGCTTTATTCAGAAGCATCCTATTGGAAGCTGTCCAATTGAGCAGTTTCCACCTATTTTGGGAGCAAGTTCCATTATGTGGCACCTGTTCCAAACTGTATCTATAGCAGGGTGGGATCATTTTAAGGTCTCACCTCAGCCTGATTCTCCTTCACTTGTAAAGGCAATGAGGACCCTTTATGATCCTAACTTATCTCAGGAGCCGTCTCCAGATACTGAGATAGCAGTCGATCAACTAGCAGTGGAGGAAGCTCCCTTTACTACTGTTACTAACAAAAAGAGCAAGGGCAAGAGCAAAGTCTCTCTTTCTACTAACCCCTCTACACCTTCCCAGAACATATCTACTTCTGCTCTAGTGGTGTTGAAAGCACTTCCTCCACCTTCACCAGCCAAAACGGCTACCGTTGAGCCTATCCCTGCAAAGGTAGCCACCAAACCTCAGGTGCTCAAGTAAGCTCCTAAGTCCTTTGCCCAAGCAGCACATAGTGGAAACTCGCAGTCTACTCCAAGGTTTGCTCTGGTCTCTGCTCACCCAGAGTATAAAAGCCTTCTTCGTCTCCGTAATATATTTTCCGACCTTTCTATAGAGAAGGTCCTAGCCATGCACCAATCTGGCTTTGGTGCTAGTGCCTCTTCAAACAGGGGAGATGCAGTTTATTCTGGTGCCTCAAGAGCACCCAAGATGACAACACATGGGCCTATTCCCCTCTAACTACCACCATGGTTAAGTCGAATATTCAGTATAAATCATCTGCTACCAATGCTTGTCCCCCTGGCCCCCAGGCTACTCCTACTAGTGTTGGTGAGTCTCCAGACTCACTCAACCTTATTTCTCGTGCCAGCTCTAGGGCTGGTAAACGCGTTCATCCCAGAGGACACTTGCGTGCTCGTCGCACTGTCAGACGCTCCTCCAGGAGTGTCTCAGCTGCTGAGGACTCTAGGAAAGCATCTCCTGAGCCCTCTTCTTCCTCTAAGGAGAAGGAAAGTGAAGAGGAGGAGGTCAGTCCTGGTCCCAGGACACCTACTGCCTCTAGGATCATTACAGGCAAGCTCTCTCACAGAATTGCCCCTCTCCAGCTCCCTGCTGCTCCCTCTCTCTCTGCTCCTGAAGGGAGAACACATTCTATGAGTTGGGATGACCAAGTTTCTGCTGCGGAAAGCAGGGGCCTTGCCTCTGGGGTGATTTGTGTCCCCCAGGCCCCTTTGTCAACCAGTTTGATGCCTCATGGCCCAAACCATGGAACGGCTGAGTCATCCTCTGAAATAGAGGGTGGCAGTGCAGTGGCAGGCACCTGTGACGTGACAGGTGACTGTGACACATTAGTAATCCATGACTGTGACAATCCTGTTACATGTGACAGTGACCATGACAGCTTACCTCAGGTGTCACAACCTATAACAAGTAGCATTGTCACACCTGATATCACACATGACTGTGACTTGTGGGATGGTGAACACTATATCACATCCTTGTCTGGTCACTTTGGTTATTTAGAGAATGATGCCAAAGTCCTCGCTTCGTCTGTATTGCGCATCGCTCGCTTTATTCAGAAGCACCCTATTGGAAGTCGTCCAATTGAGCAGTTTCCTCCTATTCTGGGAGCAGGTTCTATTATATGGCACTTGTTTCAAACCGTGTCTGCAGCGGGATGGGATCGTTTTAAGATCTCACCTCAGCCTGATTCTCCTTCACTTGTGGAGGCAATGAGGATTCTCTATGGTCCTAACTTACCCCAGGAGCCGTCTCTAGATACTGAGATGGCAGTTGATCAACCAGCAGTGGAGGAAGCTCTCTTCACTACTGTTACTAACAAAAAGAGCAAGGGCAAGGGCAAAGTCCCTCCCTCTACTA
>Ga0157362_1001226_pt1 | contig 10541 bp, 9 predicted proteins | sample AttlaeALBM3_FD_111480 | JGI IMG/M metagenome (GOLD analysis project Ga0157362, IMG submission 111480) | Fungus gardens microbial communities from leaf cutter ant in Ribeirão Preto, State of São Paulo, Brazil - Atta laevigata ALBM3 | ecosystem: Host-associated > Fungi > Mycelium > Unclassified ... | reverse complement strand
CCGGCATAAAGCGATCAGTCTTTCCCTGAACCAGCGATGAGCCGGATCGGCAGAAAGTCTCGGGTGCCAGAGTGCAGAAATGGTAATGGCAGGCGTCTCAAACGGCAGGTCGAAAACACGAAGGCTCTGATCCGCCCGGATGGATGATCCCGGCACAAGCGCCACCAGATTGGTAGCAGAGGCCAGACGCAGGGCATCATCGAAGGCAGGCACCACCACTTTCACCGTGCGGGTCAGGCCCTTCTGTGCCAACGCCCGGTCAACGGGCCCCGCTGCGCTTCCGTAGCGCGAGGCCACAACATGATGGCATTGTGCATAGCGCCCAGCCGTCACAGGGCCATCGAAAATAGAGTGGGTGCGCGCCGCCACCCCATAAAACCGGTCATGGAACAGGGTCTTCATGCGCATCTCGGGCCCGAAATCACCGGGACCGATGACGCCAACCTCCAGATCCACCGTCCCTTCCCGCATGGATGTCGCTTCCTTGCTGCGCCTTGGCAGAAAGACGAGATTCACCCCCGGTGCCTCTGAGAGGAACACCTGTACCAGCCGCGTTGCGCAGGCCTCGATGAAGCCTTCATTTGTCCGCAGCGTGAACTGCCGCTTCAGCGTCCGCGGGGTAAAACTCGCCTGCACAGGCGAGAGAAGGGCCTGTGCCTGCATCGCCACCTCCCGCACGGACTCACCCAGTGCAAGCGCGTGCGGCGTTGGCACAAGCCCCCGGCCACCGCGCACCAGAAGAGGGTCGCCTGTGCTCTCGCGCAGCCGCATGAGCGTGCGGCTCATTGCTGAAGGACTAAGGCCCAGGCGCCCTGCCGCCTTTACGACGCTGCGCTCTGACAGGAGGGCATCAAGCGCAACCAGAAGATTGAGATCCATTTTCATTACCTGGTGGTCTTTCCGGATGTCGGATCCGCAGCGATCCAACATATCTAACCTTGCTGAAGAGGCGTTTGGTGCACTGTTAAGTTGCATGCGATGCGTCTGGCGCAATTGATGGGATCACCGCATTTCTGGCCGGTCTCGAAACCGCGCAAGGAATTTCCGGCATGAGCGACCTCAACTCTCCCGCCCGCCCCCCTCATCTGCTTTTGATCGGCGCCTCACGCGGTCTGGGCTTGGCCCTTGCCGAAGAATTCCTGACGCGAGGCTGGGAAGTTACCGCGACGATACGTGGAAATCCGGGCGCTGACCTTCGTCAGTTGGTCGAACGCTTCGCGCCTTGGCTGCATATCGAAAAGCTCGACATGACCGAGGCGCCCATGATCGAAGCCCTTCGTTCTCGTCTGAGTGACCCGTTGACCTCTGCTGTGTCCGAAAGCCCGGATCATCTGGCAACACCTCTCAGGATGCGCCCCTTCGACATGCTGTTCGTCAATGCAGGGACGACAAATGCCCAGCCGGATCAGCCCATCGGTCAGGTAAGCAGCTCGGATTTCATGCAGGTCATGATAACCAATGCCCTCGCCCCCATGCGCGTGATCGAGACACTGGAGTCTCTCGTGACCCCGCAGGGACTGATTGGGGTGATGTCTTCAGGACAGGGCAGCGTCAGCAATAATAACGCGGGACGGCGTGAGCTCTATCGGGGCAGCAAGGCGGCACTGAACCAGTTCATGCGCTGTTACGACGCGCGTATCGGCCAGTCACGCCCCCTCGCGCTCATTGCTCCGGGCTGGGTGCGTACGTCGCTAGGTGGGCCTGATGCACGTTTCTCGATTGGGGAGAGCATTCCCGGTGTGGCGGATGTCCTGATCACCCATCAAGCCGGCAGCGGGCTCATCTATCGCGATTTCAAGGGCCGTGATGTTCCCTGGTGAGGCTTTCCCGCTTGAGGGATTGCGCGCCCGTGGGGGAAGAACAAGGCGATATCAGGGTAGAAACAGATATGAAACGATAGCGGAACATGTATTGGACGCGCCTGCATAACAGGAATACGTTGCGTCTGTAACGTTTCATGTGACGCCACACTCGGTATCCGGAGATCTCCCCAGCCCCGATACAAGCCAACGGGCAGCCGGACCATGCAGTGGCGTCAGCGAGGTTTCACCATGTGCAGTCCAGTGACAAACAAGACGCCGACCGACAAGAGCGACACCTCAAACCGCGATGAGGCGCCCGGAACATCGCACACCCGGCGATCGGCGCGGCCGATCATGGCTCTTGCCTCAGGCGGTCTTGCCGCTGCCCTCTCGCTGGCTTCAGCCCACGCCGCAACCATGAGCGCGTCACCATTTGGTACGACGCAGGCCGGGCAAAAGGTCGAAGCCTATACCTTGAGCGCCCCTAACGGCGTGGAAGTGACCATCATGACTTATGGTGGAGTCATTTTACGCATCATGGCCCCTGATCGTGAGGGCAAACGCGATAACGTGGTGCTCGGCTATGCGTCGCTCGCCGAGTATGAGGCCAAAAGCCGGGCCAATGGGGTGTTCTTCGGCGCGACAATCGGACGGTATGCCAATCGCATTGCTAAAGGTCGCTTCACACTCGATGGCCATGATTACGCAGTGCCGGTCAATAACGGCCCGAACTCACTGCATGGCGGCAAGGACGGGTTCGACCGGCGTATCTGGAAAGCCCATGAGATCGCCCGCTCTGGCAAGAAGGTAGGCGTTGCCCTCTCCCTGATCAGCCCGGACGGTGATCAGGGTTATCCCGGTGCGTTGAATGTGACGGTCACCTATACGCTCGACGATCAGGGCGCACTGGGTATCGAATACAAAGCGACCACATCCAAGCCTACCGTGCTCAACCTGACCAATCACTCCTACTTCAACCTCGCCGGGGCAGGATCGCAGGACGGTATTTTCGGCCAGATGCTGCAGATCGAAGCGCATCATTATACCCCGACAGATTCGACTCTCATTCCGACGGGCGAAATTGCTTCCGTCGTCGGGACACCTTTCGATTTCACCACAGCAAAGCCAATCGGGCGCGACATACGCCTCGCCAATGCACAGCTGCTCATGGCGCATGGCTATGACCATAACTGGGTGGTTGATGACTCTTCATCACCAGACGGCCTCAGACACGTCGCCACGCTCTGGGACCCGAAAAGCGGTCGCAGCATGGAGTGTCTGAGCACCGAACCGGGTGTGCAGGTCTATACCTCCAATTTCCTTGACGGCTCGGACTCAGGAAACGGCCATATCTTTCGCCAGAGCGACGCTGTGACCTTTGAAACCCAGCATTTTCCCGACAGTCCCAATCAGCCAAATTTTCCCTCGACACGGCTGAACCCGGGGCAGGTTTTTCAAAGCCGTACGGTCTTCCGCTTCGGCCTGCATGAAAGTGATGGGAAGTGACTACCGTTGAAACGCACGAAGGTCCGCTTGATTTCAGGAAATGAGCAGGAAGCAAATCCTGTGATGCCGCGTTGAGCCCCGGACGTAGCGCCTGTTTTGGCAGGCGCTATGAACCACCGGCCACGCAGACGGGCATGAGCTTTTGCCCGATGGCGTCGCCTTCTCAGTTGAGAGGTTGTCATGAACGCTGTCTGGGCTCTCCCCTTCATCCTCGTTGCCGGGGCGCTTCAGGCGCTGGGCGCCACCATGAACGGGGCATTGGCGAAATCCCTCGTCAATCCGTGGCTTGCGACCTCGGTTTCGTTTCTGCTCGTGCTGTTTCTGGCCATCGGTCTGTTTGCCTGCATGCCACGCCCGCTGCCCAGCGCGGGTGATCTGACCGGTATGCCCTGGTGGGCGCCGCTTGGCGGCATCACGGGGGCCGTGGCCGTGTTTGCGGGGCTTCTGCTGATCCAGAAATTAGGCGCCGGGCCGGTCAATGGACTGACCATTACCGCCAATCTTGTAACCAGCCTGCTGATCGATCATTTCGGACTTCTGCGCATGGAAGTGCACAGCCTCAACCCCTATCGCATCACCGGCGCGGCGCTGATGATCGCAGGGGTCGCGCTGATCGCACGGTTTTAAACTCTTAACCGAGCAAAAACGCTGCGGTGTCGCGATCTGTCACCAGTGACGTGACGATACCGCTGCGCAAGGCCGCCAAAATGGCGTGATGCTTATCCGGGCCGCCCGCAACCGCAATCACATGAGGGATCGCGCGCAACACGGAAAATGGAATGGAGAGGGTACGCTCGGCGAGGGAAGTCTGAATAAAAGCGCCGTCCTTGTCCATCGGCAGAGCGCAGATTTCGCAGACCATGTTCTTGCTCTTCAACTCCTCACGCTCGGCATCTGTCAGAACGGCGCTCACCTGTGAGCCCGCCTCAGATGCGCTGCCGATGGCCACGACAGCCAGGGTGATTGCAGACCAGTCGGCAATGGCGGCGCTGATTTCGGCCTGGCGGGCGATGACTGCCCGGGCCTGCTCATCTGAGACGATCAGCGGGGCATAGATCGGCAGGCTGACGCCTTTGGAGGCTTGGGCGAAGCGCCGGACGAGATTGATCGAGCTGTTTTCGACCGATCCGGCCACACCCGTCATCTGGACAACGCGACAGCCCGGCAAAGCATGAATGGCCTCAGCGACGATATCGATCGTACGACCCCAGGCAACACCGATCACATCCTGCTCCGTCGCAACTTCTTCAAGAAGTTCCGCAGCCGCCTTGCCCAGCGCCGCACGACAGGACGATATCTCGGCGAAGGGACCGCTAAGAACCAGCGCATGGCGCAAGCTGTACACGTCCTGAAGTCGGGCAGAAAGCTCGGAGTCGATCGTACGATCCTCATTGATCTGGATCTTCACGAGACCAGATTCGAGGCTCTCCTCCAAGATACGCGCCACCTTGAAACGGGAGATCCCGTGGCGTGTGCCGATCTCGATCTTGCTCAGACCATTCAGATAATAATCGCGCGCCACTTCTATTGCGAGCAGGCGTTCAGCGGGTCCCATTCCATCCTCCGGCGCAGAGTAGCTTCCTGACAGAAAATTCACATATGAGCGATCTAAACATCATATGAGCGAATCTTTCTTGCGTCGATGCGACGATCGTCACATCAAGATGTTCGAATTTACTTCCCATCGGAGGGTCGTCCGTGTCGAACATCGAGTTAAACGGGTCCATCACACGCGACGGGTACCAAACCGCGCCTGCGGAGATGCCCGGATCAGCCAAACGCGTTCTGGCTTTTGTCGTCGTGATTGCCGCGCTGGGCGGTACGCTTTTCGGATATGATTGCGGCATCATCTCATCTGCCCTTTTATCAATCGGCGCTGATTTCGGTCTGAGCTCCTTCGGCAAGGAGATCGTGACCAGCGCCATTCTGGTGGGGGGTATCTTCGGGGCTTTAGGCTGCGGTCCCCTTTGTGACCGCTATGGCCGCAAGAAGACCGTCCTTGCTGTTGCCGTCCTCTTTATCCTCGGTGCGATTGCTACGAGCCTCGCCCCCGATGCCACAACGCTCACCATTACCCGTTTCATCCTCGGTCTTGCCGTAGGCGCCATTACCCAGATCATGCCGGTCTACATCGCCGAGGTCGCCCCGGCAAAACGCCGTGGGGCTTTGGTCGTGCTTTTCCAGATGATGATCGCCGGGGGCGAACTCATCTCCTATCTCATCGGGTACGCCTTCAGCGGCAATTGGCGCCTGATGTTCATGCTGGCCGTCATTCCGGCTCTGATTCTGTTTTTTGGCATGCTGGTCATGCCCGAAAGCCCGCGCTGGCTGATCACGCAGAACCGTGCCGATGAGGCCCGGCGCGTGCTGACACGCATTCGCGGCAATGCCCATCTTGCGTCACGCGAAGTCGACCAGATCGTCACTGTCGCTGATAATGAAGGCGATAGCGGCAGCTGGCGCGATCTCGGCAAGGCCTGGGTACGCCCTGCTCTCGTTGCCGCACTCGGTGTGTCCATCCTGTGCCAGCTGACGGGCATCAACGCAGTTATCTATTACGCCCCCACCATTCTCACCCAGTCAGGCTTCGGGGATTCCGCCTCGCTTCTGGCCAGCATCGGTGTCGGCGTCACGCTGGTCGCCATGACCATTGTCGGCACGTTTCTGGTCGACCACATGGGCCGCCGTCGCCTGATGCTTCTGTTCATCCCGCTCTCGGTGGTGGCACTCGTCGTCCTTGGCGCGGCCTTCATGGGCGGTCATCCGAGCGGTTCCATGCAATGGGTCGTGGTCGTCTCGATGCTGGCCTATATCGCCTTTAATGGCGGCAGCCTGTCGGTGGTGATCTGGCTTTTGAACGCCGAAGTCATCCCCCTCTCGGTGCGTGGCAAGGGAACCGGTCTGGCCTCTGTCTCGATGTGGGTGTCCGACCTGATCGTCAGCCTCACCACGCTCAGCCTGATCGAATTCATGGGCGCCTCGGGCACATTCTGGCTCTATGGAGCGATCTCGGTGCTCGCCTTCTTCTTTGTCTATCGCTACGTGCCGGAAACCAAGGGCCGCAGTCTTGAGGATATCGAGGCCTCGTTGCAGGACGGCAGCTTCCTCTCGCACCGCAGTGCACCCTGATCCCCATGAAGCGCTCGTATCATCACACCCCGCTCATCCATACCGCTTCGAGGGAAGGAAACGCGCCATGAAGATCGTCATGGGGGTCGACAGCTCGACCCAGTCCTGCAAGGTCGAACTGCGCGACCTCGAAACCGGCAGTATCCTAGGCCGGGGCAGCGCCAGCCATCCTCCGGCATTTGCCCCCAGAAGCGAGCAAAATCCGCAAGACTGGTGGGAGGCCTTCGAACGGGCATTGAACCGCGCCGTTGAAATCGCCGCGATCGACCGCACGCCGATCATGGCCATCTCGGTGGCGGCGCAATGTCATGGCCTGATCGCCCTCGACGAACAGGACAGGGTGATCCGCCCGGCCAAATTATGGAACGACACGGAGAGTGCGCCCCAGTTGGCGCGGCTGCGTGAAGCCATTGGCGCCGAGAACTGGATCCGTAAGGTAGGATCTCTGCCCACGGCGGCATTTACTATCGGGAAGATTGCCTGGCTGGCTGAAAACGAGCCCGAAAACTTCAGGGCCATGCGTCGCATCTGCCTGCCGCATGACTGGCTCACTTATCGCCTGTGCGGCGTCCATGTGACCGATCGTTCCGAGGCCTCTGGCACGGGATACTGGAGCGCCTCGGAAAACCGGTATGTCACGACCTATCTCGATCTGATCGAAGCTCACCGGGACTGGGCCTCGATGCTGCCCAGCGTTCTGGGCCCTGACGAAGCCGCCGGAACGATCCTGCCAGACATCGCTGAGCGGCTCAGCCTTTCACGGGATGTCCTGATCGGCCCGGGGGGTGGTGATCAGCATGCCGCCGCGCTCGGCCTCGCTGTCGAGGAAGGCGACGCGGTCTACACGATCGCAACATCGGGCGTCATCTTCACGACGGGCAGCCGCCCCGTGCATGATCTCTCCGGTCTTGTGGATGGCGTGGCCGATTGCGCCGGGGGCTATCTGCCTCTGGTATCGACGCTCAATGCAGCGCGGGTGACCGATTGGGCAGCCCGGCTTCTCGACGTCGATCATGCAGGACTCAGCAAGCTGGCGCTCGAAGCGGATCCCCTCGCTTCGCCTGTTTTCGCCGCTTTTCTCGATGGAGAGCGCAAGCCGAACCGACCTGATTCGTATGGGCTGATGGGCGGCCTCACTGCCGCGACATCGCGCGCCGATCTGGCGCGTGCTGCGCATGATGGGGTGTTACTTGCCCTCATCCGGGGCGAGACGATCATGAATCAGGCGGGCATCGCGACGGATGGCCGCGTGATCATCACCGGTGGTGGCGCACGGTCCAGTGCCTATCGTCAGATCCTGGCCGATTATACCCAGCGCCGCGTCATGATTGCCGACCCTGCGGAGGCCGATGAATCGACCGCACGCGGCGCAGCCATCCAGGCCGCCGCCATTGCAACAGGGCGCGACGTGCAAGCCATGCGCCAGCTCTGGGCCCCGCGTTATGAAACCGTCGCCGAGCCCAATACGGCCATGGCGGATAGTCGTACCAAGCTGCTCGACCGCTATCTCGCTTTGAGCGCATGGTCCGGCTTTGACGGACGCATGCGCTCATGAATGCCTTGGGATCCTCGCCGTCCTTACCGAGCGGATTTCCGCTTGATGAGCCGATCATCCAGTTGGCGCGCGCAGAGGATATCTGCCTTGGTGGCAGCCTCTATGCTGCACCGGCTCATGAGCGCCTGGCCATGGCAGACGCCCTGACGCGCGCGCATCTCTGGGCGCACGCCGATTTCTTCGCTCCCGGCGCAGAAGGCGTTGATCTCACCACGGTCGATGCCATTCTGGCGCGCGAGCATGGCGCCCTGGACGCACATCTCCTGGATAACGACGCTTTCATGTGGTTCGACCGCCTCGCGACACGCGCCCTCGACCGCCTGACCCTGCCGCTGGAAACCGACGCGGATCTGCACGGTGCCATCGCGACCCTTCGTCACCGGGGGATAAGCCCCTGGCTCGCTCTTTCGCCCCAGTCCACCATCGCGGAGGCGGAGCCCTTTCTAGAGTCGGTTGACGGCGTACTCATCATGCTGATCGCACCCGGCACGAAAGATGCCGCCTCCCTCTCCCTGTTGGACAAAAACCGGGCCTTGCGTGCGCGCGGTGTGACAAGCGGAGTGGATGGCGGCGTCACGGCGGAGACACTGCCCCGGATCGTACAGGCAGGCGCCTCCTATCTGGTCATCGGGCGCAGCCTACTGGCCAAATCCTCTCATCAATAAGAAGAAATCTCATGACAACTCTCCCCAATAGCCTGCCTGACACAATGCGCGCCTCGGTCCTCATGGAGAAAGGTGTGATTGCCTTACAGGAGCGTCCTGTTCCCGTCCCCGCCCCGGACGAAGTGCTTATCAAGGTCGCCTGCGTGGGCGTCTGCGGCTCCGATGTCCATTATTACAAGGAAGGACGCATCGGCGATTTCATCGTCGATGCGCCTCTGGTTCTGGGTCACGAGGTCTCGGGACGTATCGTTGCCGTAGGATGTGACGTTTCCGAAAGCCGCATTGGTGAGCGCGTTGCCATTGAGCCGCAGCGCCCCTGCCGCACTTGCCCGCAATGCATGGCGGGGCGGTATAATCTTTGCCCCGAAATGAAGTTTTATGCGACGCCACCCATCGACGGGGCCTTTCAGGACTATGTGACCATCCAGTCGCCCTTCGCCCACAAGGTTCCGGACTCGCTGAGCGATGAGGAGGCCGCCCTGCTTGAGCCGCTCTCGGTGGGGATCTGGGCGTGTCAGAAGGCACAGATTGGCCCCGGCTCACGCGTGCTGATTGCCGGCGCAGGACCGATCGGCATCATCACGGCCCAGGCAGCGCGGGGCTATGGTGCTTCTGAGATCATCATGTCGGACCTGCTGGAAGATCGCCGCAAACGCGCCCTCACCCTCGGGGCGACACGCGTGATCGACCCGGCACGGGAGTCAGTCAGTGATCTGGGCGTCGACGCGTTCATCGACTGCTCCGGCGCAACGCCGGCCATCAAGTCGGGGATCACTGCGGTGCGTGGGGCGGGACATGTGGTGCTCGTTGGTATGGGGGCCGATGAAGTTCCCCTGCCTCTGCCGATCATTCAGGTGCGCGAACTCACCGTGACCGGGACGTTCCGCTATACAGGCACCTGGCCCATCGCCACGCAGATGGTTGCGCAGGGCAAGGTCGATCTGAATGCCCTCGTCACGGCGAAATTCGATCTCGACCATGTGCAGGAAGCGCTTGAAGCGACCTTCGACCCGACATCGCTCAAGCCTGTCGTTTATTTATGAGACGGGCGAGGCTCTGCCCCGCCCCCCCGGAAAGGGGCTCGCCCCTTTCATCCCATTTCACTGTCGAGATTATAATATGGCTCTCCCTTCCACCCAAAATGCCGTAGCCCTTGTGCGCGATGAAACGGCGAGGCTTCTGGAAACACTGTCAGAGCCAGACCTCAAAGCCTTCAGCACGGCCCTGATGCGCCGTAACGGAAGGCTTTTCTTCACTGGTCAGGGCCGCTCCGGGCTCATCGCTCAAATGGCAGCGATGCGCTGCATACATCTTGGCTTGCAGGCTCATGCTGTGGGTGAGGTTACAGCGCCGGCCATACGTGGTGATGATAGCCTTATCATCTTTTCCGGCTCTGGCACGACGCCGGTATCGCTGCATTTTGCACGCATCGCCGAACAGCTTGGTGCTTCCATCCTGGTGATCACGCGTGAGACTGAGAGCCCACTGGCGTGCATGGCCGATCACACCCTGATCATCCCGGCTCAGGGCTCATCCCAATTTGCAGGCAGTCTGTTCGAGCAAGGCGCCCTGCTCGCCTTCGACGCCCTCGTTGCTGCAATCGTCTCAGACCATCTTGTCGCCTTCGATGCCATGCTGGCGCGTCACACAAATTTGCAATAGGGGGCTTTGGTCATCGAAAGAACCAAGATCATCTCCTTCATGAGAAGGAGACAGATCATAAAAAAGGGGGCCGAAGCCCCCTTTTTCGGTTCTTTCTCCCGGTAGGAGAAGACCTCAGTTCTTGGCCTTGTCGACCAGCTTGCCCTTGGCGATCCAGGGCATCATGCCGCGCAGCTTCTCGCCGGTCTTTTCGATCTGGTGAGCATCGTTGCGGGCACGAAT
>Ga0157362_1001225_pt1 | contig 10545 bp, 7 predicted proteins | sample AttlaeALBM3_FD_111480 | JGI IMG/M metagenome (GOLD analysis project Ga0157362, IMG submission 111480) | Fungus gardens microbial communities from leaf cutter ant in Ribeirão Preto, State of São Paulo, Brazil - Atta laevigata ALBM3 | ecosystem: Host-associated > Fungi > Mycelium > Unclassified ... | reverse complement strand
TACACACACACACACACACACACACAAACACACACACACACACACACACACACACAGGATATTCGATTTATTCTGTTCTTGCCGATATCTCGGAAACTATCAAAGATAGATAAGCCCTATATCGATTGATCTTATTTTTGTGAGAAAAATCTATTAAAAAAACTTAATTTCATTTTTCCCCCCAAAATATAATATTAGGTGTAATAAAAAGAAATCCATTATTTTTGCATGAAATTGAATGGAAAAATAATGAATTTCTTTTTACTACACTTAATATAAAAAATAGAAGAATACAGTTTATCGCACTTTTTGAAAATTATCTCAAAGTCTAATCTTATTAAAGAATCATTTTTAATTTTTCGTCCACCTTTGATAATTTCCACGATATTGATGAGGACAGATCAAATCAAATATTTTGCATATAAAAATCTTATATATATAAATATATAATATTTATAACAATTATATAATTTATATTATTATTTATTATATTATTTATGTTATTTTATATATATATATATATATATATATCACTTTATTTTTATATATCAATTACAAATACTGTATATTATTATTTATTATTCACATATATTCGTCTGTTTATTATCTATCTTGTTGAGACTAGTTATTACCAATCTCGTTCAGTTATTTCTTGTTACTCGCGACTTAAGCTATATGAGCGGAGGAAAAAAGATTTAGTGCATCCATTATCGATGTGCGACCAGTTTTTACTTGTTAACAAGTACACAGTGAGACGAATAAACTCGACACAGAGCTGTAGATCATTCGAGGAAAAAGACTCACATTTTAGAAGAACGATATACACGGTGAAACTATGGCCGTTATCGTAGACGTTCGCCTTATTTCGAGTGGCACGAAAAAAGGTTCGCCATGAAACTTTCGTAATATCGAGCGATCCAGAACTTTCGAAAGGAGAAGATTCGTCCGTTTGCGCGTCGACTCCTCTCGATACGATTACAAAACCCGCGGCAAAAACTCTCATGTACCTTTCGGTGAGAACAAGATATATATATATATATATATATACTTTACACACCGATGGTTATCGCCCTGTACTTGTCTGTATTCCCGCCGGACCGAGCTCTCGGGAAATTTCTATCCCGCATGATTGCCTGGTAGGAGAGAAAAAGAGAAAGCTAGAAGAGTGGGAGGGATAGAGGAAGAGATAGAACTTTTGAGATGCTTTAAAACGACATTCTGAATGTGAAAAAGAGGAAAGGCGCGCGCGGGAACAAGAAAATCCTATATTCGCTCGCAATGACTCTCTCGCGTGTCTTCTCTTGATTCCCTCGCGCTGATATCGCGTACTGCAAGTATCTGCAATGATGTACATGAAACACGGAATGAGATACATTCAGTGAGAATAATTAATTTTGCTCTTCCCGACCTCGGGATTTAGAGTCTCTTCTCAGCACGGAAGAATAAATAAATAAATCTTCTGTCGCTCGGTTATTGCGATTGAAAAATTCGTTTCGCTTTTATTTATTAGATATTTGCCTGACAGTATCATATTTGATAAAAGTACAATAACATATTCTTACGCTTTATTACAACTCATTGCGCAATTTAAACAATTTGTCCCGTTAATCGTTCATATAAAGAACATTCAAGAATGATAAGAATAACTGCGTTTGTTATACACGTGGAAAGTAATTTTTCCTTTAAATTAAATTATTGGTTGTTAAGTATAATGTAATGTAAAATGTTGTAAAATAAAGTATCGTAATATCTCTTTGTCGCTATATAGAATTACGGTGCATTGAACAATAATTAACTCTTATTATTAAATTTAAATATATACATAAAATATACATAATAAAATATAATTATCTAGCTGATTAAATTTAATTTTCCTTCTATGAAATTATATTAATTTTTAATTATCACAATAATACTTAGCCAATAAAAGATCCTATTGTTAAAGACTTATGTGGATGTCATTGTTTAATAAAAATATCATTGAATATACGAGACTAGATTCGCATCTTCTCTATAGGCAGTACGATTCTCTAAAATAATAATCATTCGATCAAAAAACGGTGCATACATTTTATCGCACCATTATTCATTATTACAATTGCGAAATGCAATGCCATCGAAAGAGGATATCGTTCAATCGCTTTCCTTTTTAAATCGAGAATCTCGAGACTCAAATATAGACAAAAATATCAATTATCATTTGGACTATACAACACACGTCGCTTTTTCCTGATGATCATGTCTCATTAATTGCTCGTTTTTCACTTGCGGTTGTTAGTATGGTATTTTTTTCTGGGAATTTTTTTTTAGTACAAACATCCAAACTAGGACTGATTAAATTATTAGACGTCTGAGAGAGAGAGAGAGAGAGAGAGAGAGAGAGAGAGAGAGAACGAGAGAACAGACACAAATGAGCTTTTCTGTTCAACGAATTTATCTGTAAACGCACGCCATAGATAATTAAGCGAATCAGAACCTATAATGAATAATTATTGGACTCGCGATTAGCATTGAGTGTCCTAAAATTGTATAAATTTTCTTTTTAAATCGACCTATTTTTAAACTCTACTTTTGTAGATTTCATGACGCGAGTCCATTTTCTATTAAAAGTAACCGTTTAACTAGACATGTTTTTCCAGTTTCTTTTCCATTAGAAGTAGCTATAAGTGGAACCGGTTATTTCTGCGTATAATGAGGAATCCTTTTTTTAAGCGTGCAGTTGCAGGAAGAAAAGAGATGGAATAAGATTTTATCGTTACTACTAAATATATTTATTTGGAATAACGTGGTTATTCTTCGCTTTAAAGCGTAAAAATTAGAGAACTTTATAACCGTCCTTCGTATAAATACGCGATGTTTAATTTTAAATAATGCGAAAATGTACGATATGTAATTTCCACAGCGTAAACTTTTATTTGCCTGCTGCTAACCGCAGGTTTATTACAATTTAATTGCTCTCCTTTTGATACGCAATTGAAGCGCGAAACAAACGGTTGCGAGAAAGAACTAATTTATTATGATAGCATTGTGGGAACAGTTTTCGACCTGATCATACCATCGCGACAGACACGGAAATTAATTCCGGCTTATAAATATTACGTCGCGATGTCAAAGAGCTCGAAATATCCTAGATTGAATTGATTACCATCCGCGAAAAACCAACAACTCATATTTTATCAAAACGGAGATATACATTCATACATGAAGCTATATTAAGTCTAAATTAAAATCATTTTACGTTTTAAAAAGACGTATATTTATCCACATCGCTATCAAAGAACCGTACTCTTACAGATACCATAAAATTATACACTTAATAATATATATCATAACATAAAATATAAATTATGCGAATGAGATATTTTCCGTTATACAAGACGCACGTTTCAAACACTTTTCTACTTAAATTATAAAATTAGCATACGTTATATACTTGTATTTCTAAAATTATATTCATATTATTTAAGAAGAAATTTTAAGCAGTACAGAAATGTAAAAATATCTTTTGTATAATGACATACGTTTGAAGCATATAGATGTATTAATATCTTCAAAGTGAGCCCCACAAAGCATAAGCTTTTTTTATTCATCCAGCTAGTCGATTGACGTCACAAAGCAGGTATATACCTAAAATGATGATCGTGTTTCGACGTATAGGGCGGAGTTCGAACCTGATGACAAGCGATATTTCGAGAATTCGAGGTGGAAAGGTATTAACCGGAATATGTGTGTTAATGTTAGGTGTACGCTATCGACTAAGCCACACGGCGTGAAAAGAGAACAAGAAAAAACGACAGTGGGATTCCACGCGTTCTCGACCGTAACGATATCCACGTCTCGTTCTCAAGATGCACACCGGGTATTACCCCGGTGCGTTGCGGGTAATTATGTGCCGGCGTACAGAGGGGCTGCCAGGTGCTAAGGTCGTTAAACCCGGATATCCTGCGTTCTAAAAACGCGACAGGCCTCTCTCTAATTGCACAAGTAATAATACGATTTGACGTTCCCGCTCTCGCAATGCGGTCTCAAATTTGAAGCCGGTCGCTTGGGAATCGACCTGCGAAATGCAGGTATCATCTGACGTATCAAAATCGTGAATTAAAGACGTTCTTTGCGGAATCGAAACCAGTTTTCTCGATGAGAAAAGTCCTTTTTGCACCTTTTTACTATAACTAAGCCTTGAATTACGATTCTGTCAAAGTAAAGTCTGTTTGACATGAATCGAAGAATAAAGTTTCTTATGTAATTCCTTGGAGCAATTTGCAAGAAACCTTTTCTATATGTTATGAGGGATTAGGATGTTTTCGAAGGGAGACATGAGCAAGATGGGCAATAATGAGATTCTGCGGCTGTCTGAATTTTCATCCGAAACCGAACGAGCGGTGCCGAGAAACTCCCGTACGCTAATAGGATTTTACGAGCGACGCGTGGCGAAGGAGAGATCGTTTCGCGAAATTAACACTCGTCGGAGCGAGTGAACTCGTAAAAAAGTATAATCGATATTTTCGTACAGGCATGAGTACTTTTCTCTCTCCACTCTTCTCTCGTTACACATTTACCTATACACACACGCGCGCGCGCGCGCATATATATATATATATATGTATATACACATACATATACTCGTCATTTCTCATTCACTCGCTGACTCACTCCTCATTCACGACATTCATTCCACTTCTTTATCTCCCTTGTCTCTATTCGACTATTTTATTTTACCCGCTGATGATGTATATCTCTCCTTCTCATCCTACTTTTTAAGGTGAACGTGAATCTACCACGTGAATCACACGATTCACCCTATATGCACACATTAAACGTGAACACATCTCTGTCTCCCCTTTACTCTATATGCTATATATGCTGACAATGTGCAGCGTAAGAGATTAATTTGTTTTACTCGTATGCACACGCTAATATTTATCGGGGCTTAATATTTTACATTAGACCAGCGTCCGTTTTGCGGACATGTCTCACTTGGACCAGCCTCGCTCGTATCAACGTTCATTTACATTACACGACACGTGTGCGTCCAGTTCGCGACGTTTTGTTTCGCCGCGATGCCACCGATGCGAAAATGGGGTTGAGCCATTAGTACGCGAAAAAAGGTACACCGCGAAAATCATGAACCGAAAGTAGAACGTTGCAAGTTTTAAAAAAGAAAAATAAACAATCGAAATTTTGAATAAACCAAGAGACACTGCATGCAGGCGATATAAAAATAAATTTCACGCTCTTCCAAATCTATCGTGAAGTCAAAAATATCTCTTGGATGTGTAAATTTAATTAAATTGGCTGGATTTTAAAGTTTAAGGAATGCAAAATGTTATTTCTACTGTACATTTTTACCTGGAAGTAGTATACAATAAAATATAAACAAAATTGCACTAACTCTACTGCATGTAATTAGAGAATAGAATGAGTTCTGCTTCTCTCATGCAATAAAAAAAATACAGTACAAAGTTATAAATGTGTATAGAAATTAAAAGGAGATGAAAGATAGAATAGCGTGCTGTGTACAGGAAGTAGGTTATTTTAAAACACATGCAAAATATAAATGTAAAGTATAAAGGATTATAAAAATTTCTTGCGGTTACATAATTTTATAATCCGGCTCCACAGAGTTTTGAAATTTTAATGTCGCAGTTTCAATTACCGGGGCAATTATAAATTACCAAATAATGAACCTCGAGAACAAAATAAAGATCAACTGCAAACTCATCGACGAATTCGTTAAAATAAAAATCAGTGATTTTAGGTTGTCTGTGCGACTATTTATAAGCCGTGATATTTTGAAATTTCACTCAAACATTTTCGTGGAAAGACGACAGATAGAAATTTCGGAAAATGTTGAGGGAACAATTTTCTGCACACAGACGGAAAGTGTATGAACGCATGCACCGGATATCCGATGCATCGGTATTTACGCATACTTCAGAGTTCGTTCGCTCTAAAACGCATACCTAGCGCAAAACTTGGCGGCGCGATTTCTTGCTCGTTAAACTCGTCGGGCGTGACGCGCGGCAAAACAACGAGATTCGCGTGCATTATTAGAAAATCCGCGCGTGACTTACGCGCGGCAGATAAGACTTTCTTACGCCATCGTGAACAAATACGCGCGCAAGACGAAAAAGATTTATCCCGTCCCCATGAGATTAAAGCGGTCTAAGAACGCGATCGCAGATTGTCACGCTGATAACGCTAACGGCTCGATGTAAATGCATGTAACCTTCTTAATTGAAAGTACAGTGATTACTGATAAAGTCTTAAAGCAAACTTAATAAATGTAATAAGAAGCTGTACTTGTAGAATGACACTTGATTTCAGATATATAGTCTTATTTTTGTTCTATATATTACTTAATTTGATTTTTATCTTATACGTTATTTCATATATTATCTCGCGAATATATATTTTATATATTATTTTATTTTTATCTTTAAATCTTTTATTATGTTTTATACAAATACTGTATATTTTTTTGTTATATATTATTGAATATATTATCATGAAAAATTATGCGTTTTTTGCAATTATCGCAACTATTTCAACAAGAATATCTCAAGATTATGTCAAGATTAAGAAGTATATTGATAACACAACTCTGCATGGGTTTTACTGTTTGCAAAAGAATAGTAATTTCTCTTAGTTTTTGATGTACCGAATTCAAATTTGTAAGTGAAAATATTCTATCACATCCGTTTTTTTTCTTTTTTTTTTTTTTTAGAAAAAATCAATGTTTTATTATGTGAGGCTCAGTGGCAGACCGCGGTAGCTACAAGACTACTTAAATAAGAGAAAAGGAAGGAAAACTACATAAGAAAGAGAGAAGAAAGAGAGGTGAAGTGATATGTAGCTAGTGTTAAGACCAGGTTATATATATATATATATCTTAACATGGAATTCTTCCCCAAGGTACATCTCGATCTCATCATCTGCCTCGTGAGAAATCAGCAATTCACTACAATGAGTGATAGAGGTGATGCTATCCTGTTTGAATGTGGATACGATGCGAGGCTCGGTGCGGTCGAAGATAGCCCAGCGGAAGGATGTGGATCTTGCTCTGCCACAAGATGCGATGATCTCGATGATTTCGGTTTGCATCCTCACCCGCACATTCGCCTAGTCCATCTATAAAAATCACTTGTTGTTGTATTCTCTTTCCTTGCCTTTCTAATTCCTGAAGCGGCTTAACAACGAGCAATCTGAACTGAGATGATATCTTCTTCAGGACAAGAGTCTCGTTGTTGGAGATCGGAATCCTGGTGGCAAGTTCAGCAATGGTAGTGAATAAGTGGGAGGGATTAAAGTATTTGTAAAGAAGAAGGCAGAAATAAGATAACCAGTTTCTTTCAGATTCTCAGCACATGTTTGAGCAGTAGCCAACTTTCCGACTCCAACCAGTCCCCGCATCCAGTGGATTGGGAAGGTCTACACATTCAGTCACCCTATTTGTCTTGCCTGCACCTGAAAAAGATGCAAGCAGGAACAGAAGAAAAGAAATAAATCTATCACACGTGTTTACCTTATCAACCAACGACACATGAAACTGAACGATTTGATTCCGCTGCAACAATGTTCGGGAAACCTATATCGTCCAGAAAGTAGATGTCGAAGACTCTACAGAAGATAAGAATCGAAAAACAACAAAAGGATGATATATAAACACATTTTTTTCAGGACCAGTTCAGTGTCTGAGATGAATGAACAATTTCCGGATTCGCTCTTCGCTCCTCCTCATTGTCCTGCCGATTGCCATTGTCTTTGGAATTGCCACTGTCATCCCGAACATTCTGGCCGTCATTCTGGCCTTGAACATCAGTCTTGGCCTCACGCTGTTCCTCGTGTTCATGCTCGGCAGCATGCTCATGGAAATCTCCATCTCCCTCTCCCTCACCGTCTTCCTGGTTGTCTTCTGCGTCGCCTTCCACCAGTTCTTTCAGGGACTTGGACAGATCATTGAGCAACCGCATCGTGGACTTGCCCTCTTCCCACATTGTGAACCTATTCGCTTTGTAGTACCTGACTGCTGCCACATAGTCAATAGTTTTGAACTGATGGAAATACCGCTTCTCCACATCAAACTCCCAATACCATATAATCGACTTTTCTCCATGCCCGACTTTATAAAGCCCACTATTCCTCTTCACTGACTTTTTGCGGGAGAGAATATGAAGAACGGCTGAGGCACGGCTCGATCCAAAGAGAGGAAGGTATGGCCGGATGACCTTTGCTTTCTCCAATTCATTGACAACCTGGCAAGCGATTGGATGAATTCATTGTGGATAATTTGAAGCATACCTGAAGAACTTTAGCAGGAACCAATTCATCAAAGTTGTCGGTGCCAATACAATCAAATATGGTGTGGGATAATGTTCGGACAGTCGCTGAGGTGTCGAAAAGATCACGACTTGACCGATTATCTATTTCCAATATCTTTCGTATCGCTATCAGAGACTTGGGATAATCAACATCTGCCAGCCGCTGCAATGTAGCGAGCGGAACACCCTCAGAAAGACTTAAAAGGCCTGGGTCAACACAGGCCACTGAGAGGATGACAAAAACTATCAACTTGAGTAAAGAGTCAACAAACTCAGTTCCATGTGGCCAAGAGAGTGTGGTAGAGGAGCTGATGATATCAGGTGCCGACACAAGGTCTGGAATATCAAGTAAGTTAAGGGCAGATACAACGAAGGAAATACGTGCTTGAACCGTCAATAGCATAGTTTGATGCATAATCATGGTGAGTTCGAATCAAGTGATCAGAAAATTTGGAATAAAAGGCAGGGATCTCGACACAGAAGGCACCGGAACGAGTGGGATCGCAGAGGAAATCATCAAAAGATTTGTGGTACAAACGATATGTTCCATGCACACGGAAAACATGCTCTATGATGGACTCATCTAGATGGAACCATTGACCTTGGTCGTAATACGGCCGTGTGAGGTCGATGCGAGGGTCGAGTGAGCTCAGAGGGTCAAAAGACGGCTCGTATGAAATCACCGCATGTAGATGGTGACAAATGTCTTTAAAAGTATATTCTGAGATGCTATTCATGCAACAGGTTATGATGACATCGCCCGGAAATTCGGAAAGGCATTGTGCAGACAGGAGATTGCGCTCTGGAATCTGCTCCATGATGTGGGCATAGAGAGCATCGAGCTGCGAAAATGGTGAAGTAGATCCTTGTTTCCCTGCATCGGAGAGGCTATCGAGAACAAATTGCAGTCGTTCACGGAACTGCGAATCTGCTGGATAGGCCACATGACGTAAGACAGCAGCAGGGTGAGCAAATAGACCAGCCGCTGCCTTGACAAGGATCCAGATATCATTGTCAGTTGGCCATGATGACGACAATTGCGGGAAATCTTGTTGTTCCAGGATGTTCTTAAATTCACCCCGAAGATACATCTCGATCTCGTTGTCTGCCTCGCGAGAGATAGGGAGTTCTACAGAATGAATGACAGAGGCGATGTTGTCCTGCTTGAATGTGGACACAATGCGAGGTTCGGCGCGGCTGAAGATGGCCCAATGGAATGGAGTGGATCTCTCCCTGACAGAGGATGCAATTATCTTGATAATTTCTGCTTGTGCGTCCTTGCCCGCGCACTCATCCAATCCATCAATGAAGATGGCTTTTGGTGGTACTCTCTTTCCTTGCTTCTCTAGCTCCTGAATCGGCTCAACAATCAGTGATCCGAATTGAAATGGAATTTTCTTCTCAACAAGACTTTTATCCTTGGAGATCCTCTCGTCGAGAGCAGCACGATAATCTGAAAGCGCAGTGGCAAGTTGGTAAGCGATGGAAGTGAACAAGCGCGAGGGATTGTTGTATTTCTTGACCGTGAAGAAAAATGCAGCACCAAGATGTCCAGTTTCTTTGAGTTTCTCGGCACATGTTTGAGCGATGGCCGATTTCCCGACACCAGCTGGCCCCCTCATCCAGTACATCGATGAGGGTGGGTTGACGGATTCAGTTACCCAGTTTGTGATGTCAGCAATATATTGTTCCCGAGTACCGGGGAAGCAGCGATGATCGTAGTGGTCTTGAGAATCAAATGCAGCTCCTGGATCGGAGGCTTCATAGAGGATATCGATACCTAGTACTGCATTGGCTGACATTTCATTAGCCAAAACGAAGCTGCTCACCAGATCGGCCGTGTTGGTTCGCGATGTTCGTGATATTGGTAGTCGACTGCGCATGGAAGCTACTATCCCTAACTGTGAAGTTATTGGAGTTGGAAAATACGGACATAGTGGTGGTAATGAGATAGATAGACGATGAGAACAGAAGGCTGTTAAATCCATGTCAAGGTGTGAACACAGGTCACAAACTAACCAACAATGGCGGATTCTTCCCATGTTCAATCTTTCTCCTCCGGATGATTCCCCCACGTGCTATGACAGGCCCATTATCTGATAAATGAGAATGCTACAGGACACAAACGGATGCTGTCCAACAAAGAAGACTTCAACGATTGCGGCATGAGAGTGCTATGTGAGGGCTTTGCATCGTATAGATGGAAATATTGCACTGATCCACC
>Ga0157362_1001224_pt1 | contig 10546 bp, 4 predicted proteins | sample AttlaeALBM3_FD_111480 | JGI IMG/M metagenome (GOLD analysis project Ga0157362, IMG submission 111480) | Fungus gardens microbial communities from leaf cutter ant in Ribeirão Preto, State of São Paulo, Brazil - Atta laevigata ALBM3 | ecosystem: Host-associated > Fungi > Mycelium > Unclassified ... | reverse complement strand
ATGATAAGTGCAAATATATTTTTGCTATAAATACCAATTATGTAACGAGCTTCTTCTCAAGCATCGAAATAATTCTCATATTTATTCCGTGTAAACGATATAAACAGCATTGATTACGTAGAACTCAATAGATTGCGTACTCTGAGCAAATCTCTCTTCTTCGAATCTCTCTCTTTTTGCGTACGTCTCTACTTCATAAAATCTTGAGTCTGATCTACAATTGCGTAAATGTAGTTGTAAATAGTTGCAGTTGTAAAAATCATCAAACACAGCCGGATATTCTTTTCGTCTTCAACTGTGATTGGTCAATTTTTTTACAATTATAACCATTTACAACTTACGTTTACGCAATTGCTTTATGCGTTGATCGAAGGATCGAAACAGAGAGAGGAAGGATACCCTTACGAACAAGTCGGTCCTGTTTCCATCCGATGAACACCTTCAACTCTTCCTATCCGCACGCAGTACCTCCTTTTTGCTTTATTTCCGTGTCCGCGTTAGCATGAAAGAGGTATATTCATGAAAGATTTTTTTTCTCATGTCGACGACCCCGCGCAATCGTGAAGGGACTGTCGAAGAGGAAGAGACAAGGAGTGGCCTGTGCCGTGCATCGTGTGACGTGCACGAACCGGACGACTTCTCGAAGGGCCTCACATCGTCATTTTCCAAACAGCCGCCTATTTGCATCCTGATAAGCCTATTCGATACGCAGTCTCCTACTGAAGAATCATAATGCATTGCTATATGAATTTTTCATAACTGCATAATATTCGTCTGAAGAAGCAGCTTGACCTTCGATCAAGAAGCTTAACTTGACAATTCGTACATTCAATATTGGAAAAACTTATATTAATTCTGGTAGATTCATAAAGAAACAAAATAACACTTATAGTTTATCTCCATCAGCAATGTTGGATTTTTAAAAAAATTTTTGATTGTGAATTCTGGTAGATAAATTTATATTTGTAAAAAATAGGTAAAATACAATATAATTCAATTTCTAGTATAATAAAAACTCATTAAAACTTTTATAGGTATGTAAAAATTGTTTTAGATTTTTATATAGTCTTAAACAATGTGAAAATCTGCACTTGAAAACTTAAATTGCGGGCGAAGGATGAAAATTTTACATTGTCAATGAAGAATTAAATTTATCAAGCATTCTAATCGAGATAATCAAAATTCAACCAAAATTAATAAAAATAACCAAAATTTTAATTAATATGAACAGAATGTATTTTGTTTATAATTAGAACATTTTTTTTACAATAAATTCAATTTTATACTTGGTAATCCAATAAATTAAATTCAATATATATAAATAATATAATCATACCATTTTTATTTAATTCCTGAACGAAGTTTTATATATATATAATTCGATGCAACTTAATTTATACAGTCATATAGGTGTATATATATTTTAATATATATATTTAATATATATATTTTAATGTGTGCCATGCTAATGAGCTTTAAGAACGATTAAAGAATTTAGATCGCTCTCCCTAGCTTATTTCTTATCTTGTTTAATTATGCGTCATTGTAAAGACAAAACAGTGTGTCAGCAGTTAATCGCAACCAGTTTTAGCAACAAATGTTAAAAAGAGCTGATAAATTTTTTCTTAGTATTAAAATATTATTATTATTAAAATAGTAATATTATTAAAATAATTGTTGCTAACTTGATAATCTGCGAAATAGTTACAATGTAAACAACTGCAATCTAAATCAGCTAATAATGATAAACTTAAAGATTGTGCGGAGTGATTCAAAAGATAAAAAATATAGGGGTTTCATAAAAACAAAGCGCTATCAATCGTTCTCATTTTCATTTTTTTCTATCAATGATATTCTGAATAAACAGCAATTATCACATTTTGAGAAGTTTTTTCTGATCGCGATTATTCAACTTCATTTATGTTGTATTCACACAACGTCGCGTGATTCGCTGACGTCTTTCCAGCGACTGACTGCGTAAACAAGCTCTTTATAATATAATATAATATAATATAAATTATATGCGACCTGTTTTGTTTATTTAAACGATAAAATCGTATCTTAAAATAAAATCAACGTTCGAAAAGAATTTTCAAAACGCATGTGATCTGGGCAAAATAATGTAAGCATATCAATAAAAATTATGTTTATGAGTTATATTGATATTACATCGACCTATAAATATAAAGGTTATTTTTTACTAAGGATTTACATATGTATTAAGTTAACACGCTTCGCTCTTACATGTGCATATAGAAAGCGAATAATAAATTACGTTAACGATCCCCGGTGTTAATGACTATTCTATTGACTCGGTGAACATATGCTTTACTTCCGCAAACAGCTGATTTACGCGAGTTTTTTTCTTACGTCCGGTTTTACGTAAACATTTCACTGCTATGGATAGATTAGATGAGCAGTTTATGATATGTATTCAATGAGATAACTTGACACGTGACTTGCATTTGAGATCTTTAGATGAAAGGCGAAGCCACGAGGCATTTATTATGTGTTATGAATATATTTATGTCTCTAGATTTTTTAGAGATATTTTAAAATCTTCTTTAAGGAGATTAGAACTATAATAAAAATTAATATACAAAATTAATATACAAGGAAAGTTGATACGAGTTCTAATCTTAAAAATCAGGAAATTCGAATTTTAATTAAAGTTAATTAACCGAAAAAAAGGATTCAAATTTCTTAATGTTATAAAAGACATTTTTCTAAAATGGTACACTATTTCAGTTATGCATTTATGTTGCTAAATTTTATTTACTTTAATAATAATTAATTTTAATAATTATGGTTTAATAAATTTATCATATCAATTTCTATGTATATTTTAATCTTATAATTTGTTTAGTTCTAATTTACTTTTTTCTTTTTTTATTTTTGATTTAGAAAAAAAAAGAATAATCAAGTAAAGTGTCATAACATAAGTTGATTAAAATCTAAAAGAATTGACTTCTAATAAAAATCCATTTTACCCAATATGATTCGCCTAATGTCTCAAATTGCAGTTACAATTGAAACTAGATATGCTTTTATATTTTGTGTTAATGCTAATGCTGTTAATGCTAATCGATGACAAAGAAATTTGAATGACCTATTTTGGATACAATATCTTAAAAATCTGCTCCGATCTCAGAGATTAGCTTACTTTCGCCACTGGATGTTTCCAGAAAACAGAAACGATTTGGGTCTAACGATCATCGACCCGGGCATGGCAATTAACACAAAGTAGACCACACGCGGGTCTGACCTCAGTTTTACGTGGTCGCTCGTTCATTGGCGAACAAAGGGCAGAATCTGTCGCTAGGAGACTACACGCTCGCGATATACCTGCGTGCACATAACGGCTACGCAACATATGCGAATGAGAGAGACCAATGCTTTACGACTTATACACACGGCCTCCTACGACGACTACACGTGGCCCGACATTGGCGTCATTGACGAACAAAGAGAGCGCGATAAGCTTCGGTAATGGTACAACTCCTTCTCTCGTCGGAAGCTATTCTATCCTTATACCGATGTCGCGAACTTCGGCCTCGACCCTGCTTGAGGTGAATTCTTTAATGAGATACGAGTAGAGAAACGTCGCAGCAGTCTGCATCCACTGCAATGCCTTCTGTGTGTATGTATTTATGTGTGATTCTTCTCGAGAATAAAGAAGTTTTGTCTGTAAAATCGTCTAGCACAGTGAAGAAAAGTACTAAAATTATTTTAAAAATATATATAATTGATATTTTCAAACTTATATTTTTGCACAATGAATTTTTGATATCCATATTTTTTTTATACAATTCCCGTTAGAAAACAAAAAATAAAGCAAAGAGAATTGACTCTAAGAGAGACTCTAAAAGTTAGCTCTATTTAAAGTATTAGAAATTTTTCATTGTCTTATTATTATTATTATTATCTAATAAAATCTAATAAAATATATAATAATTAATTAAATACGCTTGTAATTATGGGACTAGTAATAAATTGACATCTTGTAAAGTTTTCATGAAATTCTCATATTCTCGTACAAGTTTCATTTTTTTGCTAATGATATTATTTATAAAATATTATCTTATAAAATATTATTTATCTCACTGACAGCATAATTAATAAAAAACAAACTTAGTTTCTAAGATCAATGATAACTACCTGACTAGTTGTTATTTTAATCCGACCTTGTATATTTTGACTGCTCGATTAATAATCATTCAAGAGGTGTGCATGATCAATGAGCCGCATGCTGTAACAGCTGAAACGGCCGACTTTTTCTCTCGTGATGTCACATATGCGCACAATCGTATTTCCTTTTTTCCCTTTCTAACTAAATGGTAGAAAAACGTTAAGGAGCTTCTCGTTTGCTTCCTTTTCTTCGTCCCCAGGCAACATCGTTCTCACTCTCCGCCATTTTTCTCTTTCAGAGTTTCTACATTTCTTGGTTGTGTTTTTGTTCGTGACCCAACAAATTGTTACTATTTAAAATTGTACGAACTGCGTCGAAGTGTAATTGCAATATGTAAATCGACCTCTATTTATAGAAAGTTTGATCAAAAAGGTTCTAAATATGCAACATCTCATTCGTATCTAAAATGTACAAATCCCAATGAGAAACGACGTATGTTATTATAATTATGTGTTGTCTGATATTAAAATATATTCTACGAAATGAGAAATTGTAGTTTTGATTGAGATATTTATTAATAATTATGCAAGTAGATTCCTAGCAGTATTACTTTGTTACCATATAATCTTTCATTTTAGAATTTCACAATATTATAGTTCAATTATTTAATTCCGACAATTCTGATATAATGAAAAAATAGTGCAAAAATTTAATTTCTTAAACTCAATTTTAAAATGTAAGATAAATGTGAAATAAAAATATACTTATTTAATTAATTATGAGAAATAATTAACAAATATACACACACATAATTGCTTCATGTATTAAGAATGTATGTAGCTGTCAGAAATTGTGCAATATGCGCTCAAAGATTAATGTGAAAATGTACATACGAAACGACGATCAAAGCTTGTCTCGTTTGTATCATGATCGACAATTGACGGGTGCATCAATGCAGAACGTTAAGCCGCATTGCACTGCGGTGAGTTTTGCCGCAACTAAAGTTATAACGAGAACCGCGAACAACGTGAAAAACATGATTCCCAATTTACTGATAGTTAACTATAACATTGCGACAAACGAGTTGAGCGTGAAGAAACAGCGCGAACATAGTTGGTATCCGGTAGGACCAGATTTCAGAAACGCGGAAAAACCTGTTTCTTTAACGAACGATTATTTTTTTCGCGAACGTTTCCGTAGTCGATCGGGGAAATCGCAATTTACCTTGGAATTAAAGATAAAAACATTTCGACAAAATGACTTCACCAAAAGTCGTCAATTGTAATTAAAATATTAGATGTTTCCAAATAATACAGTATATTGGGACGCATAAATATTATATATTATTTATATATATATATACATTTAATAAATAAAAATTGAAAAATTGTAATTTGGACTATTTCTTATTAATCCCTCATCGAATAGTAGTTTTAAATTAAACATAGAATTTTGTTTTAAATGCAAAGTTGTCATCCATCTGTAATATAATATAATATATAATCATATATAATCATTTTAATTTTAATTTTAATTTTTAATGTTTAATTTTAATAGGTACTTCTTTGAGAAAAATATACTTAATATTCACTACAGTTAAATTCATAATTGTAAAATTTTATAAGCATCATTATAAAACAAATATAGTAAACATTATAAAACAAACATAGAAATAATTCGACTTCCCAGATTTATTTACAATCATTTTCGTAATTATTATTATAAATATATTATTCGATACTTTATATGAAATATTATGATGCCAATTAAATAACAATTTCCTCGAAGCTGATATGTCATTATTACTCAGCGTGAAATATATTATTGTTCATGAAGTGCTTATTGTTAACACGTTATTGATCCTTTAACGCGGACTTCACCCATAAAACATTACGTAACTTAACTTTAAAATTCTCAGAAAAATAATCAGATAAAGAAAAACATTAAAGTTCTTTTCGCGATAGTTTTTTTTCCATATCCTCTCGTAGGTTGAATATCAACATTTTATCTATTTTAGTTGACAGCTATCTTGAATAACTTATTGGAATAGCTCATGAGGGGTTCTTTTAAATATCATAACCATGACATTTTCTTTAATTTAAAGTAGAACTTTTGTTTGTTTACAATAATAAAAGTAATCAATTAGTAAAATATTCAAGTAACATATATTTTATATTTTTCGTATGCTTCACATGTGTGTTCAAATAAAATTTTGCGATTAAAGCAAACATGATTTCGATTTTTTTTCCATCAGCACATCTTTCTATTTTTGTAGATTCTTATATACATATATTTTATTATATTCTCATGTTCACATTAATGTAATAATATCACAATCTCTCTAAAGTATCTTTATTTATTTAATTATTGATATCAAGAACGTCGTAAAATAAAAAGTGTTTTTTCACATCACGATTCTCTACTTAGACGACTAACTAATAGCGAAATTAATAGTCAATTTGCATGGTAAGGTTGCGTGATCGACTTGACGCATTAAAAGCTTGCCCGCGCTCCGTGATGCGTGTAGCATGCTCTCTGGCGTCGCATAAAGCCGTATGTAGGATTTTGCAAACTGGTTCCTCGATAAAGCGAACGGGTTTGCTACATCACGCATACATTTCCTAACGATTTTTTGCCAGCGAAGCGTGCCGCAAAAAAAGGAGCGGCGCTTGCCGCGAATAATGCGAAAACCGATCGCATATGTTGAAAGCGTTCACTTTCCATTTCTCTCGATTCGCACTGCTCGCGCATTCGGTCGAGGCAGGATAATGAAATTAACGAGCAAACTAGAAATATTCCACACGGAGTTAGCCTCTTAAAGACTACGAACGACGTCAGTGTCTACCTTGAGTTGTCGTTTCTCAAAGTTGCATATGAATATACATATATCAAAAGAATTTGAGAGATATAAAAAGAATAACAAGATATTAACATGCTTATAACATATTGGTAAAATATGGCGCTAATAAAAGAATATAAAATTACAATAATATACATAATCATACTCTCCTAGATTTTTTTCTCTTCCTTAGATTTCGTACTTTCAAAAAATTGTTTAATATTCATAATTTATTTACAGAAAATATATAGCTTTTAGCAAACGTTAAAAATATTTTTGATTCTGACTGGATAAAAAAAATAATATAAAAATAATATAAAATAATTAATGATGCAAATAACATATGCAATTTAGATAAACAATTATCAGAGTTAAAAAATTTAGATAAAAAACTAATTTTGTTGAGAATTATGATAACTTCATCATCGAAATTTCAACTTCTTGATGGACAAATGATGTTTTTTTTGCAAAATCGTGTCTTTTCTATAATGTATTATGGTGAATAAAAAGCCAAGAAATCATATCCGGGTTTATTAAAGAGTAATTTAGGACTTATTTCCATTAGGAAAATGTCTCTTATGAAAAAGTTGCAATCTGCACTACGTAATAACGCGAAACAAATCGGACATACTGAAAGCAGCCACTCTAACTTTCTCTCTTTTGGTACATCGTACTTGCTTTTAGCTGAAATCTTTCCGCATTAACTTCATCATGATCTAAGTAAGATGCGAATACTCGATTTATAATTTTACTTCTGAGATGGAGCGTCATTAAGTCTTATAAACAATTTTTACGCAAATTAATATTAATAAAAATTTATCCTTAAATGCAAAAAATTTTTAACGTAAACAAGTTAATGTTTATTAAATTAAAGTTTATTTATTAATTTCTATTTGTTGCCTTCTATACATACTGAGAAAAAATGGAATCTAGTAGGATTAAATAGTAATTTTGATGAATCAGACGAATCAGAATTTTCTGATTAAATCTATTAGAATTCTAATTGAGATAATTAGAATTCTAATTGATATAATTATTCTGATAAAAATAAGATTCTAATAGATTTTGCCAGAAATATTGTATCAACTAGAATTCTGGTTATCTTAACTAGAATTCTAATAAATTTAATCAGAAAATTCTGATTCATCTATTTTCAAGAAATTTTTTTTACCAGAAATTTTTTTTTGTGTATAGTATTTAACTTTGAATAATTATTCTAGAAACTAGGATAACTTCTTTGAATCTACAAATGTGCAAAAAAAATACGCAAGAACGATCATGACGATGAGACAGCGATGAGATCGTAACGTAACTTGTTCTTCGTGCTAATATGAGACTGTTTACCAATCGGGAATCCCACGAATCGATAAACTATTTCAGGGAACACGGATGCGCGTATGTGCGTGTATATATGTGTGTGTGCGTGCGTGTATGCATCTTGCACATCCATGCACGTTTTGCAACATCTATCCGCAGCGCGCATACATACATAATAGTACAATTATTGTAATTGCGTCTCATGCATAGGTAATGCCGTTTACTTCGCATGCTCCTCCTCTCGCGGATACACAGCCGATTATAATGAAGATCGTTTTGCAATGCTCGTAATCTTTCGATCTCTCCGGCTGTGCTACAGCGGCATCGTTCCAATAAGTCCGCAGAGCTCAAGGTAAAACGCGCACTACGCTCATTGTTTCGCAGATTCATTCTCGTAGTTAAACGCGCCTCCTCTTCTCTGTTTTTGATTATTACGAAACAAGATACAGCGAATCATATAGATAAAACATCTCTTATATGCGATTTTAAAGATGTAGGCTTTTATCCCACAAATATAACGAAGTAAATTTTTAGTTTTCTACAACTTTTAGAAAGCATAAAGACATTTCTTACTTCCTCCTACATTACGCAACGCAATTAAAACGAAACATTCTTCTTTCCTAACATTTAAGTGGAAGCAGTAATGTTTCTGATAAATGTGACAAAACTTTTTGAAAGAATTGTGGAAGAGATTTTTGAAAGATTATCAAACGTTTATCGAAAAGTTCAAAATGAGTTTCTGAGGCTTTACTGCGGATGCATGTGACTCAACGACTATGTTTTCATCTGCAAGCATTCTGTATTTCCGATGACTCGACGGGGGAAAACACATTCGACATCGGTATCTCATGAGCACATTTCGGAAACTTGAATGAACGCCAAAATCCGCGTGCTAAAATAGGCACTGAAAGATAACATTTTTTTCTCGCGAGTGGAAACGAATATCGCTATTAATAACATTTAAATATTCTTTTTTCTCTTTCCGATTGTCTAAGTCTCTATGTTTTATGTGAATAAATCACTCGATATGTCTACACTTACAGATTTCTATATATCTTCCGGTGATGGTCTGTTCTCTGCGTTTTAAGTATACTTTTTAATGCTAATGAACAGTAAAACGTCATATATATTAGTTAAAATTATGAAATATATACAATGTAAATTATTTAAAGTTAAAATTATGAAGTATATACTTTTTCAATTAATAATATTAATTCAAACTATTTATCTATCTTGTAATAATTTTAATAAGCAACAAACTTGAGAAAAAATATAAAAATATAATCAGTACTATAGCAACCATGACGTGTTTGCAATAATTAGTTCAATCGTAATAAAAGTCAGCACTGGTGAAAGCGATTCTGAAAAACGTTTTGTAAGGAGAATTCACATCTAGCAAATAAACGCTAATATCTATAATAGTAGGTAACCCATAATTAGCATCGCTCCAATGTAGCGCATACTTCGACTACCGTGCAGTTATCTTTCATTATAACTACTTCGATTTTTTTTAAACCGGTCTATTGCATCATGAACATCCCGTGCGTAGGACCCTCTCTGTCATCTTGAGAACACCTTTCCATCACGAGAGGCGGTAAAGAAGGTAGCCATGTAAACATATATGTTACTGTTTAGCAAACGGTTATTAAATGAAAGCTTCTCCAACAGATCGTTACATCATTAATTTGACATATCATTAATTGGTAATAATAAATTAAAATTGAAGCTCACAATGTAATTGCAATTAATGTCATTTTATTTTGTATTATTTCTTTTACGCGGAATAAAAAATCAGATCGAAGGAGAGTTACGAACAATGGACCACGTTGAAAACACCGATCAAGGAGAAGTCATGAATGCAAAAGGAAGACGAGGTGAGGTAAAAGAGTTTGAGTAAGAGAAGAAAAAAATGGACGGACTATATACAGAAGCCACGGAGCATGTTTCGTCCTTTGTTGAAGATTCAGATAAGTGTGTATAGTAACGAGATGAAAATTTTTTGGAAATAATGTAGTATTATCTACATATATAATTAACTCTCAGTTAAAAAGAAATTGCTAACCCGCAAATTTGTATTTTTTAGCAATTTCATTTATTTTTAATCAAATAATGATAATATTATCTAAAGATATCTTAATGTGCTATCTGCTAGCTTAATGCATGCTATATAATATACTATGTATTATCGCAATGATTAATGACACAGTTCTACTTGAGAATCTATTTTTATACGATAATTTTTAATGGAGTTATGAGCAATT
>Ga0157362_1001223_pt1 | contig 10547 bp, 10 predicted proteins | sample AttlaeALBM3_FD_111480 | JGI IMG/M metagenome (GOLD analysis project Ga0157362, IMG submission 111480) | Fungus gardens microbial communities from leaf cutter ant in Ribeirão Preto, State of São Paulo, Brazil - Atta laevigata ALBM3 | ecosystem: Host-associated > Fungi > Mycelium > Unclassified ... | reverse complement strand
TGGAAGGATGTGATGCTTGCCAGCAAAACAAAAACCACACAGAACAGCTGGCAGGAAAATTAATGCCAAATTCTATTCCAGAAAAACCTTGGGCACATATATTAGCAGACTTTATCACCAAGTTGCCCTTAACACAGGGATACAATAGTATTCTAGTACTAGTGGATTGACTAACCAAAATGGTTCACTTTATACCAACTACAGAGAAAATATCAGCAGAAGGATTAGCAAGGTTGTTTAGAGATAATGTGTGGAAACTGCATGGGTTACCGGAAAGCATCATTTCGAACAGAGGACCACAGTTTGCAGCAGGATTAATGCAAGAGTTGAACAGGATGTTAGGGATCAAAAGTAAATTGTCAACAGTGTTTCACCCACAAACAGATGGACAGACAGAAAGGGTAAACCAAGAGTTAGAGTAGTACCTGAGAATGTTCATTGACCATAGGCAAGAACAATAGTCTGAATGGTTAGGGACAGCAGAATTTGCGTACAATAATAAAACACACTCTAGCACTAAAACATCACCCTTTAAGGCAAATTACGGGCAAGATCCTAGAATGGGGTTCAAGGGTAGAAAGAAGGGAAAATATCAGGGAGCAGAGAAGTTCATTGAGAAAATGAAGGAAATACAGGAGGAGGTAAAAGCAGTGCTAGGGAGAGCATAAGAAGAAATGAAGAAGTATGCAAACAGGAAGAGAGGAGAAGTAGATAACTATAAAGTAAGGGACTTAGTGATGTTGAGTACTAAGGATCTGAAATACCAAATGGTCAGGAGGAGGACAGAGAAGTTGATGGAGAGATTTGTAGGCTCTTATAAGATTAAGAAGATTGTATCATCAAATGCAGTGGAATTAGAACTACCTAGTACAGTAAAAATACACCTGGTAGTAAATGTCAGTAGAATACGACAGTATGTAGGGCAAGTAGAAGGACAGAGGAAGGAGCAACCAGCTCCAGTAATAATTGAAGGGGAAGAAGAATGGGAGGTAGAGAGAATTCTGAATAAGTGACAGGTTAGAGGGAAGGATAAATACTTGGTGCACTGGAAAGAATTTACAGTGGAGTCAGATACATGGGAAGGAAGAGAGAACTTGAAGAATGCAAAAAAGACAATTGAAGAGTTCGAAAGGGAATATCGACGAGACATGGAAGATGTAGCAAGACAAGAACATGAGGAAGAAACATTTAGAAGGGGAGAATTGCCAGGGAGATTTATGACAAGAAAACTGTTTGGATGGTCAGACAAAAGGTATGATCAAGAATATTGGGGAAGGCTGGAAAGGAATTGGAGATGGTGGAAAGGAAAGAGACCAGGGAAAAGAAAAATGGAAACAATTGCAGAGAAAGAAGAAGTCAAGGAAGAAAGTTCAGGAGTTAGAGAATAGACAGAAGAAGATGACAATGAGATGGGCAACATGATGGACCCATACTACAAGTTGTAGAAAATTCCTTGGAACAAAGAAACTTAAGAGAGGGATGGTGTTATGACTTAACAAAATGGCTAAGTCATTATTTATATTTCTTTTTTTTTCTTTTTTTTTTATCTTGGACTTACTACACAGAAGGGAGTGTGGGAAAGTGTCACATCACAAGTGTTACATAGTCACAGTCACATGTCAGAATGTCAGAATGTCACATCACATGATGTCACATGATGTCACATGATAGGCATGGGAAAGTAGTGCACAGACCATATATGTAAGGGAACAGCACTAGGATTGCTTAGACAACCTGGTAGGATATGCATTAGCTAGCATACCTACAGATCCTCAGAGTCTATGGTCCACAGTTCCCTATTCTCTAGTTTGGGTCTGCCCCATCAGTACTATATAGCCATATCTGGTAGTGTAGTTATTATTGTCTTGATGTTCATATCCATAGCAACTGGCACACAGACCAGGCTAGTCTAGTATAAGTAGCTAGTGATGTATGGTAGAATACCTTACCTCAACAATAGTTTGAGCTCCTGGGCTATCCATTACTCTAACTTAAGATGCCTCTGTGTAAGGGGACACCCTACGTCTGCTTAGATTACACAGTAGGGTTCGCATGAGCTAGCGTGCCTAATGATCCATGGAAGTCTGCAGGTATAGTTCCCTTCTCTCTAGTTTGGGTCTCCTATAATAGTACTGTGCGACTGTAACTAGAAGTGTAGTTAGTATTGTCCAGATGCACATGGCCATAGCGACTGGCGCATGGACCAGCTATTCTAGTATATAGGTAGTGACGGTGTAAGTAGAATACTTCACCTCAACAATAGTTGAAGCTCCTGGGCTACACACTGCTTCTACTTAAGACGACTCTCTTACTATAAGCTTGAGTACGTTCTGGCGCAGACGTCCAACTGTGCCCTTACACTCTGCTACTATAGTCGAGTGTGTTCTGGGATGCTATTGAGTACCCCCTTACAATGTAGTAGTTGTATAAGTAGTGTAGAAAATCTAACAGGAACTCTATCAAGTTCTCTTTGTCAATTGCTGAACAAAGAGCAGTTGGTTTCATTTCAGCTTGGAGTTTAGCTTTCTTACATGGAGGGTGATTAAGTCATCTAGGCTAAGTTGCTACACTTGGCACTTCCTCAACACAAATATCCTGCAAGGGAATATAATATCACAAGTATCAATAAATGCCAATAGATATTTAAATATGTTTCAAGTTGCCCAAAGTTGTAAGGCTCTAGCCAAGATGACTTAAACCTACTCCAAGTCCAAGTTGACAAAAAGAACTTGATAGAGTCCTCTTCTACTTCTTGTACACTACTTATACAACTACTACATAGTCTGTGCACTATTTTTGCACACCCATCATGTGACTTGTCATGTGACATCATATGACATCACCCTGTGACTCTATATCATGTGACTGTATAATACTTGTGATGTGATACTTTCCCATACTCCTTCTTGTGTTGTAAGTTAAAAAGAAAAAGAAAAAGTAAAGTAAAGTAAACAATGACTTAGCTGTTTGTCAAGTTGTGACAAAAGTTCTGTTTTCAGTTGTTATCTGCTCAGGTAATATCTCTACCTCTCTGGATGAGAATTGCACAGTTGAAGTTTCCTGAAGATCATGGCTACATGTCATAGCAAAATGTTTGCACAGGAAAAGAGAGAGAAAGAACAGGAAGACTTAGTTACATTGTAGTTACAGTCCCAAACAATGGGCATCTGAACAGGACTCTCTGGAGAAATCTCAGACTATTTTCCTCTTCTATTCTTGGACTCAATCTAAATGGAACAACATTAGACTAACCCATTATTAGACAATAACTCAACTTGTCACCCTTAATTGCTTCTGTCACTGGACTGTTACTTAACTAGTCACTGGTAGTTACAAGTAGTATTACTGCATTGTAATGTAGTCACAACACCTAGTTAGGATAAATACAGACCAGAAAAAGAAGGGAATAGCAAGTTCTCTCTTTCTGTATTCCCTTTGTAAAATCCTACTCTGAGGAACCAGTACTCTTACTTGTCTTAGGACAACCTTAAGGGTGCTACTCAAAGTCTCATTGACATCTCTTCTTTGATATAACTTCACTGAAAACCTTAACCAGATCCTCTAGTGAGAAGCATGAAGATATCAAGTGTTAGATATAAGCTTCAAGTTGAAATGCATATTCAACTGTGAGGTTTGGAGTCTTAACAATTAGGACCAGTTGACATTAATTTACAAACTGAGGAGATACAATGTAACTACTCAGTACTTATAGGAAGTCTGGAATAGGAGGAGAGTAGTCTACTATGCTTTTCTACTAATTATAATTTCAGGAGAATTATTAGGAAAAATAAATTACATAATTGTCAGATTTCTGTGAGGGCAACCAGAGCAGAGCACTCCAGGAGATTCCTCAGTTAAATTATACTATGGGATATGTTATAACTTACCTCCAGGAGATTCCTCAGAGAATTAGATGAGGCTTCTGGAGGGAATAATCTACAATATATATACTAAAATGTCCTTGCATTCCATTCTTTGGTAACCAGGGGCTGCACAATGAAATTATGTTGAGAGGCAACAGGGGGTGCTCTGGAGTCATGTGTAAGGGGTCTCCTTACAATTTCCAGAATATAATAGTATCCCCCCTTTAAGGCTGAGCCCTCGAAGCTGCTATGTATAAGCAATTTAAATATCACCTGACTCTGGTCTTTAAAAATCCTTTTCTACAGACTTTTAACCTGAAACTTTACCATCATGTCCTTCAACTCTACCTCAATTGCTAACTTTTCTGACTCTGATGATGAGTGATATGAGGCTGAATTAGCCAGAAGACATGCTGAGGTGGAAACCCTGCTTTGACAGCAGAAAGAAAAGGAATGGCTTGAGCACCAAGCCCAAAAAGAGACAAAAATAGCGGAGTGGAAAAGATTGGAGAAAGAGATACGGAGGAAAGTGGAAGAGGAAGAGTTACAGAGAAGAGAGAAGGAATGCCAGAGAGATCTGGCTCATCATATTAAGGTAGACTATGTCGCTATTATAAAACAACAATGCTGCAAGAACTGGTCGAAGACTTTCTTGCCCCCTTCATCTCCTCCTTCCAATGAGAAGATGAACCTCATCAACCTCCTGCCTCTGACCAAGAGGAAACATGTTTGATACCTGTCCAAAGAGACTCCAGAGGCCTATTAACAATGTGAGGAGTTAGCAAAGGAAATGGGGATGGTAGCTGTTGGTGAAGAAAGTCCCTGCAAAAGGTGCATGGACTTCAGGATCTTGTGTACTGTAAGAGGACCCCCCACACATGACTCTGGAGCCCATTGCCTCCCAACATAATTTCATTGTGCAGTCCCTGGTTACCAAAGAATGGAATGTAAGGACATTTTAGTATATATATTGTAGATTATTCTCTCCAGGAGCCTCATCTAATTCTCTGAGGAATCTCCTGGAGTACTCTACTCTGGTCGCCCTCACAGCAGAATTAGATCTCATTACCAGAGCCTTAGGGATTCTCAGTGGACAGCTGCCCTCTGGTTGCCCTCCATGGACAAACTCTGACCCTCTGATTACTCCACTCCGAGGACAATGTTGCTGCCCACAGACACCCCCCCAGGCGTAGCCGACGCCTTGGGCTACCTACAGCACCATCTCCAGGAGCTGACCAAATGACAGAACGCTTCAGAACATGCTATAAACATCACTCTTGCAGCCCTGACCGCTCAATTACAACAAATCACCCAACTTATGACCAGCTCTGCTCCTGCATCAACCATTGCTCCATCCCCAATATCTGTGTCTCCCTCTCTGGTTATACCTCCCTCCTCTGCTCTGGCCGCTTTGTCTAAACAGTGAGCAAGGCCAAAACTCCTCTCTCTCCCGACTTCTCCGGCAAACAGAGCTCCGGATGAGCCTTCCTCAACTCCTGTATGCTCTATTTGTGCCTGGCCCCGGAGCAGTTCACCTGCGACGAGAAAAAAATCTTCTGGACCCTTGCCTTCTTTAAGGATGGACATGCTGCAAAGTAGTCCAAGAATCTCTTTTGCTAGAAGGCAGATACCGGCATTTTCCCAATCCAATCCTGGACTGACTTCAAACAACAATTTCAGAGTCAATTCTTTCTGGTCAATGCAGAAGCGGATGCCATCAACACTTTGGAGGGGTCTTCGTACTATCAAGGGAACTGGACAGTAGACGATTACTTGGACAGTTTTCTGATCTTAGCCTCGAATGCCAGATACACAGACCCCTGGACCTTGGTAGTCAAATTCCGCTGTGGACTCAAATTCAATTTCCAGAGTCAAATTGCCACCATGTCTTTCAAACAACCTGCTGACATTGATCTAGAGGCCTGGTACGCAGCAGCCTGGAGGATTGACCAAGCATGGCTGGCAAATGAAGCATTCCAATCCACCCTCTGATCAACAACCATGACCCTTGCACGCTCCACCCCTACTTGACCAATCCCTTTCTCTGTACTTCGCTCTCCTCCAGCAGCTTTGCCTTTTGTTCTGCCAAGACCCCCTCCACCTCTGCCTATACCATCCAGAGGAATACCCATGGATGTAGATGCAGTCCGGAAAACGTGTTCTTTGCCTCCACAAGGTTGCTATCGCTGTGGAGAGGCCAACCATCTTGTGAAGGACTGCCCCCATTATTTGGACGTCCAGAGGTTAACCGCAGAGCAAAGGGAGGAATTGATTGAAGATTTAATGGCCCTGAAGGATGCAGTAGAGGAAGAAGAGGTTTTCTCAGCCCTGGAGGAGGATTTTGCTTAGCGTGGCTGGCAAAAAGTGCGCCCCGGTCACTGCTAGTTAATAGGTTCACTGTATTAGATGTAGAAGAGGTCAATACAGATATAAGTGAGCTTATAGACGTACCCTCCCTCTTCTCCTCCGCTCTGGACAGGACAACATAACCCCAGAAACCAAAATGGGAAAAGAGGTTACCCAAATGACTCTCTGTCAATACCCTTGATGCCTGCAGAACATTGATCATCCTCCCAATAGAAGTCAGCACCACAGATACCAGCGAGGTGTACTCCGTTAAGGCGCTTTTGGACTCTGGAGCTACAGGCAACTTCATAGATTGAGACTTTATTCGTATGAAAGTTATTAACACCCAGAGTATCTCTCACCCCATACCGGTGTACAATGTGAATGGCTCCCCCAATGAGGCAGGCCAGATCTCCGAAGTTGTAGACGTAGTTCTCTATTACAAAACCCACTCCAAAAGGACACTTCTCACTGTCTCCAGCCTCAGAAAGCAAAACATGATCCTCAGTTATACCTGGCTCAAGGACCACAACCCGGAGGTCAATTGGCAAACCAGAGAAGTACAAATAAACCGATGCCCTCCTCAATGTAAAGGATGCTATATAATATGAAAGAAACAAGTGTCACGGAAGAGGATGGAGACTAGAGCCCTCAACATCTGCCAATCCAGACCCCCTTCGGAGTATGCAGAAGATTTGGAAGAGGATGAGACCCCTGTTTGGACTCGAGAAGCTGAATACAAGCAAGGAGACTAACTCTTCATGACCTGAATCCTCCCAGAACCCACTGCAGAAGACCTATGTGCTGCCTCTACAACCTCCCAGAAACTTGCAGAAAGAGCCCATTGATCCAAGGAGGCATGGAGAGAACTTTTCATTCTGCCTGACTGCATCAGAGGATTCGAGTCCATATTTGCCAAGGAAGACTTCGACATCCTCCCAGAGCACAGGCAATGGGACCATGCTATTGAACTCATTCCGGGTTCAGAGCCTAAGTTGTCGAAAGTCTACCCTCTGTCTCTGGTGGAACAAAAAGAGTTGGACACCTTCCTGGAGGAGAATGTAAAGGTGACTGGGGCACCAGACTCCAGGAGAATCCTCAGTTAATATTACACTTTAGTAGTTATGATACAACTCACCTCCAGGAGAATCCTCAGAGATTAGGATGAGGCTCCTAGAGGGATACCCTACATTATATACATCCCTTAGTGTCAGGGTCGGCAGGATCAGAGCTAAACTAGTGTGTTTAAGTGTTACTAGTAAACAGGCTAGGGTAGCTCCGGAGTGTTGTCATGGTGTTCAGAGGTGGAAATGGAGGTGTCCCCTTACAGAGAATCTGTGTACCGGATGAATCTGCCCCTTCAAATCCCCCATGGCAGCTCCAGTGTTCTTCATCAAGAAGAAGGATGGCTCACTCTGGTTGGTTCAAGACTATTGTGTACTCAACTCCATGACGGTCAAGAACAAGTACCCCCTCCCACTGATCTCTGAACTCGTGTCCCAACTCTGCGGAGCCAGATACTTTACCAAGCTAGATGTCTGTTGGGGTTTCAACAATGTTTGCATTAAGCCCAGAGACAAGTGGAAGGTGGCCTTCTGAACCAATTGAAGTCTGTTCAAACCCTTGGTAATGTTTTTTGGAATGACTAACAGTCCGGCCACCTTCCAAACCATGATGAACAACATCTTCTGGAACCTCATAGCGGAAGGTATTGTGGTGGTCTATCTGGACAATATCCTGATCTTCACTAAGACAAAGGAAGAACACGAGCAAGCAGTCCGACAGATGTTGCAGGTCTTAAAGGAGAACAAACTCTTCCTCTGCCTGGAGAAGTGCAAGTTTTATAAGCAGTGGATTGAGTACTTGGGTCTGGTCATCTCAGAGAACGAAGTCTCCATGGATCCGGTCAAGGTCACAGGAGTCCGAGAATAGCCTACTCCAGAGAACAAAATGGATGTTCAGGCTTTCTTAGGCTTCATGAACTTCTACTGGAGGTTCATTCAGGATTTCTCTGCCAAAGCTTGATCCCTCTTTGACCTAACACGCTCCAAACAAGTCTGGACATGGAGCAGAAAGGAACAGGCGGTCTTCAAAGACCTCAAAACAGCGGTAACCACTGCTCCGGTGTTAGTGTCTCCTCAAGAATTGGACCCTTTCTGGATTGAAGCGGATAGCTCAGACTTTGCTACAGGAGCAGTCTTGTCTCAGCAGTCAATGATAGATGGAAAATGGCACTCCATAGCATTCTACAGTAAGTCCTTGTCCTCCATGGAGTGGAATTACGAAATCCATGACAAGGAAATGTTAGCCATTATCCGTCTGTTAGAAGAGTAGAGGCACTTTTTGGAAGGAGCGACCCATCCAGTGGAAATCTGGACTGACCACAAGAACCTCGAGTATTTCATGACGGCCAAGAAACTTAACTGTCGTCAAGCTCGTTGGTCCTTACATCTGGCTAGGTTTGACTTCTTGCTTCATCACTGCCCCGGACGTACTATGGGCAAACTGGACGCACTATCGAGGAGAGCTGATCATGGAAACAGAGCCTCCAACAATGAGAACGTTGTTCTCCTTTGACCAGAGTTCCTTGCGGTGCGTGCCCTGGAAGGAGTGGAACTGACAGGCGTAGAACAGAAAATCTTGTCTGACATACGCAAGGGAAACCGGAACAGAGACCAAGAGGAACCTATTGCCAAAGCAGCATGAGAGCTCCAACGCTCTGCTAATGGGACAGTGCACTCCTTGGAGTGGTCAAATATAGATGGCCTACTCCAGTTCTGAGGGAAGATATACGTACCTCAAAGTCTGGACTTATGCAGACAGATCGTAGCCCTTTGCCACAACAGCCACATTGCAGGTCACCCCAGATGCTGGAAGACACTAGAACTGGTGTCTTGGAACTACTGGTGGCCTCAGATGTCTAGGTATATCAGCCAGTATGTAAGTACCTGCGATCTCTGCCTCCAGACTAAACCTTGGTGACACTCTCCAGTTGGCGAGCTTCAACCGCTCTCTGTTCCAGATGCATGGTGGAATATGCTCAGTGTTGATTTTGTGGTTGAACTCCCAAAGTCCTCTGGACATGATGTCGTCATGACTGTCATGGATTCCGTCTCCAAGAGAGTACACTTTGTTCTGACGCACACAACGGTCACAGCGGAAGGAGCAGCCAGACTCTTTCTTCACCACATCTGGAAGCTCCACAAACTCCTAAAACGTGTTATCTCCAACTGCGGACCCCAATTTGTAGCTTCATTCACCAAAGAACTGTACAGGCTACTAGGCATACAACTGTTCTCCTCCATAGCTTGGTACCCCCAGACAGATGGACAAACGGAATGCATCAACCAGGAGCTCAACCAGTTCCTCCACTTATTTGTCAACAAACAGCAGAACGACTGGTACGACCTCCTACCGATTGCGGAGTTCTAGCACAATAACCACGTTCACTCTGCAACGCAGCAACCTCCGTTCCTACTAGACACCAGACGAATCCCCCATATGGGCTTTGAACCAAGCCGAGCCTCCTCCAGACTAGAGATAGTCAACAAATTTATGAAGCAGATGAAATCCACCACTGAAGAGGCCAAGTCAGCGATCTGCAAAGCACAGGAAGACATGATGTGGTACTATAATCAAAAGAGGACTCCGGCCCCCGTGTACAAACCAGGAGACTGGGTATACTTAGATACGTCAGACATCAAAACAACATGTCCATCTCCAAAGTTGTCATATCGCAGACTAGGACCCTTCGAAATAGAATGCCAAGTGGGACCATTAGCCTACCGTCTCAAGTTACCCCACAGAATGAGGCAGTTGCACCTAGTATTCAACGTCGTAAAGTTGTCTGCCGCTCCAGAAGATCTGATCCTAGGGAGGAAACCGCAAGCCCCACCACCACCCATCATTGTCGACGGAGAAGAAGAGTGGGAAGTGGAAGAGATATTAGATAGTCACTGGCACTGGAGGAGGTTCCAGTTCCTGGTCAAGTGGAAGGGTTTTAGCAGAGAACACAACTCTTGGGAGGCCGCCTCCGATGTCAAGACACTGGACCTGGTTGCGGAGTACTATCCGAAGTACCCAGCCGCCCCAAGACATATCTGCCAGACAGACTTTAACACTATTTTCAATCCTGGAACCATTGCTTCAAGATGTAGCAACCTTGGAGGGGGGGTAAATGTAAGGGAATCTCCCACACATGACTCTGGAGCCCGTTGAAGGGGGCAAAAGGGACTATTAGCCTGGCACAAGCTAGAGATGCGGTACCAGGTCCCAATTGCATGCTAAAGAGTTTGTGGGGATGAATCAAGAATGAAGGTATTAAAAAGAGAATATAGA
>Ga0157362_1001221_pt1 | contig 10551 bp, 12 predicted proteins | sample AttlaeALBM3_FD_111480 | JGI IMG/M metagenome (GOLD analysis project Ga0157362, IMG submission 111480) | Fungus gardens microbial communities from leaf cutter ant in Ribeirão Preto, State of São Paulo, Brazil - Atta laevigata ALBM3 | ecosystem: Host-associated > Fungi > Mycelium > Unclassified ... | reverse complement strand
GCCAGTCTTCGTGCGATTAGGAGCTGTGCCAGGGTAGCACGGGACGGGGGTGGTTCCTTCCATCGCGAAGATCGAGATGAGCGATTTACAGGCCACCCTCGAGTTCTCCCTCGAGCTCTGCAAGTTTTACAATGTCGATCTCTTCCAGCGCGGGTGAGATTATCGCTCCATATCTTTCGATGTATAACGTCGCATCGTATCTTCGATAAAATATTGCGATTGCGATTGGACGCCAAGACTGGTTTGATCGTCTAACAGAGAAATTCTCTATATACTTTTTTTTACAGATATTACCAGATCCGAACTGCTCTTAGAGTATCGCCAAAATTACCAGTCAAAGTGGAAGTCAATCAACCACGAAATCGTAAGCATTTCGATAATCAGAAATCAAAATTATTTCTGTAATACAGATATTTTATTTTGCATGCTACATTAAATTTACATGTACAATCACTAGTACACATTTAGTGTTTTAAAAGATTTTCCCCCTTTCCTCCCTCCCCTCATCAATAGTAATAATTATTTAAAGTAAATATAATAGATAGGCATACCTCAATAATATTGTCGAATCATGAAAACCTTCTAGTCACATGTATCTTAAAACATTTCTCTTTATCTTTCTTTCTTTATGTTTCGATATATCCATTTTTTACGAGCGTCTCGCGATCGTATCTCGGACTATCCGAAGTTCTCAGTTATGTCACGCGAATGTACTTGCTGAATCCATTCACCCCAATCGATCGATCTATCCCCGAGGCGAGCGACGTCGAATTCGATGGAGAGGCACGCACCGTTGTGTTGCAGACTCACTGGAGGCGCCGGGCACGAGTAAGCGCTTTCAGATCCTCTACAGGAACGAGGAGGTGACACTCGGCACTTCTGTACTATTCCGAGCTCATGTGCTCGTGCATAGTCACAAGATTGAGGAGGCCCTGTCGCGCACCCACTTTAATCTAGGCGTCGAGCTATGGTTCAGCGAGCCGACGCAACCGGGCAACATGGCTTGCGTGTCCTCGAGGTAAGCGTCTTGCCACCTAACACGAACGCCGATGTATTCCTTTCCCGCAGTGACAGCAGGGACACGCAAGGGATTGCGAGCAATCTGAGCAATCAGCCGGCCGCGCAATTCTTATCTCTTGTTTGCGACCTTTCTTGAACGCGGCATAAGAATTTACAAAAGAATAAATTAATGATAATAAGATGGATAAATTTGAAATTTACAAAAAAAGTAAAAGTGAGTTAACACAATTAGAACATTTACTTCAGTTATTTTCTAATATTAATGTTGAGTCTGTTATCTGATAGCATCAAAAGAACGGAAAGAATTTTTGTAAAATAAAATATAAAAACTCTCACTCATTCATTTTTATGATACATTATAATAACATTAATAGCGTTCCTAAGTTTTCTTCGGAAAGATAGATAAAACTGACGCGAACTTAGTAACGATGTTGAAAATTTTCCCAGGCAATTTCTGACACTTATCGTAAAAGACCTCTTACAGATAACGTAATTTGTCAAACGTGTTTTAGACAGATCTATCAGACATCTGTTGGATATTTGTTCGCAAACTGTTTGGAATTGGGCTGAACTGATCGATGATAGTTTCTACTGAAAGTCGCTATTATAGAGTCATTCGTGATCGATAGGACGTTCTTTTTCAGGGCGTTGCAGTTGAACTTTACACCCACGAAGGGCCTTCACTATCATCTGCCAGTGCTCTTTGATTACTTTCATCTTGCTGCGGTATCCATTACGATCCATGCCTGTCTCGTGGCACTTCATCAGCCTTACATCAAGTCAGTATCGCTTACGTTTCGTAATTCTCAAAATACTGCCCGGCATATAATCGACGTTGTCTCTCACGAGAACCTTTTTTTCTGTTTTATGACCGCGTGTTTTCATCTTCGATGAACGTAGGAAGAGCATACTGCACGTAGTACAGAGTTGGTGAGTTCTTGACACTTTAGAAAGAAGCTCAGAATTGGCTGAACTTTCCGCGCGAGTGTAGCACAATTTATTATTTCTTCCTCGACTTCTGAATTCCTCAACTAACTTTGTCTTGAATTTGAATTTACGAGGCAGTGATTATATTGACTCCCACACAATTTCAAAAGCTTAATATTAGAGAACATTGCGATACACATGATCGTAATGTATTTTGTTGATCGTAATGTATTTCTGAAAAATAAACATATAAAATATAGCTTACGCGCACGGTCTGTTTTTCGCTACTCTGGCGAGTTAAATAAATTCTTTAGATGCTGTTCTAATTACATTCATCATAAAAATTGACAGTCTCTGCCTAAAAAAAGCATTGCAATTCTCTGAAGTGCAAAATTCTTTGAAGTGAAATCTCTAAAGAGTAAAAATTAAATCAATCTTGAAAAAGAGATTTTACTCTTCAGACAATTCTAAAAGTTTCAAAGAATATATACTGTAAAAGTTTTAGAAAGAATGTATCGAATTATGATTGCAGTGCGCCACGAAGCGGAAAACCCTGGCTGCAATTTAAGCAATCCGCAGCGAACGGCGAGAGTAATGCGACAACTCTCGGAAATATCGTGAGTTTGTTTAAAGTAAAATTGTTGTTTAAACGGTGCCAAATAGATATCGAATGAATATTACACCCATTATCCAATGCATCATTTATAATTCATTTATTATCCAATAAATCCTAATGATAAAAATTCTAATAATAAGTGAATCATTTCAGGAGACCACTACGAGATGTGTCGGATCAACGACGAGAATACAGCACGCGAGATTGGTCCAACAAGAAGTCACGAGACTGCTTTTAGCCGCGAGGGAATCTTTATTAAACGATTTGTCCGACTTGGCACGGCTTCTACCCTCTTGGCAACAAAGGGCGCTCGAACTCGCACAAAATACGCACAAAGAGATCACGAAGGTTTGTGTTTTTGTATGTTGTGCTTTTAACAAAGCTTTTTAAATTTGTTTTATGCAGTTGATGGACACTGAAGAGGCTGACATAGCCCAACTCTGCGCACAAAATATCGTTCTTTGGCAGCATTTCCTCGAAGCATTTTCCGGCCGAGAAGCGGTTCATCAGCATTTAGCGCGAATTCATCATCAATTAAGAGTAAGCAAAGCTTATAAATTATTCAGATTAAAAATATGCAATATTATCAATACTAAATTTTTCAAATATTAAACTGAATACATTTGCATTCCATGTTTTATTTATTTGCAATTAATTATCAATTTGTAGGTGAAGCGGTTCGCAGAGGGTTTCTTTGTATTAGAGAACCCGAGAACATCAGCAGCGGGCTGTTACGACGCGAATTATCAGTCTTATCAAGCGGTAAGCGAGGCTGCTCGAAGATCGCGTTATCTCGCATCGTTGCCACCGTTACCTGTCCATTGTCCGGAAGTAGACGGCGATCTTCACTCGTTGCCTTTGATTTTCGAGGATCAGTACGCTGATATGCAGCAGAGACATAGAAACAGCGGTGAGTACAATATATATATCCGCAATGATATTTATTGACTTAAAATTATGTTACGAATGTCTGAATCATAACAGGCTATAAATAAAAATAAAAATATGATGCAATTTTGTGTTTTTTTTTTAATTAAATGATACATATATATACAAATAAGTAATATAAATAATTTTAAATTATAAATAATTATTCTAGAATACTGATATATATTTTTTACTAGAAGCTTTATACAAAATATTCTTTTTAGTTCCTAGCATGGACGACTGCAGTTGCGGTATAGCTGCAATTCTTGAATCTCGCTCTATGGGTATCTGGTCGCCCAGGAGCGAAGGCGCAGCTCAAGACATCGGATCGATCCAGGCTCGCCTCATACTGACGCCTTCCACGCTTCCAGCGAGGCACAGCAAGTCACTTGATCAACTAGGTCCCGAGCTAGCAGCACCTCTACAGCCTAGAACATCGCCAAAAACTTTACCCAGATCCGTGTCGACCCAATTGTTCTCGCGGGGGCTGCGAGGCGGCAGTCGAAACGTCACGCCACCTGCGACAGTTCCTTCCAGAGGGAAATCCAGGTCGACAGTGCCGTCCATTAGCACCCTCTTTCCACCCTCGCGTCAGCAGGCTTGTTCCGCGCCGAACCCATCTCTCGGTTCCACACCAGTGATTCCCCTGCCTCGAGCCAAGTCCACGCAAATGCTGGTACCAAATCGGCAACAACAACAACAACAACAACAGTCCGATTACCAATCCTCTTCCATTAGCTCACTGCTGGCGGTGATGTTTCCCGAGTTGCCGCCCGGTGGACAACTGCCCGGTTATCGACCTTCAGCTAAATCCTGCGATCAGAATCTTGCTGTGCCAACGTACGCGGGCGCCTTGGACCTTAGTCAATTGTCCGATTGTTTGGCGGACAGCAAACCAGCAAATACGATAGAAGGTATGATAGAATATATATCTAAAGTTTTAAAACAAAATAGTATTGATAGAATAATATGTCGATGAATTAATATTTTTTAAATCTTGAAAACGAAATTGATATGTTTTTTATTTGTTTTGTATAGATTATCATTCTCTCGATACCAGAAGAATACGGCTGGAACCACGAAGTCATCGCCTGGGAACTCGCCAACCGCTGCCAATGACCACAAACGACCAAAGTAGCTTTCTATCCACCAAGGCAAGCATAAACGGTGACTTTCTACAGGATCCACAACCGCTGCATACAGCAACATTGGATAGAGTTACTTATCGAGGAAACTCCAGAAAGTCTGGACATCAGACAGGCAAGTACAATCAAACGAATGGCGTTGAAAGTCGCAGATATCATACACTCGGCAAAACATCAATGACCCAAAGAAGCCGCCCAGAGATACCAGAGTGCATGAATGGCAGCGCGTTGACCAGTAGCCACTTACATCTGGCGGATTCTGCGAGCAAGAAATCCAATTATTACGCTACTACGGATTCATTTTTCTATCGCACAAATGGCAACACTAGAAATCGCAACGAGGACAAGCCGAAGAGGCCAAAAAGTACGGAACGATTGCTCGACGATGTGGAGCGTAATGAGTGCTGTGACTTCCGGCGAGATCGACCGATTCGAAGAAGAACAGAACGACCGATCAAGTCGCCTCGCAATGGCGTAATCCAGAATTACAACGAGGAGAAGCAACGACGTGGTCAGACCGAGAAGAAGAATACGGAGGTTCAAGAACCAATTTACGAAGTAATAGCCCTGAAACCGGAATCAAAGAAAGAGTCTCGCGAAAGAAGGAAAGACAAGCACAACAGAAGACCGCACTCAGCGCCCGTCCTTGATTCAGATCATCCGGTAGAAGAGAGCAACCACAAGAGTGAGAGAAAGTGCAATCATAAAAACAGAAAACCGGCACCACCCCCTCCGGCATATCAAGATCCTGCTGTCGCCCCTTTATCTAAATATCGTCATTCTTCTTCAACGACTGCGAGCGTCCTCGAAGTAGAAAACAATAATAAAATTATCCTGAAGGTAACATGACAATTTAATACCAAAAGATAATACAAAAAAGTGTATTAAATTTTATTTATTGTTTAATTTAATTTATATTTTAATATTCTCTGTACCTTTACTATTTAGATGGAACCCATAAAATCGCCTATGGAGGCACCAACGACCAATGGCACGCCATCAGATACATCAAGCTTCGGGGTGCCTCCGCCGAACGTGAAAAGATTGCGATGCGCCAGCGTACCGGTAGCTCAAAACAAAGTAGTCGTACCACGTAGCGCAGTCTCTTTGCCCTGCATGCCGATACGCGATAGCAAAGACAACCTAAGCAACAACTTGCCGATCATACCACATCTTCTCAGTCCACCGTCCACCAGACCTAGCAGTCCCACGCCAAGCTCGAGCTCGAGCAACCTAACGTCCGAATGTTCCGGTTGGGTTAGTAGCGGCGACACCTCCAGCTCGGAGCAGCGTCGCAATCAAGCCAAGCTCTCGAGCGAGCAGTTGCGGCAGAAATTATCGAAGATCGTGCCACGCAAAGATCGTCCTCTCGTCACGAAGGAGAGTGTGGAGGAGCACTCGTATGAAGAGGTGCGATTACCGCCGCCAAAGATGTTCCAGGACGAGCCGCCGCCTCCTGAAGAGTTTCGTGATCCACCGGCACCGATTGATAATCCACTCTATCACGTGTATGAAACGGTAAAGCAGACCAGGAGTCCGAAACAAAACAAAACAGCACCTTGCAGTCCGCAACGAAACCGGGATAGAGACAGAGAGGGCGTTTATGGCGCCAGGGACATTTGTTTAGACTGTTATCAAGAAGGCAAGGAGTTGTTGCAGTCTACACAGGATGATTTTATCAACTTCAAGAAATGCAAAGAGGAGTTTAAAAGGCAGATGAGCTTCTCGGGCAAGATTTACAGGTGTGCCAAATTTTCACATATAATAACGCGAATAGCCCACCCAATCAGAACTGCTTCCTTAAGCTTAATATTCATAAAGCAAGATTTGAAGTTGTGAATCAAATAATTTGAAGCTTAAATCGTTTAGCTTAATTGTTGTTTTTTATTAACCAAATTCTAGAGAATCTGAACAATACTTAAAAATAGAATATACAGTATTCTAAAAATTTGACAACTAATCAATCAGCAACTTTGAATTATGCTGTATGGATATTGGCTTTCACTCTGTTTTTTCTTTCTTTTCTTGTTGCATTATTTCTCGATACAAATGCGACGATGCTTCTTGAGATTTCGCTTCCGCTTTCTTAAGAGTGCTGAATGCCGTTTGCATTTCGCTTTTGCGTTGTTCCGTCTGTTTTTCATAGTTAAGTTCTCTTCTCTGTCTACCTTATCCTCCTCTAGAGAACACGAGGAAGCACAGTTGCATTTACATAAACGTGCCTATTCCCTCGGATACGGTGACCTTCTGAATTCCTCGCCGTCGGTTCAACCATTAAGATCCAATGTGCCTCTTAGTGATTATCCGACCCTGGCCTCGACCCTGCCGTACTTCCACATCAGCGATGAATATCGGCTCTTTTCGCCGGAAGGAGTGCACCTTATCATATGCGTTCACGGTCTTGACGGTAATGCCGCTGATCTTCGTCTCGTCAAGACGTACTTGGAACTGGGTCTACCTGGCGCGCACTTGGATTTCCTGATGTCCGAAAGAAATCAGGTAAATTACATCTGGATAATAGCCTCGAAAAATTATTGAAACGTTGGTTGCGTTCAGCAGACCCAACAATTGAGTAAACGCTCGCTGTTATTGATGTATTTTAAATCATCTAATTGGATCTAATATAATCAACAGCAGCTAGCACTTATTCAACTGTTAAGTCTGCTGAACGCAGCCAATAATTCTCAATAAAAAAAATTAAAATAGTTTTATAGCTTCAAGAATAATATAAAATTAAATATAAGTAAAATCTATATGAGCTTCTTTGATTGTGAATGCGTAAATTATAAGGTATATATAATAAGATATAATTTACAATAATGTACTTATCAACGAAGTTAACTACAAACGTTTCGATTCTCTGAATTTGAATCTTTCTCACTGCGGAATTAAGTTAAGAACTACTAATGACTGTAGTTTGTACTTGACTTTCGCACTGTGATGGATTCAAATCTAAAGTTGAAACGTTTGCAATTAATTTATTAATTAGAGTACTGTTTCCAATAAGATTAATTAATTGCGCCAATTCTTTCTTTGTTACAAACGCATTTTAAGCTTCAACTCAATGATGCATAAATTTTTAATGAATAAATTAATTATTTACAAATTCTAAAAAAACTTTCTAAGAGTCCAAAATTATCTAATAAATTGTTATGTGTTGCTTGTATTGTACGAAAGGGAGACACCTTTTCCGACTTCGAAACGATGACTGATCGATTAGTGTCCGAAATTCTCTATCATATTGAATCTTCGGGTTTGAATCCGAGAAAGGTGAGTTTTATCGGGCATTCTCTTGGGACCATAATTATCCGGAGTGCCCTGACGAGACCGCAACTGCGTCCACTACTTCCTCGTCTACACACCTTCCTCAGCTTAAGCGGACCACACTTGGGTACTCTTTACAACACAAGCGGTTTAGTGAACGCAGGTAAGTCTAATACCTTCGATGCATCGTTGTTTGTTTGATGTTAGAAGAGCCTCGGTCTCGAGTGTAATTTTTGTTTCGTCATCAATTTGCATAGGTATGTGGTTCATGCAGAAGTGGAAGAAATCCGGATCTTTGCTACAACTGGCCATGAAAGATTCACCGGACGTGAGACGTTCCTTCATGTTCCGTTTGAGCCAGAAGAGCAATTTGCAGAAGTTCAAACACGTCTTGCTGTGCGGCAGCGCCCAGGATCGATATGTACCTTTGCACTCTGCCCGAATCGAGCTCTGCAAGGCTGCCGTACGAGATCCGACGGATCAAGGTATCAAATTTAAGCGCAGATTATTTTATTTGCATGATTTGTTTTTTATTAAGATTAATTTTTTATTAAATTAATTGAATAAAATCATTCAATCAATTAATGATTGAGCTATATTAATTCGGACTTTCGCTTGATTCTTCCAGGTGCCGCATATCGTGAAATGGTGCACAACATTCTATATCCTGTGATGTCGGCGCCCGGCGTCAGTCTCGTCAGATACGACGTGCATCACGCTTTACCGCCGACGGCGAACGCCCTGATAGGCCGAGCCGCGCATATCGCCGTCCTCGATTCCGAGCTTTTCATCGAGAAATTCCTGCTGGTCGCGGGACTGAAATATTTCAGATAAGGAAAGAACAGTCTAGCGTACACAAAGAAATAAATTAACTATAGCTTAATAAAAAAAAAAAAAAAAGAAACAGGAACTCGAACGCGGACTCGAAAAGCGTCGCATTCTTCGCGACCATTCCGTGATTAAAGTATTATAGACGTCCTGTCCAGCGTTGCCTCGTTTTTTCTCTTCGCTTAACAGTCTTCTTCCAAAGAAATGAACGGGATTTCGAAGCGAGGCAATCCAATCTTTTTTACACGAAAACGCGGTGCACGCCGTCGTCGATTTTAGTATTGAAACATTCGTTAGGTTCTCGTGTCACTTGATACCGATTATATATCACGGATGCGAAAAAATCGCGCGTATTTATCATTGATCGAATTTCGGTTTCATTCCCGCATCGAAAATTCGCCCTGTGGGCAATTGAATGGATCTGTAGTTTGCCGTGAAACGGACCTATTCTAGTGATGGTGATGATGATAGTGGTAATAGTAGTAGTAGTAATGTGATATTGACCAAAAAGATGGAAGAAGATAAGAAAACACAGAAAAGATGCAAAATAGTGCGAAAAGTTAAGTATATATGCTTGGAAGATTCCTGCATGTCATGCACACCACTGCTGTAAGTGATGCAATGTACATGAATGATCGAACGTACTCCAAAGTTTTACATATTCGAAAAAGGAAAAATTGAAACGAAACCTGAACGCGTTAGGCCTAGCGTGAATGAAATGAAGCAATTATAAAAGGATATGACAAGATCGCCGGATAGATTCAGCTTCATCGTCGCGAAAAAAACGAATCGCGATCGTAGAAGAAAAGGGAACGAAAATTATTCATCGATGCAACCATACCAGCGATTAAATTCGAGAATGTACGTTTTTTAAAAAGGAAGGAAACGAAACTTCAACGAGCAAAGACTCTGTCGCTGGATTAATTCACTATAATGTATAGCCATGCATTAAGGAGAGCAAAAATAATAATATTAATAGATAATACAAATAAAATAATAAAAGTATAAGACAATGCAACGATACATTGTCTAGTCGTATAGGAAAGTTACGAAACGTATGTCAATTGTTATCCTCAGATAAGTGTGAATGCTGAATGCGATGAGTGCGAAGAGCGGATGGATGAGAGCCGAGTACGATGCTGAGAGAAAAAAGGGAGGTAGAACGAGAAAGAGAGAAAAATATCTAAAAGAGAAAATTAGGCAAAAAAAAAGAGTAGAGTAAAAAGATTGAGGATGATGGAACGTCGATAGGACGTTAATCAGCGTTATCAAAGTCAACGAGAGGATTCGAGAGAGATACGGTAACGGATTTCATCAACGTCTCGTAAGAACGGATTCCCCGTTGTGATTTCAGTGCAGTGAAATGAGGACTCGCGCCATGAAACGCGACAAAGGAGAGCATCCAGGGTGTGAAATGGACGCGGTGACACGACAAGAGTGACTAACGTTTCAGGTATATGAAATCCCTCCAATGCTAGATCTCAATTGCTCAGAACAATCTATCAATGAAAAGCAAAAAAAAAAAGATTAAAAGAAAATTATATTAATCATAATCGAAGGATAACAAATGCGAAACGTCCGCAAATGTTATCACTATCAAGATCGAGTCATCGTATAAATGCAGGTTCGACTTTTGTCATCTTAAAATCTACAGGGCGTTTCGGAACAGTTGACCTTAATTTTAATAATAAATTCATTCGAAATAAATACTTTTGGTAATGTGTGTGTAGAATAATATTTTGTTAACGACAATTACAAAGAATTATTTTTAGATTTTAAATCTGTCACGTAATAATACAGAGAAGGTAAACAGATTTTATCCAT
>Ga0157362_1001220_pt1 | contig 10552 bp, 5 predicted proteins | sample AttlaeALBM3_FD_111480 | JGI IMG/M metagenome (GOLD analysis project Ga0157362, IMG submission 111480) | Fungus gardens microbial communities from leaf cutter ant in Ribeirão Preto, State of São Paulo, Brazil - Atta laevigata ALBM3 | ecosystem: Host-associated > Fungi > Mycelium > Unclassified ... | reverse complement strand
GAAGCACAATGACTAACCATGTCGCGGTGGTTTGCCATACGGTATGAAAAATAGATAAACCTCGTCTATAATTTTGTTACGAGCCTTTGTATAGACATTTTGATTAATTTCGAACTAATTTTAATGATATCTGGTTCCACCAAAAGGATTAATTATGTTTTCAGAATTCTGATAAGATTGCTAGAGAGAAGAAGTTTTCTTAAATCGATATTTATACTCTGTTCTTATTTTTTTGTTAGGTCTTAAGATATTACACAAATTAACGATTACGAAGTTGTAGCATTTTAAAATTCATTATTTAATATGTCTTGAAATAAGAATGGATTACGAATACAAGCCTTAATTTTCCTCAAGAAAGAATTTTGGATATTAAAATTAATTTTAAAAATGTAGAAAAATGTTTTTTATAAGTATGATATATGGAAAAAAAAACTGTATAATAAGACATAAACTTACAATTTTATTGCCACAAAACTGGAACTCATGAAAATCAGGGAATTGTTAGGGAAATTAAAAATGGTCAGAGAAATCAAGGAAAAATCTGGAAATTTTGCAAAATTTCTGGAAAATAATTCTTGAATTTAAAGAAGTTTAATATATACGTTACATCTATACATTTTTTAAATACTACCAACTTAACAATTAAAAATGTAAACAGTGTCAGTAACATCAAGTTCAGTCAGTAATTTACATTGCTATGTTAAATTGATTTTTCAACAAAATATTTAATGATTTTCAAATATTGAAAATCAGGAAAAATCTTGAAATTTTGTCTAGAAATCAGGGAAAATTATGGAGTTTTAGGATGAGAAATTTGCGATAACCCTGAATTAGATCATTAGTTTTACTGTAAATTATACAGTTACATGTCTTTAAATCTTTAATTTAAATCTTTAATTGGAAGGATTGGGATTGGCAAGTTTTGCTTTTTTGCGTCCCTTAATTATGTGATTCAGATTGGGTCGCAAGAATTTACCTAAGTCCATACGTCACACAGACCCTAAGGTGTCCCGCTGCACTATTTCCGTCGCTTTGGGTGCCATGGTAAAAAGACGTATGCACGCGTATTAATAGATTGACCGAGCACGACGCATCCACTAGTGACGTCGCGCGCACCATCGAAATTTATCTAAAATCGACGTGCAAATTTGTCTTACACGATTTTCCTTACGATAACACATGTTGCTGTAACGTGAACACAGGGAAGAGAAACCATGCTGCTCGGGAAATGCGCACTTTCGACTTGCAAGTAGTTACGCGAAAGTCGTATTTTCGAGAGAACTTGCTGACCGCATGCGGATGGCAAAGCGAATGATGTCGCTCGGATAAAGCCATTAGGAGTTTTATCCGTGCGGGTTTAACAAATCGTCTTCAAGGAAAAGTTACTAACGCTGCTCATTTCTTGTTGCAGAATCACGAATATGGCGGATACGGAGATGAACCACGTCGAAAAAGGTGAGTTTGCATACATTATTGATTCGCGTAAATAGAAAGTCGTACGTTTGTTTTCGAAACTAATTGTGGGCAATTGCACGTGCATCAAATGTGTTTTGTTAATAAAGAAACAATAGAAAATTAAAAAATTAAATAAAATTAAATAAAAAGGATAAATAATCTTTGACTTCATTTTTGTATGTATCCGCTTATATAAAATCATATTTATAAAAAATTATGGAATTGTTAGAAAAATACTTTTATCGATTTGTTTGTGCATTGAAATTGATAGAATTTTAACAGATGACCGACAGTTATTTGTTATTGCAAAAAATTTATCAATATGAATATATATATAAAAAAAAAAACAGAATTCTATACATTTTTTTACGTAGAATGTGATCAATGATTCTAAGTGGAATTATTTTTTTAAATTAATATTTTTGATTAATAATTAATAGTTTATTACCGTCATCTTGAGTTTCTCGATATATTATCTACTGTGCATTATCATTTTTTAGATCCATCAACTTTTGCAACACTTTTAATTGGACAATGATGAGTTTCATTATTGATGGCGCCATTTGATTGTCTCGCAAGTCTCATAGGCCACTTAATATTATAGAAACAAGTTAAAATCAATTACATGCAATTCGCTCGTTCAATCGTTCTCAGCTGTTGATATCATTTTACGCATTATATATTGCAACTTTTAAAAATATTGTTATTTTTCAGATCGCATTTTATTTAAATTATTATTTTTTCATTTTATATTAATTATATCTTATAATAGTCTTTTTCATATAGCTTTGCAATAAACTAAATTAAATTAAATTAAATTAAGTTAAATTATTACATGACTTTTTAAAATTATATTTGCTCTTTCCAATGAAAATGCAAATGCGGTCTTTCATCCAGAAATACGTTCTTATTTGTGCTCTATTATATCAATGACATGCCATTAAGAGAACGCTCAAGCGTGGAATTGGATGGCTGATAAGCGCCAAGACGCGTTCTATACATCGCGACAGCGAAAATTAATTAAAACGCAGCCGGTTGTCACAAAGTTTGACCCTACTGCTGCTATCCTACAATCCAAATCTAATAATAAGAAGTTAAGTCGAGCATTAAGCATGATTCAATCCAACAGAGGCAATCCGATAGCGAATGATATCTACTACACGAACTCACGATAACTTCTGGGTAAAGTGAATTCGAGCTGGCGAATCATTGAACGGTCACAGATGCAGATATCAGATATTAGATGTTAGATAAGCAATAAGAATCGAGAACGGTATAGCAAAACGATATTAAATTAATCTTTATTCACGAGTTTTATATTTTCGTGAAATTTCAAAATCTATGATCTTTATTTTTGCGAAATCGAAAGAGAAAGAGAGAGATACATTTCTTCATGTACGTCAAATCTTTAAACTCCAGACTTCTCCAGACTTATTTGTTGGAGGTATTACTGAGAAAGATGTTGGAGCATTATTGCAGACGTGTTTTCATCCATTTCGAGATATCCTATGAATAATAAGCCGTATCGCAAACATGAGAACTTGATACAAATAAGCTTCGAATAACAATGATCGTCACAAGTAGTAATTCAATTTGTATCGATCCTCGCAATTGGATATTCCATGTTATTAGACGTTATTGCAATGGCACTCTCGCCTTTTCACTTGTGGAAAAATTACAGCGATTGATTTTTACGTTAGATGCAAGTCACGAAAAAGAGATGTATATACCAATATCAATTGTGAAAAATATATCGCGCGGTGTCCATCACCGGTCGGTTGCTTCACTATACAACACGTGAGCATGTCAAATCTCGGCTGGAGATTACTTCGTTTTGCTTTTTCCTCAACCGAGAATGCGAGATACCTATCTTCCTATTCTTGACATCATAATCCGTTACACTGTATGATGCACATGTGCAATCCACGTACACTCTATATATCAAAAATATTTTTTGAATTGGGAATTTTCTATAAAATATATATGTATATATTTGAATACATTTTGTACAATATCCTTCACAATTCAATAATAGAATTACGTATATGCTGCTAGCGGTGTACAATAAATTAGTTCTAATATTGAAAAGGAAATTTGACGAAGTTTGACATTTTAATTTCACGGATGTGACAGTGATGTAGATGCTGTTGATATAATTTATACGTATAGATCTGCGGAATTCGATTTCCTTTATTTTCAATTCATGTAAAAACGAAGCCAGGATAATATTTCTAGTTTCAACGAGTGCAATCAATTCGATTTTACGCGACGTCAGCAAGACGTGCTGCAGTCAACGAAGAATGAATTATTATTGGCGAACTAGTTTTTGCAAACTCGGCGATAATCCAGGCCTCGTTTTCAAGCGGGCTTCCGTAATTGAATTTTCAAATAATTGGAGTTCCTTTTAACGAGGACAAATGATAGAAATTCATGATTTTATCGTGCACTTATGCCGTAAGGCGAACTTCATTAAAGTTCTCTATGCGTTCACTGGAATAATACGTATCAATTAATGTTTCAGAGAAGACAATAATAAACCGAACCACGTCCTCCTCTTCACAATTATCAATCCAGTTTACCCCATCACTGTGGTAAGTCTTTCACTTCAATTTATTAACGCTAGTATGATCAATTTTTTTTTTTCTTTCATGCGTTTATAATTTTTTTAAATGCAAGTCACGTAATTTTTTTAACATATATTTTTAAAACTGCCGTGTATAAAAAAATAATATAAGTCATAAATTATATTTTATTCTCAAATTAAATCTTTTAACATTAAAAATATAGCACGAGAAAAAGCTGTAGCATTCATAATATGTCCCAATACAGAACAATTGTTGAACATGCAGTGCATTTCTTGTTTTTTTTTTTTCTTCCGTATTAACTCTGCAGAAGAGTCGGGACGGAAAAGTGGCACAATTCTGCGACACAGACTATAACGGGAATTGAAAATATTGAAGCCAAAGCCACAGAGAACAAAAGTTGGCAGCACGTCAGCCTCGTAGATTTCACAGGCCGTCGCACTGCATTTTATTTCTGTTTTGCGCCAATAATAGATGAGCTTTGAGCTCTCCCGCCGTTTCTCTCCTTCGCCCGCACTGGCGGTCGGGTCGATGTCATTCGACATTGTTTGCGCTGCTTCTGTTCAAGCGCTCACATAGCTATCCGGTCACACAAAGCTCGTTTTCTTACGTCTCTCCCGCGATTGAACCACTAATTAAAGAGACGACTGAAGGCTTCTTGCTCGCGCGATAACCGAAAGTGCTAACAATACTGCGTTACTACCGAAGTGTCTACATTGCGCAGTGCGAACACAATGATGTTTTTGCTTTACATTGCGAAACCTTGATTCTATTATCGTGAATATTATCTTTATTGTTGATAACAAAAAGTACAGTCTTCCTATAAAGTAAGTAGAGAGATTATATAATCTAATAATCTCTTTATTCACAGCTGTATAATAACGTTGTTAGTTGTATAGACTGCGGCGAGTAAAAAAGCTAATGTCGAAAATTTCAAACTGTACAAGATACAAAGTATGTACCTCATTAATATTTATTATAGAGAAGACTGACATTGTTTGTGGTTTGTGTAATGGGCAATTTATCTTTAATATGCAGTAAAATGAGCTAAAATTTTGTGATGTGTACAAGCACCCGTTAATTTCGAGCCTGCTGAGACGTGACTTTATATTCCATTAACGGCTCATCGTCTCAATTTAATTAAAAGCTCATATAGCTAGAGCTTGAAGATTTTAATTCTTAAGCACGCTTTTACCTCTTTCTCCATTTTCGTTTTCATTCTCTCCTTTTCTTTGTTTCCAATAGTTTCGCAATTATTCGTCCAACATTTTTGCAGTTTACTTCGTCTTACATTTACAAATGAATTGTCATATTTACTATCCATTAAAATATATTAATTGGTGCATTTGCCTTCCTGTCTCACAAATTATTTTGTAATTTTCTTTTCGTGAGAGTTTCTGTATATTCAATCAGCAAATGTATTGATCGATATTTCATTTTGCTCAAAAATATACTGCCAATTCGATTTCCGGCTTTTTCATCCGGTAGACAAACATTTATCCAGGTAGAATGTTTTACATAGCATATACGTGTGTTTTACTGGACAGATTCTGTGAGCATTAATTGGAAAATCGTTATTTTGATAAAACATACTAAATTTAAGAAATTTTTACTTCGGCGCGCAATCTGAACGTGTATATCAGCTTGACAGTTGCAGCTGGAAGTAGTTGATGTAAATCTGGATTATATGCTGGTAGTGCCAATATATTTCTCCGACATATGGTTGGCGTTATAAGCGAGCTTTTATGAGGTGCAAGGCAAATTGAAATAATAATAAATATTATATTTATGGCGGAATTTCTCGAATAGGCTTTCGATACCAATGTATATAATCGCCAAGCTATATTTGTCATTGTGATATTTATGAATCCGTTATTGAATTATGTTATTCTATTGGCATAAGTTAGTGACATAAAATCTAGGAATATCAAAGGTTTTTTTAATTTTTATTTTTAACTTATAAAATTTATTTAATTTATAAAAGTGATTATATAAAAATCATACACATTAAAATACGATATATAATTAATCAAACGTAGGTGAAATTTTTTAATATAACAAAAATGTTATCATTATTATTTGTTAAATAAGTATCCTGTAAATGTTTGTCAACTATTTGTAACGAGATCTCTTTATAACTCTTTATAAGTTACACCTGTTGGTGCTATCTTACTTCATCTAAATGTTCATGTAAATCGTCTGAGACCGTAAAACGAAACCGAAGTGTATTTCATAACTTACATTAATCACAGAGATGTGACGTTAATTTAAGTTATCGCGATACGATATTGCGGGTGTGTCGCCATATGGTTGCCAATATTTTGCACCTGAAGTGATAGTGATGGCGTTGAGAGGCGTGAGACAGTGCACCTCGTGTCTACTTTATCGCGATGCACATATATAACGAACAGATAAACATGCGGCTAACGATGTATTCCGTGAATCGCATCGTAACGAAGCGAGATGATTCACAGATTTTATTTTCAGATTGTCGTATTAAGTGAAATTAATTTTTTTTTATAACTTTATCCTTTAACAACAATTTGTCCGATTCATTTACACAATTAATATGGAAACTTTTTTAAAGTCTAATTAGTTTAATATATACTACAACATAAATATTTCAGTATACTTTTAACGATACACAAAGCCGACATTCTTATTCTTGATGTTGAGTTGAAACTTTCTAAAAAAATTGCAATACATCATGTTTTTGTCACTTGAATATTTTTTCATAAAGAAAAGTTATGAAAGTGTATCTATCTTCGGATATTATTCATAAACTGAAACTAGAACGTGAAGTATTTTTTATTCATAATAGCCACATATTTTCTAGACGTAACACATGTACCAGACTATATCTAAATGCGGTATTATATGTGAATACAATAGAACTTGAAAAATAACTCGATATTATCATAACGACTGATATTTTAAGATGTTTCATTCAATCGCGTGGAAAAATCGAGCGTGACATTGACTTTACAAAATACAAAAGCTTTTTGGGTAGGTCTGGAATACATGTGTTCGAATATAAATTCGAGTGTTGTATTGGAAAATCTTTAAATAGCTGCGCCGCTGCCACGTATATGCAAAGTGTATACGATTTGAGTTGAAATTCAGAACAATGATAATTGCAAATAAACGCCTAATTGGGATGTCTCGGGTCCATTGAAGCGTATGAATTCAATGATCGCATAAATATTTGACAAAAGTTTATTCGGACGTATTCACAGGCATTGAATAATATAATAATTGTTTGGGTTTTATCTATAATTATTTAATCTTTAAATTAAAAATATTAATAAAAATATATTGAATATTAATATATTTCTAAGTAAATTATTTTTACTAAATATTTCAAATTACTTTCAGTTTAAATAACAATGTTACGCAGATTAAAGCGACATCCACAATGAGATTTTGAGGCGTAAAATTTAAGATGTAAGTCTTAAGCAGTAAAAAATTGATTAATTCAAAAGTTGATTAGTGTTCTACTGTGATCTGATTAATCAATATTTTACGGCTTAAGATATAAAATTTAAGTTTTATTCCCTAAAATTTCATTGTAAACGTAATCTCACTTAATAGGCGTATTTAAGTACAAATTAGTTATGCTATGAAAAAGTTTCACGAACGTACAGTTTGTAAAATTTTATTTTACTGATATTAAATTTTAACAAATAAATTGCGGAGTCTTTAAATTTATATCTAATGCAACTATATGCTTATTGTCTACGTTGAGTTGTGTATATAAATATATGTTTTGTGTGTTTATGCGTTTAGCGACTTGACTTGTTACATAGAATGTAGAAATAAATTTTCACACGCTTCGACTTTGGCAATAACATGCATGATGATGTGCGACAGTCTACTGGATTTAGATTAATGAAGTAGTTATTTCAAGACTAAATTCCGATCTTACTCGGAATTCGTAACGTGATCTCGACCTATGTTTTTGTCTAACAACCTGATGAAATTGATCGTAAATATAAAAAGTTATTTTGCAGCGTATTATATCTCTTTAACGAATTTATAACACAAATTAAAGATAATATAGTAAAATAACGTAAAATTAATAGAAAATTTTAGCAGCAAATCGAGTATTCAATATTGATTCAAAGATAATAGTCATAATATTTACAGTATTATTTAATTGCAATATGAAACAATGCTTTTTATTGTTGAAATTTGACATTATCGAACAAATTGAGATAAATTGTTCTGAATCGCGTATCGTATAATATTTAATTATTCGGAAAATCACGGTGCAGTTTATATTAATTCGTATTTCATTGTTATCATAGCTGTATTTATTTTCGGTGCTGAAAAGAAGTGAACGGTAAAACGCGTACGTATCTCGTAAAAAGTGTTGAATGCCATGCTGGGGAACAATAAAATTGTCTAGTGACGAAGTGTGCTATAAAATCAGCGTTGCCTAAATCTTTCTCGACATGCAAAAAACATTTTTATAGTGAACCATTGAAGCTTTAAAAAACCTATTCTGCTTTTAGAGAAAAAGCATGTGCTCTCGTTAAAAAATGAAACCAAGTATTGCTATAAAATTTTAAAATAATTAAAAAAAAATTTTATTAATCCTAATTTTTTTTTTATAAATAAAGAGATATATTAAGAGGTTTATTGTGTGGAAACAATTAATACATTTTAAATATTATCAACTTGTAATTTATTTAAAAACAAGACATTATATAAAGTGAATGTCTATTTATAATGAAGTTTTGATGCGAAATCGTGTCTCATAACTCAGATTTTAAATATATATTACAATAGTTTGAGTTGTAAATCAAATTAACTTTAGGATTGATGACTAAAAATCTCCTGGGGTTCTTCTTTCGTGAGTAGAAACTTTTCAACGTCCTGTTCTTGCTTTGAGGTAACTTTAGATCATAGCTTTAGTCTAAATAAGTTCAGTCCGACAGTTCGAGGGAAATGTTTCGTCGAATTATCATTGTATATACGCGATGTTCGTGAGCTTCACGCGTAAATTTGCATCTTATCATCACAGTTGCTTCACGATTTGCACTCGTGTCCGGATAAATTTTGGTAGGCAAACTTAGCGATGGCGGACATGTCCTCCCGAGATGGAAGCTTTCCTCTCTAGAAACGACACGTGGAATTATATTCTCACATGAGACGACGCGACCGTGCAAAGTTTCACACCGATTTCGGAGCGCAATACGCATGCGAACGTCTAACGCATTTAATGTTTGCGACCTACTTTCCTCGTCTCCGGAGAGAAAGCCTACATCGTCGTTATCTTCCCTATATATTTGCTACCAATTCAAAACTAACTCGCATCCGAAATTTCTTAGAAACGAATACAGAAGCAAGTATAGTTTGCTAGAATTTCGATCGCGTCTTTTTCCTTATCGTATTAGGTACGCATGTCAAACTTTGTTTTCCTTCGAATTTAACGAATTAACTGAGTTTCCATAGAAACGTTCGTTACAGAGTATTGTCGGAGGAAGAATAGAAATTTGTGACAATGTTTGACAGTTATTTATCACCAAATTGAGAGCTTCATTAATTTATATCACTTTGTGTTTTTTATTTTGAAAAAAGTAAAATTTATATGTGTAGATTAACAAATTAGGATGAATTTTATTTTAATAAATAAAACAATGAATTAAATTATTTATTGATTTATTTAAATAATTGAATAATTATGTAGATTTTTATTAAAACAAATGATTATGTAATTATATTTTAATAAACGAGATGATTATTGTGTTTTGCAAGAAAAATTGAAATTTAAATATATCGTTAAAAAATAATTATTGCCTTGGATATCACAAAATGACAGTTTATAATATTTATATAATAGCTATCCTTTCTAACGCTTTCATTTCTGTATCAAAGAAATGTCATAAATATCTATATGCTTTTATAAAGAGTCGTTTGATACTAATTGGTAATTATTTAGCGGTCTAATAATTGTTTATTATAACAATCGCAAGATATGATATATTTGTTATTTTTTGATACTTGCGATTGTGCTTTGAGGAAAAATAATGCAGTTTAAAAAGGCGCATCTCTACTTACTCGCTTGAGTATCGATAGGTGAATGCTCTCACGTCGACCTATGACTTTGCGCAACAGCATTCTGTACATCGCAAAACAAGCGTCAAGGCCGCTCTACTCAACTTGTTATTAATTCGAAATATTTGATATTTTAAAAAGTAACTTTAACATTTTCGCACTACAATCAAGTTTCGATATATGAACTATCTCGGTTCAAACGCTTTCTATAGCTAAAATTTATTTATAAATTTATTAAGACATTATGATATATATTCTTCGAGAACTATAAAGTTTCAAGATCAAAATTAATTTTTCTAAATTTTGAGATGCCACGGAAAGTTAGAACTTTAAATTTTCGAATATTAATTTTTCAGTTAAAGTAGTTAAATCAATGAAACACTATTTCTAAAACTTATAGAACTGTTGCGGATGCAACGAAACTTACGTTGCAAAACTTACGGTGCAAAAAGATG
>Ga0157362_1001219_pt1 | contig 10553 bp, 6 predicted proteins | sample AttlaeALBM3_FD_111480 | JGI IMG/M metagenome (GOLD analysis project Ga0157362, IMG submission 111480) | Fungus gardens microbial communities from leaf cutter ant in Ribeirão Preto, State of São Paulo, Brazil - Atta laevigata ALBM3 | ecosystem: Host-associated > Fungi > Mycelium > Unclassified ... | reverse complement strand
TGCAAAGGCACGCGTGTATATCAAAAATCAAAAACAATGCAAACAAGAGAAACAAAAGTAAATGAAGAAAGCGGCTGTTGCATTAACTATAATCTAGTCATATTACTTTGCACTTTCTCGTCTGAACTACGTAAAATGTTATTCTCTTATACATAAATGAGAAAGATCTTTGGAAATATATCGTCTCTAAAATTACGTGTCATATATTGATATCGAATTTTGAAACGTACAATTAGAAGTAATACTTCAAAAGTACATGATAAATGCATTGCAATTTCTTAATGTTAGCTTTCTATTTTGTAATTTATTATGACGTTTTCTCGTATTTCACTATCCGAAAGTAAATATAAGATAGAAGGCGTACCTATACAGTTATTTATTCAGGATGGCTCACCCATCTTAACGTCTTCAAATTATATTTAACTATTTATTGCATAACAAAAGTACTATTAATAAAAGTAACATGATTTTTAAAAAAATGCAAAAATATCACCGAAGAAATGTCGAATGGAATACATTTTTACTTTAGCTTAATATTCTTATATACAAAATTGAAAAGTTGACTTATATAAAAAGTCACATAATTTCATTTAATGATTGGAAGTAACTTCATAGAATAAATTTATGCTGTAAGATATTTCTCTCGAAATCATATGTAATTTTCATTAAAAACATTTCAATGAATAGCTTACTAATAATAATTTGAGGTCGTTTTTAAAAAGAGATCCGTCGATTGGAATTATGATTATTATTGTGTATATGGAAATAATTATATACTAATTTTATATATATTATATTATATATTACATTTACATTTATATATTATATTATATTGTATTATATATTGTATTACATTATATTATTATTACACAATAATAATAATTATACATATATGTATATATATGTTAAAATGATTAATTCGCAGTAATTCCATAAAATCTGTAGCGATTCTATGGAACGACTGGCTATATCAGCGAATGTTAATGCTGTCAATATTCAGCTATTCAAATATTTCGAACATTACTCGTGTATACAAATATTTAATTATTTTTTATATAACTGCATTGCACTTATATATTATTATATTTACATTATTGTAATTATAATTATGTTGTTATATTATTATGTAATAATTATTTACAATGCTGTTAGTATGAGTCGAGTAATCTCTATACAAAGTACCTATCCATTACTCAAATTCAAAGAAATTACATGTGTATTCACATACATTATATTAAGTTACATTATTTTTGAACAGAACTTTAATATCTATGGCTAACCAGTTCCTATTTTTTCCTCTGTGTAGATATTCATCTAATGTATCCCAACTATAAAAATTGGTAATAATGAAGCGATATATAATATTATAACATTAAGATTATATATGTTTATATGGATTATTTATGCGTTTTAGGAATTGAATAGCATTATCTATTTAAAAAAAATATTCAGAGAGTAATGCTATACATTTTTTTAGATTTGTTAAAATATAGTATTATTCTCTGACTGAACGTGTCTTTTCATGGGTTGTCTTTCTTAAAATATAAATGTATGTATACGACATAATCAAGATATAATCTCGTCGTTATTTAGTGTTCATTTCCTAATCATTTGAAGTAAATTTATTTTGGAATAAATACGCAAGTAACATTCGAAATATCTATGTATCCGACTATTGACAGCACTAATAATTTGTACAATGCGCCATAAGTTATGTATAAAAGAAAAATGGATGAATTACACACAATGGAGCAAACTTGTGTACTCGCCCGGAGCGAATCGATCGATGTTTCGCGATCGATAATGTCTTCTTGTAAATAAAAAAACATTGTAATAAGATTTAACGATTTGTTAAATATAACGAATGACGTTACGAATAACTTTACAGAATTGTTATTTATCAAGCTATCCCCTGACCTCAACTCCATATATTACATTTAAAATATATTTTTCAAACATACTCATATATATATATATATATTTATTTATTTGATTTCTTCCCCTTCCAGGAGACACTTCTCAAATATATTTTTCAAATATTTTTCATTAATGTATCTTTTCATGAAGAAGAATTTACATTCAACTATGCTATACAGAATACATTTATAATTTGAAATAAAAAATTCTAAAAAAATTTAATTTTAATTCAGAAAATGGTAAAAGAATAGAAAAGGGAAGAACAGTTGCAGAAGAGTATGATTAAAATCCATCACGAACACATATAGAGACACTATATAGTTGCGCATTTTTTTATATTTTCATAATATTTCCAATTTTAATAAGTCTTATAAAATATTTGTTAATGCGATAAGAGTATAACGGTTTTTAATTCGTGACAAAATTGTGCGTATATTATTATCTTAAATATACCCCGTTCCACTGTAAATTAAGTATAATTACTTATATCCAATTCTGCAGGTGCAAAAGAAATTTTTTGTTTTAGTTATTTGGCTATAAATTGGTAATTTATGAATAAATTTCAATTCTGCACCTGCACTTAATACAGATTAATTAATGAGAAACAGGTATAAAAGAAAACTTAACATCTGTCATACATTTTCCAAAACTATAATATTTTTTCAGAAATTATACATATATTGACCACAGAAGTTGATGATATCAGAGCGCAGAAAAGAATTGGTCTCGATTATTTTTGTCAATATTTGTCTTCTTGAATAAATAATATGCAAAAGTAATTTTCCCGTCATACGCTCTTTTAATTATCTCACGATTTTCGAAACCGCAAAACCAGACTGAATTAGCATTAAAGATTTGGCACGAATGACTGACCAAATTATGTCAATCTAACACAGTATCGCTACGGATCATAAAAATAGTATATTAAAAATAAAAATATTTAAATTACTATACAAATATATCTTTAAATATTGATTATAGATGTACGAATTCTTACGAAACGTATAGATTAACAATGAATTATATTAGGATTATTATTTCTGACCCTTTTCTGGAATTTTTTCATATATACTTAAATTTTTTCAGACTCATTTTAAATATCTCTTAATATTTCAGATTTAATATAATAAAAAGCAGATTTTATGCAACTTTAACTATGTATCTCTCTAATAGCGTTTTTTATTGACAAAACTGATGCGCACTCAATGCACATTAAAGCTGTTGTACTAATCTGACTGTACAAGTGAGATATCTCAATTAATAAAATATCCAATGTATATTTTATTAAATACCATAATAAAATGTATTGAAAGTTTCGTGATTTAATTCGTGTTTGTATTTTTATTAAACATACATCTTTATGTCAATTTGTACAACGGCTTTAAAGTGCACCGAGTGCGTACCACCAGCTCTGCCAGTGAAAAATGCTATACTTCTCTTGTCTATCTCAACAAACTAAGAATATAAAGAGGAACAATAATCGAAATTTAAGAGAACACACAACAATCGATCGTAGCCTGTCTTATCTCGGTACCAAATTAAAAGAGGAGTTGTCTCAATGATGAATTAAAATTAGATTCGTTTAGCCGGATTCTTGCCAAAAACAACTATTGTAATAACTAGTAGTTGCCTTCCTAATTCAGACTCTTTCAAATTGGATTTAAAGTTCAAGGATGGAACTCATTGTGAATATATTGTACGTACATATATTAGGTGTAGTAAAAAGAAATCCATTATTTTTGCATGGAAATTGAATATATTATTATTTTATAAGAATGACATATAATTCTTTATTATCAAATTTGATTTAATATAATGTTTAAACATATAAGTTTCAAAACACTTAAAATCTCTCGTTACGGATTTTGTTTACATGCATTAACTCATTTAACAAAAGTTTTTATATTCTAATACAAAAAATAAATATCTTATTGTTATTAATCAATTTTCTAAAATCTTAATTTTGATATCCTATTTGAAAAAGTAATTTCGCAATATAATTGCTGCATAAGAATCAATGAACTTTTACTGTAATTTTGTAACATGTACGCGTTCCCGAATGTAACTATTTGCTCACCTCGAAGAATACACTTTTACAATACAAAAATACAATTCGCAACAATTCATAATTCATTTTCGGATGAACCGCGTAAAGAAAGGAAAAAAGAGATTGATCGTTAAGAGATCAACTAGAAGAAGAGGCGACAGCGTGCGTGCGGCATACACACGCCGCGCTCTCCCATAAAGTCCGTTTCAGGGACACTTAAGTTAACACGAAACCCAGAGCGAGATTTCAGCCCGGCGCGGCGCAAGTCGAAAGGAACAAGTCTATAATATATTCTGTTGCCGTCGGAGCCGCCCTTCTCCTTGAAGTCCGGTCCTCCTCTCGATCGCGCATCAGTGCAGCGTTACTCGTACGCACGCATGCACGCACGCATGCACGCACGCACGCATGCATGCACGCACGCACTCACGTATACACAGCGTACGCGTGCACTCACGCGGCTACTATATGGCCCCAACAGGATAATTAGAGGCAAGTTTCCTTTCCAACTCTTCCACAGGTCAGTCGGGATCCGGCGCGCTCCGACGCGCTGCATCACGTTCTGTTCCGTTAGAAAGAGAGAGTGTGAGAAAGGACGCCAGGGGCTGTACCACGGAAAGCATTATACCACCCCGGCGTGATATCGTTTTCTTCGATTTTGCTTCCGGACACACACTCCTCACAGCTCCATATATAATAAGAGGGAAGGGAGATGGCATAGGGTAATGGCCGAAAAGACGATGGGGAGGAACACTCCGTACGAACTATTAACTTTCTCATAAATTGCTACGAAAAAGATATCCGAATATATTACGTGGATAATAAACGTACGCACGTAAAGAATCATTGGTTAATTAAGGCGAAAATTTTTAATGCTCTGAATACCACAAAGGGTACCTGCTGCATCTATCGACTTCAATATTTTGTTAAAATGTTCTAATGCTTAAAAATTGGATTTGCACAACACATACTTTTTAGAATAAACGCTATTCAAATATATCTGCAGCACATTTTATAACATTGATAATATTATTTGTACATGCAGGTAATACTATTTGTTAACACCTATGTATATTGCTAAATTTTATCAGAAGCTATTATAGATTCATATCAAATTATGCAAATACATGAATTAATCTAACATGATAATATAATAACATGCTATATCAGTAATAGAGACAGTTTATCCCGTGCATTCGTCCGATCGCTGCTAAATCGTTCAGAGTATTCAGTTCTCTTAGCATAATTATAGCCGTATGACAACCAGAAACGGTTAAGTCACGAAAGTCATCGGCATCATCGCGTTTCGTCGCCGAGAATCATCGTTTCGGACTGACTTTTCGGGAGCCAGGAGAAGCGAGACGTGACACACGAATATGAATGACACACGGGCGGTCGTTTCATTTCACTTCGATTCCATTTAGTCATTCAAGCGCGGTTTCTCAAACCCAAGATGAGGATTCGGGATGAGATGTCGTGTCGAGTGAAGGACGAAAAGGGAAAAAAATGAAACGGGAGAACTCGTGCCCGCTCGCGTCTCACGGATTCGCCACATTCGAGTGTCGTGGGTGGTCGTGGGACCCAGCCGAATAGCATCCCGGGAAACGCGTTTTAGATGCTGCGTCTCTTCAGGGAAGAATTCACGTGCAACCGCAGAAGATAGGGGAGTGAGATACCGCCCGGGATGAAATCAACGATCGTGCGCCAATCGCTCTCGGCAAACCCGCCCAGCAGTCCTCCTGGCTGCCATTAAGACGTCTGATCTCACGTTGATGTGTTTACGTGCATCGTTACGACGAATCTAAGATCTAAGTATAAAATATTTTTACGGTAATATAATTTTCAACGCAATTACTTGATAGATGAAACAAGTCAACAAGTCAAAAATGTAGATGTACATGGTACATATAATAATAATATAAGAGCAGTATATATGATGTCTTCAACTCTGTACGCTTACATAATTAGTTTTGTATTTTAGTCGAATTTCTAAAATAGATAGAAAGAGTTATTGTCTAGACTCGACTCTTCAGACATTTCTATCTATCTTGTCTACAGCGTGACGCATGAGATACGCGGGGTGTTAATGAAAAACAGGTAACTCGAAAATATATGAGGACTTCTTCAAATGAAAAATAAATAAACGACAGTCCATTTCTTTCGAGTATCTGGACCGATGTCGTTCATGCCAGCTCATCGGTTATTTCCCAAACCACGATCAGCCGCTGTGAGCTCTCCACGAAATCTTACTTTTGTTTCGACGGTAAGCAGGATAGAGTTGTGAAAAATTCGAGATTTGAATCTTGTCACAGCGAGTTTACAGCTTCGAAGAGATCGCAACGGGAGATCTCTGGCTACCACTGAGAACAAGAAAATCAATCTTGTAATCCTTCGTTCGGTCATAACTGATCTATGGAAAAATCTGTTCGCGACGAAGAAAGTGTGATATCTTAAGTCATCTCAACTCTCTCGATTCTCAGTTTTCGGTCTCAGCTTCTTTTCATGACTTTTAAAGAGCAATGAAAATAAATTACGTATCGTCCTGACATGCATGTATCATATAATCATATACGTGTTTTACACACGTGTATTATTAATTCCTCAATTAATTCAATTCGCGTTTACATCATTTCATTGCGTGTTTTATTGTAATAATAAATAGGATAAATGTTTATGGAAGAACATTATTAGGTACTTAATTGAGACGAATGCCAAATGAATAGACCATACTTTTCAAATATAAATCATTCACAAACCGATTTGTACATTTCTCTTATCGATTAAAGATTTGTGCAGATTTTAAGAACTATATATTGAGATACATATTATATGTATATACTTTATTCCAAAATAATGAAATGATTTCTTTATAATCGTTACTATATAATTACAAATTAAATTCATTCTCTCATTTCAAATTTAAAAAGAGAAACATGATTAAACAAAGTGTGTTTCAAGAAATTAAAGATATCTCCATGTGACTTTATTTTCCTTAACTATTTATTATAACTTTATATAATAAATGAATCTTTCTTATATATTTTAAAAAACGCAGGCATCTTAAAACTTCTCAAAAGTTGTAATTTTTGTAATTTTCGTTTTTCTTGTAAATCACGATACTCACAATAGATTGATTGGTTTCTAATAATGATGATATGAAGGTCACTGCCAAACTATTTCTTCCTGCTTCTTCAATCTCGCACGGTGAACGAACTGAAGTCGGAACGGAACTACATCATGAATCGGCCAGGCGACTTTGTGAACGACGAGAAGAACTTCAAGCGGTACCTTCATCGACTGAAAACTACCAGGACGGCCACAATATTACGGCATAACTCCTCAACGCGGTGTAAACTCCAGCGGAGCCATTGTCTGTCGCCTGAGGCGTCCGTTCAACCAAGAGCCAGCTTCATTGTCACGATCCCGTAACCCATGAATGGCCGGCTATCTCGTTTAACTTCAATTACCGTGCCTTCCCTTTCATTTCGCTGGTGGTAGTACCGGGGGAGACGACCACGCATGAATGTCCTCCCTCTTCCCTTTTCCCTTTTTCTCTTCGTGCCGTCGCTGTATAACCTACGCCTTTGTCGCGGAAAAACCATATCCCGGCCTCGTTAGCTTGAACATTAGCCGAGGAGAACATAATGCAATGTGTACTTAGCCAAGTAAATCCATCCGTCTGCGATTCTCACAGACGATTGCATGTGACAGTCTCGAGACATTCTGGGATTTGTTTGGCGGAAAACCTCTGTTTGTATCTCTATACAATGTTGTCTTCGGTCACAAGATCGTTTCACAAGACCGCCCGTGGTTTTGCAACCGGTATATGTGAACTGATCTGTTTCTCTTATAATATATTTATCTTATACGAAATTATTCAAAACGAGAATGAGAAATGAAATTCAGTAAAGTATCAACGATAAACATTATGCATACCACCTTAAGAAATTTCTTACAGTAACACAGTTAATAGTAACGCTTAGCAATATCGATCGTGAGAAAGTGCTCAATGGAAAACAATAGATCCCTACTCCGAGACATTGAATATCCGGTACGAGATGAGTAAGAACCGCAGGGGTTCGACCTAAGGATCGACAATTATCGGGGCGCTAATTACTTTCTAATCGCTCATCGATACAACAACAAAAACGATGGATGAATACGATGTGACTTTGCCAAAAAACGATTGTTTACGCTTTGTATCCTGCTCGACTTATCATTACTCATTGATCAGCGCTCTCCCCGATATGAAGTAAACGCATCATCAAAAGGAGCCCTAAGAAGTTCTGCATCTTCAGACCACCTGGTGAACTTCAGGGGAAAAGGAATTAAAAAGCTAGATAAATCTCTAACCAAAAAAACGTTTTTGTCTTTTTTCGATTTTAATGAATTTTGAATACATAGTAACAAATTAAGATATATTATTAAATGTTTAATCGCACGTTTAAAAATTGAATATCTTAACAAGTCTTTTCGTTAAAATATCTTCAATTGCAAGTGATTATTATTGAGCAAATTTAAAAGAATCGTGTGTGCGCGCGCGCGCGCGCGTGTGTATGTGTGTGTGTGCGTGTATTTGGTGTGTGTGTGTGTGTATAAAGAGTTAATTTAATTTTAATTAAAAAATTTTTATTAAAAAATTTATATCCTTTTTGATAATTTTTGTAAATCTATTGGATTTGTCATATTCGTTATAATCAATCCCCTAAAATAAAATTCAACCAGTCTCTGTGAGAAAGCTGCGGAGTGAGGAGCCGGAAGTGACTACAAATATTTGTCGAACCAACTTTCGTTCACGATTATATCTCGATCCGAGCTAACTGGAGGCCGATTGTGTTCGAATGACGTAACATGTTCCTCGTTGACGCTAGTACAAATCTCAGGACAAGGCTGCATTCAGTGACAGTAAACTTCGTACTATTAATTTAATCGTGACAGCGTTTCAAGGTGATCATAATAAATTTAGTCAAAAGAAATTTTCATCTTTACGTTTTCTAAAATATGGACTCGAAAAAGTCCGTACACAGAGAAATGCTCATAATATTTTTTCAAATGTACATAGAATATTTGACATAAAGTTAGCTTAACAGGTATACGTGAAAAATGGCGTGGTTAAATCCACGTGACTTAATTGGAAAAATAGCGCGAAGTGAAGATGTGTCGTTTGCGCAATAAAGATAAGTCTGTCTAAAAAAGATTGCAAGAAAGCTACAATTGCCTACGTGCACTATTTCGAAAATTTTTGAAATGATGTTTTGATATGATTTTCAGAATATTAAACTATTGATGGCAGATCTGGATTTGGAAGAAAAAATCTTGCATGTCCTTAGACAGAAACCATTTATCTTTGTGTAATATAGCAAAAAAGTAGATGTAAAGTAGATGTATAAGTACAAAAAATAAATGTACAAGTTGTAATACACCTGCTATTTTTGTTACATCACGCGACGGTAATTATGATTTTTTCTGAATAGCTAAACAATTCGTTTCTCTGTCTCAGGGTATTCAGAACGATTTTTTTTTCCAGATCCAGATTTGCGATCAATGATTTGATGTTCTAAAAATGTTTCTGAAAATTGTTTCAAGACATTTAAAACAGTGACCAATTGTAGCTTTATGGCAATTTTTCTTACAGATATACTTCATTCTAGATACTTCATTCGTTTGTGCGCAAAAAAAACTTACAAACATCTTCTTCACTTCGTGCCATTTTTCCAATTAAGTCACGTGAGAACGTCACTAGGAACTCTCTAATCAGAGACTAGTTATAAGGATTTTGTCAAATTCCTCCAATTCCTACATGATGTATGCACCCGTATTAGTGGAGGAATGAGATAACCTATATTTCTTTCTCGTTTAGAGGAATTTAATAAAATCCTTATGGCCCATTTGTGATTAATGGAGTCTATTCGACGCCATTTTTCACCTGTCATCTATGTGTCAAATATGAAAATTAAGTGTACACTTTAAAAAAACTGTGAGCTATTTCTCTGTGTACTGTGATTTTTTTCAAGTCCATGCTTTAATCATCTACGTGTTCGCAAAGATACATCATCGTTTCTAATCACGACAGCGAATTAGTCACGATGCGATATTGTAGTATTAGGAATCCCTTGACGGGCTCAAGAAAAGGCAGCGGGAGGGCAAAAAGGAGGCAAATATAGGGGAGGCGTTGCAGTTGTTGGTCGCATTACGGGAAGCAATATGCCGAAGAAGAGTTAATAAGCAGCCGCCTAGAAGCCGGGACGGCCTAATGCCAGCCTAAATATACACGTTGCGACCGACGTTGGAAAGCATCACCGGGTGAGCAGGAACCCCGCAAAAAGTCTACATGGATTAAAAAAGCACGGAAGCCTGCTCCTCACGCGAATTAAGAAGATCTTTATGTTTCGGCAACAACATGGCGATTCGCGGCGAGCTTCTTTCTTTCTCCCTCTCTCTCTTTCTCTCTCTCTCTCTCTCTCTCTCTCTCTCTCTCTCTCTTCCTTTCTCTCATTTTTATATCCTTCTTTCTTTCTCTCTTTCCCAGACTAACGCGATTATCCATCGTTTATCGCACACGAACACGTGTTGAAACCACGAATGGATCATC
>Ga0157362_1001218_pt1 | contig 10555 bp, 7 predicted proteins | sample AttlaeALBM3_FD_111480 | JGI IMG/M metagenome (GOLD analysis project Ga0157362, IMG submission 111480) | Fungus gardens microbial communities from leaf cutter ant in Ribeirão Preto, State of São Paulo, Brazil - Atta laevigata ALBM3 | ecosystem: Host-associated > Fungi > Mycelium > Unclassified ... | reverse complement strand
CGAAATGTTGGCATTCCAAGAATGGATCTGGATACGGAGGAAACTCGCGAAACGCATAACCTTTATATAGAAAGTACCCATAGAAGCCAAGAATATAATTAACAATTTCATAGATCTAGTGCTTCTGAGATGCGAAACAAAGTTTATATAATTATTATTTTATAATTATTTATTATATTTTATAATTAATTTATTATAAATCGATATAGCGTTACAAGTTAGAAATCCACAATGATGTATTATTATATATACACAACGCTGTATTATTTTGCACTGTAAGTAGGTGATAGTTTGTTTTGCATGAAACATTGGAAACTTGTATGAAACACTGGACTTTGTATACAAATAATAAATTTCATTTTTCATTTTTAAAAATACTGATTATTATGAAACAAAGTCTATCTATTTATTATATGATTCTATATAGATTTAAAACTTTCATGTGAAGTTTAATTTTTCTTTTGAAGATAAAAAAAATAGTATATTTAAACAAAAAAATAGAGATATTATCAACAAATAAATATAATAAATTGAATTTAATCAGAAATAAAAACGTAACTTTATAAATAATCAAATATATAAAATGAGGTTCGAAAGAATCTATAATTGAAAAATGTAAAAAAGTCCATCAGAGCCTACATCAGCTGTTCGGACAGAAAAGTCTTTATTTTTTCGTGTGAATGTAAAGAAGAACGAACTGAATTGTCGGAAATCATTAACTTAGAATTTGCGTTACTTATGTAATTTCGATTTATATTTTATATTGATTAGGAATTGGAGGATCGAAACGTTTATGTTATTCGTTTTGTTACATTTTTCGCTTTTTCACTGATTTATAAATATATTAAATTATGGATTTAAATATTTACATTATTATTTTTATTGGAACGATTACAATAACTGTGGTCCCTCAAAATAAAAATTTTTTTTAAAGCATTTTTAGTAAGGAATATAATAAAAATAATAAAAAAATGTTATAATCAATATTTAATTTGATAATCATAATTCAATTTTATGATAAATTTGATAATAACTTTATAAGATAAATATCTATTTATTTATTTTATTTGATACCTCATTTCGATACCTGATTTCGATGTCTTTTAGATATGTTGTAAGGGAGAATGTCCTGAGTGATTTCCCATAAGAATTAGGTGGGGACGGCATTGGTTTAAGAAATATAGTAAATTAAAGTTTTATATGTAGAGGATAATATTAGTATAATATAAGAGTATACTTCCACACTCATCTCTCCTCCCCCCCCCCTTTTGCTACAGGATGCACGACATTCCACGCGAAGCGACAATTTTTTTGGTTTGTAATTGTTAGTTTTTTTATATCTGTTAGAATTTTTTTATTATTGTTATTCGCTAAAAATGCTTCTAAATATCACTTTTATTTTGAGGGGCCAAATAAAATTATTAACAAGTAAAAAGGCAATTACAATTATTGTAATTGCTTTTTTATTTGTTAATAACTTTTTAATAAATAATAAGTGATGACTGAAAGCTTTGAAATATCATTTAAGGTCATGATGTTATTGAACATACACATGTCAAGGTCAAGCTATGTATGTCCGTATTATGTCTGTATTAATATAAATAATTATCAAATTTTTAATAAAGAATTTATTAAAACAGTTTTGTATATATATATATATATATGTATATATGGTAAGTATAATAAAAAAAAGAAAATAAAAAGAAAGAAAAGGTTTAAAAAAAATAAATCAACTAAATGTATCAAATAAATAAATATGTATATCTTTAAAAGTCAACACTGATTGAGTACATATTTTATTATAATATATAGGAATCAAGAAACATTAAAATATTTTAATTTTTAGGTTATTTTTAAATAAAGATAATTTGGATAAAACAAAATGATGAGACTGCTTTAAAATATTTGTAAAAATGAACGAAAACTATGTTTATTCTTCTTGACAGGCAGTAAATAATCGTAAAAAGTGATAAAAGGCATGTGTAAGTGAAAATAAGCTATGTAAGCGCATTGAATAAAAGCACTTCATATGTCTTTTATCACTTTTTATGATTATTTACTGATTGTCAGGGAGGATAAGCATAGTTTTCGTCCATTTTTACAAATGTTTTAAAACGATCTTATCATTTCGTTTTATCCAAATTGTCTTTATTTATAAATGGCACGTAATAAAAATTAACATATCATTTCTTGCTTCTGACGTCACGATTCAATATAGCTGTGACTACTCAGGAGCTTTAAGGTTCCTTTGTGAAAATATATGAAATATGTATTTTTATAATTTATTTATGTGTGTTTTCTTAAAATTTTTTTTTCACATTGATTTTTTTTACGCAGTTTTTTCCACGTAAAAAAAATCGCATGGAACGGATAATCCGCATAAATTGAGGAACGGGTGTATATTAATGTTGAATTAGATGAATCTTTATTATTGATTCTATTATATAATATCATTATTATTATATTACATGTAGTCATTATTATATTACATGTAGTTAAGTTAATGATTCTATAACGATCAGTAAAAATTACTTTATTGTGATTGTCTTTCCAGAGTTAACGTCACTTTTATTGACAAAGCAGGCAAGAAAATTAAAATAAAAGGAAAAGTAGGAGACAATGTACTCTATTTGGCTCATAGACATGAAATTGATATTGAAGGTGCATGCGAAGCCAGTTTGGCATGTACAACTTGTCATGTATATGTACATCATGACTATATGGATAAACTTTCAACTCCTGATGAAAGAGAAGAAGATCTTTTGGATTTAGCACCTTTCTTGAAGGAAAATTCTAGGCTAGGTATATCAATATTTTTTTACTTTTCTTTATTACTTTTCTTTAAATTTAAAATTGCAAGATAAAGAGGCATCCCAAAAGTAAATTTCCGTATTATAAGAGAAATCTAGTTATGCGAGTAGTTTGTGTATTGTAAGGTTTCTGTTTGGAATGTGTTAACATTTTTGCAATTGCTTTCACTGCAATTATTAGATTTTTCTATACTAGACTGCGCTCTCTTTTTCGCTTTCAATAAATAAATTGTAGCGTTATTACAAAGGTTGAAACAAGACTGAACTCGAGACACGCAATATATAATTTCTTTATTAATAATAATACATAAAAAGTTCTTTTAGTAGATGAGGAATACGACTTGTTCGAAAAGACAATCGAGAAGATTCTAGAAAAGAGCAATGAGTGAGTGTAGATGAGAAAACGTGTTATAATGATGTCAGTGTACCTGCCTAGCAAACGAGAATGAATTGAAATGGATTAAAATTCAGATTTTCAGAAATACGGATTCATGAATGTTAAGATGAATCTTTTTCAATCCTGAATGCATTTTTATTTATAGGAATGGCATGGAGTATATTTCTATGCTTGTCAATTTAAAAATAATATAGTATTTTGTGTGCATCGTGAATACGATTCAATTCAAAATTCTGAATAGGAAATTAATGCAGTTTTTCAATCCAGTTGAATCTAAAAATAGTATCAATCATTTCTGTGCATCATGAATATTGTTCAATTCAAAATTTTGAATAGGAAATGCAGTTTTTTAATCCAATTGAATTAAAAAAAGTTTTTCTTTTAAATTGAATGCCATGAATGCTATTCAATTCAAAATTGTGAAAATCTATTGTTTCATTTAAAAATGCATCATGATCGAATGCTACTTTATTCAGAATTATGAAGAGAAATTAAGAAATTCGTTTTAATTCAACTGATTGAAGAAAAAAAAGTTGCATTGAAAAAATATATCATGAATTCTACTTCTTAAGTTTCTTGAAAGAAACTAAAAAGAACTATGTAAATATGTACAATAAATGTATATATAAATTACTTATTTTTAATTAATAAATTAATTGTTTTTATAATATTCTTGAAGCTTCCACGGATGCTTTCTATATAAAGATTATGCGTTTCGCGGGTTTCCTCCATCCAGATTCATTCTTGGAATGCCAACGTTTCGTGAACCTTCCATTCAAAATCCGCGAAATGCATAATCTTTATTTTTTAATTGTTTTTATGTATATCTCATATTAATACATTTCCTTCATTATATAGCTAGTGCATATTTTTTTGTATAAAAGTTTTAAAATAATAACTATAGAAGTTCATGTAATTATTACTTTAATTTATTTAAACTTTTACACGTATAAAAAATTTTATATGGAATCCAATCCATTTTTGGATTTAAAATATGAATTCGGATGGATTGAAAATTTCCATTTCAACCCATTTTCATTTGCTGAGATAGCCGTGGGATATGTAGGAGAGTATGTGTATGAATGTGGAAGTATGGCTAGATGTAAGAGTGTGAGTATATATGTATGTGTGGAAGAGTGTGAGCGGATCCTCATATCCATAAAACGCTTATTGTAAGTTCCAAGAGTGTATACTAGCTCAGCAAATGAGAATGGATTGAAATGAATTGAAATGGATGCAGATTTTCAGAAATATTGATTCACGAAACAAATGAACAAATATTGATTCATGAAATGAACAAATATTGATTGTTAAAATGAATGCTTTTCAATTCTAAATGCATTTTTATTCATTTATAGGAGCATATTGTATGGAGCATATTTTTATGCCTTTCAATCTAAAAATAATATTAGCTTTTTCTGTGCACACAAACTTAAAATACGCATTCGGATAGAAAAAAATTTCAATTTTAATCCATTCTCGTTTGCTGGGAATTTAGCCACAGAAAACAGATTTATACCTATCATTAGCTGACCAAATTTGAATCATAGAAGCTTTAAGACTGCTAATTGTGTGTGGTAATTTGATTTTTTGACCGTTTGAAATAAAAATAAATATTTATTGTCAATTAATTTCTATAAGAGAAAAATCAGTGTGCAAATAATTCGACAATGGCGATCAGAGTTTCTTAATGGAAATTCATGATGAGTTTTGAAGTGGTAAGTCGCGCATATCAACATCAAATTTTTATCCAACATATTCTCTAAATCTTGTACGAGTAATTTTTATCTGTTTCTTGCACTTAAAAAATATTCGGGTAGCAAACATTTTGACAGAATGAAATCAACCCTAATAACATAGTATATTAGCTAGCAAAGTATATACATGGTTAAAATTAGCTGACATTATATAGTATATTGGTTATATTAGAGATGCCAATATTTCCCAATTTAATGCCAATGTTAGTTATACATAATAAATGTCAATGTATAGCCAATATTTAATTCTATAATATTGACTTTACATTCATTGACTTTACAGCATGTATTGACTAAGATTTCCCAATGTAATGTTAATATTAGTTACAGAAAATTCTAATATACTGCCAACTCTAATATGTCATTCTTCCTCGAAATTAATCGGGTTATTTTCTACGCGATATTCTACTGAACTGCGAACATCAATGGCTCTCGTAATCGGCAGCCTCGGAAATGGCAGAAGGGGCGGTTCGTGCCGAGAACAGAAGATCGTTTGGAGAAACGAATAGGGCGACTGCAATAAATGACATACATTACATGATCGTAATTAATAATAAAAAAGTAACAAATGTATTCTGATAATCTTCGACTCTTGTTCGTACATATTCGACAAGATCGCGACGATAGCATGCGATAGAAATGCGTTATACTCGCCTACGTTTTCCGGTATGCTCTCAATAATGCGTAGCAATTATGCTAGCTCTCAATGGCACGAGCTCACGCCACATAAGAATAATTCTCGCAAGATCGCACGAACAATAGACACTTTGATAGCCATATAGAAAAAACGATTATGGTGTACCATAAATATGGCATGACCTTATGTTCGCCCGCGAGGATTTCGGACCGTCTTACAGAATGTCGAAAAGAGATAGAGAACATACAGACACCACGATACAGAGATCCCATACAAGAGACAAATTATTACACGACAATACTTAACGGAAATGACCAGGCTGTGGCTTAGGTGGATGCGGAAAGTGAAGAAAATATCGTAACGAGTCGCGAGAGGCAGCGCGCTTAGACACCGTTACCGTGAGAAATCTGATGCAATAGTAACTTCATGTGCGTCTCTTCTTACATACGTCTCCCCGAAATCGACTTTACAATTCATAGACGCTCGTTTCATCCCTATTTTTTCTCTTTTTCTTCTTAGACCTCGGTGCGTTATCCTCGGCGATCTCAGTGTCTTACGTCCTTCGCATGTGCTCTCCGCTTGCTCGCCACAACAAGTGCTGATCCTTCCGAGGCTACGCTATTATATATTATAACTATTTGCACGAGGAGGTCTTATTCCATCTAATTTGGGGCTGTGTGCCCAATGTGGCGAAGAAAAATTGGCAGGAAATCATTAAGTTCACAAGGAAATGTTATTCATTGTTTCTGACTCACAAGTCATAAGGCAGTTTAATATAAACTCAAATGAATATTTAGAATGTACAGATTAAAAGAGTAGAGACGTGATTGCATGCGTATGACAGTTCGGATATTGGTATCGCATTACTACTAGGTTAGAATATAAGAAATTCAAAAATCTATATAAGCGTTTATCTGACGACGCAAACAATTATCTAATGACATGAGCAGTAACCGATGTCGATCTCGCAGTGAACATAGAGTGATTATTAATCTTATCGAGCGCTGAGAGAGAGAGAGAGAGAGAGAGAGAGAGAGAGAGAGAGAGAGAGAGGAAAAAAGAATGACTCGAGCGCCATAACTAACGCTTGCAATGCCAGTAGTATTCCCAGTGTAAACGTTAAGGAAAGAAATAATTAAATTATCGCTAGAACGAAAATAATAGAAAATAAAATTAAATGGAACAGAAATTTATGCTTATTAATTGCTTAATGTAATAATGTGCAAATTAATCTTTAAATCTAACAATCTTTCGTTTAGTTGCTGGACCAGGATATGTCTTTGGTTCACATTGTACTATGTTAGTTGAAGACGGAGACGCAATGGACAGAGTAATTCTGAGTCTTGAATTATTAAACAAGCGGACTTAAGTCTATCGACAATGGCGTTGATACATCTGCTGTCGACTTCTACAGCAAAAATCTTGTCCGAAATGCGCTCTAATACTTTATATGATCCGATGTATGGTTGATCCCATTCATAATGATCCAGGAATGTATGGTCTGATCTCTTCTTTTGAAGTACCACAATAATTGTTGGATGCTGTTTCCGATAAGAAACTTTTTGAACTTACTATAAAGACGTTGATGTAGATTGCTTTAGTTGCAATTTTTCGTGGCAATTTGAGGCTTGAGCTTCTGCAATCTCTTGCATATCAAGAGTTAGCATCATAATAGTATTAACGCGAGATAATGCATCTGCTACAATGTTTTCAGCGCTTGATCCGATTTCCTCTTGAATGCGTACACGAGGGATCCGTGATAATGAAAGTTTCGTCTCTATAGCATATATCGGAAATGTTTGATATCCACATAGATAGCTAATAATTCCCTATCATATGCGCTATACTTGCATAGGCGTGAGCTTCCTTGAAAAGAAACTGAGTGGTTGTAAAAATCCGTTGCTATGCTGTTGCAATACTGCACTGATTGCTTTGTCTGAGACGTCTGTTTGCAACGAGAATGTTACCTTGCTGTCTGGAAATGCGAGACTTGAGCGAAATGTTCCTTAACTTGTTAAAAGGATTGTTTGAGCTCAGAAGTCCATTCCTATTTTCGCATTATTGCGTTTACGTCCCGAGATTGCATTTAGCAATGGAGCTTGCATGCTTGCGTCTTTGAGAAACCGATTATAGAAATTGAGCATTCCTAAAAAACGTCAAAATCCTTTGACTGTAGCTAATTCCTGAAATTCAGCGATAGCTTGGACTTTTTCGGGCAACGGTTTGATGCCTTCGGCGCTAATTGTATGTCCCAGGAAACTAACACTTTTCTGTCTAAATACATTTATTCGGATTAATTGCTGTGCCATATTGTTGAAGTCTGTCGAACAGTATCTTTAGATGCTCCTTATGCTGTATTTCGTCCTGCGAAGCAATTAAAATGTCATCAATATAAGTAAAACAGAAGTCAAGTCCTGCAGTTACCCGATCTATAAATCTTTGAAAAGTTTGTGCTGCGTTACGAAGTCCGAATGTCATATAAGAAAATTCAAAAAGACCGAATGGTAGTCTGGTGTAATGATTGCGGTTTTAAGAATATCCGATTCGCGGACTGGAATCTGTTGATATGCACGTACTAGATCTATCATAGAATAAGAAAAGAATATGGTTTTGCCGTGCAGGAAATGTGTGCTGTCTTGCAAGAACGGAATTGAGTAATTGGATGACCATTAGTATTTTTAATATAACGAACCTACTGTGCGCTGTTGTGCTACTTAATTGTGGGATAAACTTTCGAAAACGTAACCATTTCGATTTTGATAAAACTTTGCAAAAAGCTTCATTTTAAATTAAAATGAAAGCCTCTATATATAAGGATTTTTGGCGACTCCTCAAGAAAAGCTATTTTTTAAAATTAAGTAATAAAATGAATAAATATTGATGAATATTTATTACAGAGAAACTAGGGATAAACCAAGTTGCTTCGCGTGGAAAGTTTCGCGCCCCTAAGCAAGAAGGGAAATGGAGTGGAAGTCAGAGCACAAGAATTGTCGTAATACTTAGAGACTTGTAGACATAAGTAACGTACAAGCTTTGGCATATGACATATGATTTATTGCCGTCTCTTGGAGACACGGCAATAAATTGCGATTAAACAGCGATTGCCGGATACCACAAGGTTCGCACGATGCTAGCGCGGTGAATGCCTTTTGCCCAATCAGACACGACAGGGCCAGCTCTAGTTAATGCGAGGCCGAAAAAAAATGCGGGGCTGATTCTTGAAAATAAAAATAAAATAAACGTAAAAGTTTGATATATTTGATAATAAAATTTATGATAAAATCTTTTATATAATAAAATATATTTAATAAAATATATTTTATAATAAAATCTTTAAAAATAAAATAATAATCTTAAAATATAACTTTTCTCGCTTTTGCTAAACCAAAGTTGTCAATTATATTAGAAAAATATATTTGATGATAAAATTTATAATAAAATTTATGATAAAATCTTTTAAAATAAAATAATAATCTTAAAATATAACTTTTCTCGCTTCTGCTGAAGCAAAGTTGTCAATTATATTAGAAAAATCAGTCTCATGTGACATCTCTCTTTCTATTGACATCAAGTAATTATATTTATTGAATTTCTGAAGAAGGTTCGAACACAAGCAGCCGAAACATGTCAAGATTTCGAATTTAAGAGAATAGGTTTGAATATCAAATTCATATAATTATCAATAAGATATATAAAATAATTTTATGCAACAAGTTCTGCAGTTAGCTTTTTTAATTCTGCGTTTTAGTTTGGCTTCTTAATAGTAAACTTATATCATTGTAATTGTAATAAAATTTTAATCAGTAGTATAAATATATTATATTTATACTGTATAGTATTTGGATAGATTAGATTTAATTTTAATTCAATCAGGTATTTCAGTATATCTAAAAGACAATTTTGATTGTTTTTTAGAATTACTTGAATAAAAGATAGCAATTCTTCAAACAGATATGTTCCATCTATATCAGAATTCTGTCCATCCTATAAAAGAATATGGATGTTTTTGCAATTCTTCATCAAGTCTTCTTTGGATAAATTTTTATTTCTTCGAAATTGTAGAGAAATCCAAAATTATTCCTGAAATTTTCTGAAATAGCTTAAAACTTTCCTTAAATGATTTAATGGCTTGATTGATAACGAAGAAAAAATATTCTATGCGAAATTTTTCTTCATTTGTTATTGGATCATCGCTTTTATAATCAAATTGTCATTTCGATGTAGCAACTCGTCTTTGAGAGAAATATATATATATATATATTATATATGGATCGTATCCGATCGAATACGAACTCGATCGGATACACAGTTGCATTAGGACACGGACCCGATTGCACATAGATTCGATTGCACACACAGACCTATTGCGCACCGGCCCGATTACCCATCTTCTTTATTATTGTCACAATTTCATTATTTTTTGAATTTACAGATTGGGATTTTTCTTTGTTAGTTTAATTTATTACATTTACAAGGACAATATAAAAAAATGATTTTTTTTCTTGATTTTTAGTTTGTAATATTACTCGATATAATTATGAGAAGTAACACAGCTTTAACATGTATAATTCTACAAATATTATATGAATAAATAAATATGAGTAACTCTTGTTTATGTTTTTTCTAGGTTGCCAAATAATTTTGAAGAAGGAATTAGATGGCATAGAGTTAGAATTACCTAAGGCAACTAGAAATTTTTATGTGGATGGACATACTCCCACTTCGCATTAAAAAATTTTCTTTTTGAAGTTAATTGAATTAAATGTGTCAATATTTGTAAGTATATTATAAATATATTTTATAATAAATAGTATTATTTAAAATTAATATGTGTGATCTTTTGCTTGAACACCCTGATTAAAAAATCGAAAGAAACGAATAGACTACAAAAGAAAATATCGCTAATTCTAATATCACATACAATTTTCAGTACAAGTACTCGAATAGCAAGAAT
>Ga0157362_1001217_pt1 | contig 10557 bp, 13 predicted proteins | sample AttlaeALBM3_FD_111480 | JGI IMG/M metagenome (GOLD analysis project Ga0157362, IMG submission 111480) | Fungus gardens microbial communities from leaf cutter ant in Ribeirão Preto, State of São Paulo, Brazil - Atta laevigata ALBM3 | ecosystem: Host-associated > Fungi > Mycelium > Unclassified ... | reverse complement strand
GGACCAGTAGTCACATACTGTATGGTTTACCACTACACCAAAAGGGTGACGTTAGCAAGGCTACTTGCTAACGAGGGTCCAGCTATTTATGTAGTTCATTTGAACAGGTATTTTGTTATACCTTCATGATATTATTTAGTAGTTACTTTTTTTGCAACAGCTTGGCAACTACCTAATAAGAGAATCCAATCTTGGGTCTAGATTATGTCTGGGACTTGTAGGAGGTCTCTAGAGTGGGTTTTAATAGTGAAATCCAGGAGTATAAAATGTATCCCATGCTATATTTCTATAGAAAATTCTCTAGCAGCATAACAGTATTCAACAATACAATTTTCTTTATCTTGTAAGGCCCCACAAATCTTTCCATTAGCTTTTCTGTCCTCCTCCTGACCATCTGATGCTTCAGATCCTTAGTACTCAATATCACTAAGTTTTTTACTTTATAATCATTGACTTCTGTTCTTTTTCTATCTATGTACTTCTTTATTTCTTCTTATGCTTTCCTTAGCACTGCTTTTGCCTCTTCCTGTATTTCCCTCATTGTTATGACTTGGCAAAATGGCTCAGTCATTATTTATATTTCTTTTCTTTTCTTTTGCCTTTTCTTTTGAACTTACTACACATAATAAGTATGGGAAAGTGTCACAGTCACATGAATGGATGTCATAGTGTCATGTCACATAATCAAGTCACATGATGAGTGTGGGAAAAGTGCATAGACCATATAGTAGTTGTATAAGTAGTATACAGGAAACAAATAAGGACTCTATTGAGTTCTCCTTGTTAACTTGGACTTGGAGGGTAATTAAGTCATCTAGGCTAAGTTGCTACAGCACCTTCATATAGTATTCAAGATTTTGGTGATTTGTCCAAATCTCAAATTTAACCATTGCTCCTTCCAAAAAGTGTCTTTATACTTTTAAGCATCTAACTATAGCCAACATCTCTTTGTTGTGTATTTGGTAGTTGTGTTCTGTATCACTTAACAACTTTGAAATAAAGGCTACCAGTCTCCACAGCTTATCTGTTATGAATATTGAGTAGGACTACAGTTATTATCAATGATGGTCTGATAATGGGTGGCTAGTAGACAAAATGCTAGCACTGATAAATGTCTAAAGGACTTTGAATGAACATTGGGCTTATAGACAGAACTCTTCAGAGAAATCTCAAACTATTTCTCTTTCTATCTTTGGACTGAACTAAATGGGACAACATTGGACTAATCCATTTATAGACTCTGACTCAACTTGTCACTCTCATTGCTTCTGTCACTGGACTGTCACTTAACTAGTCATCCTTTAGTTACAAGTAGTGTTGCCACATTATAACATTGTCACAGCTACTAGTTAGGATAAATACAGACCAGAAAGAGAAGGGAACAGCAAGTTCTCTCTTTCTATATTCCTCCCTGTAATCTCTACTCTGAGGGATTGGTACTCTTCTCTGTCTTAGGACAAACTTAAAGGGTGTTACTCAAAGTCTCATTAATATCTATCCTCTCCAATATAACTTTACTGAAAACCTTGACTGGACCCTCTTGCAAGGAGCATGAAGATATCAAGTGTTAGATATAGGCTTCAAGTTGAAATGCATATTCAACTGTGAGGTCTAGAGTCTTAACATCATCTGAGCACTTCATTGATAGTACTCCTCCAGTTGCATAGTTTAAGGCATCTATCTCTACCCAAAACTCTTTATCTAGATCTGGGGCTGCTAGTACTAGTTTTGTTGTGAAGATTTCTTTGAGCTCATTAAATGCTTGTTGCTGCTCCTGCCCCCATTGCCACTTCACATCTTTTCTTGTTAGCATATTCATTGGCCTAGCTACTCAAGCGAAGTCTTTAATGAACCTTCTGTAATAGTTTACAAGGCTCAAAAATTTCCTGATATCTTTTACATTCTTTGGCTCTGGCCAATTCAACACTCCATCTACTTTCTCCTTTTCCATCTCTATTTCATTTGGTCCTATAACAACTCCTAGGAAACCTATCTTCCTCACTTTCCATATATATTTCTCTGGTTTGACATACAAGTCATTTTCCTCTAACCTCCTCAATATTTCCTCTACGATTTTGTCATGTCCTTTCTCCATCTCAGTTCCTACCAACACATCATCTATGAATGCAACAACTTTTCCTTCATTGATCAAGTGTCTCAAGATTTTATTCATTATTGCCTAATATAGCTGGCAAATTTGTCATCCTAACATTACTGTTGGTTTGAAAGAGCCCACATGTATTGTAAATGCTCCTTTCCACTCATCTCCTTCTTTAATCCTCACATTATTGAACCCCTACCTCAGATCCATTTTAGTAAATACCTTCTTGCTACCCATATTGTTGATTAACTCTGTGATTAATGGTAGCAGGTAATTATTTTTCACTATCTGGTTGTTTAGGTTGCAGTAGTCCATTACCATTCACTTACTTTTATGCTTTTTTCCCACAAAGAAAACTGGTGACATTTGAGGGGATTTTGATGGTCTGATGTACCCCTTCCTCAACTGATCTTCCACAAATTTCTATACTTCTTCCCTCTCATCCTTGGAAAGAGAATATATTTTCCCTTTTTGTGGTTTAAACATCTCCTTGAGATCTATCACATGATCCTAAGTTTTCCTGGTTGGCATTCTTTCCAACTCTATCTTCCCAAATACTTTTCTCCACTTTAAAAAATTTCTTGGGACCAACTCTTCTATTTTCCTATGGTCCTCTTCTATTTCTTCTTCCTTTTCCCAATCCTCTTTATTGTCTATTGTCTATCTGATGATTTTCTCTTCCTCTAGGGTTACTACTCTTTTTTCTCTTTTGACTTTCTCTTCTTTCTTTTGTCCTGTTCTGCCACACAGTAGCAGACATTTTGTCATCTTAACTTCTCTGGTCTTCCAATTTATTTCTGGATTATGTGCCTGTAACTATGGTATTCCCAGTATTACTTCTGTTTTCTCCAAATCACACACATCCATCCTCATTCTTTCTATATGGCCTTTATAGTACACATTCACCTCCACTTGATGTGTAATGGCTCCTCTACTGTGGTTTGTCCCATTGATATTTCTAACCATTATTGGTGTTTCTACAGCCTAAACCCATATTTTGCTGCCATCCTCTTATCCATGAATATCTCTGTTGCACCACTATCCAAGAGTGCTTTCACTGTGACACCTTCATGGATATCTGTCTTTTCTATCCCAATGCTCAATCACACTTCTCTCAGTATTTTAAAGGTTCACCTAACCTTCCTCTACTTACCCTTCTCTTTTGCTGTGCTTTCTGGAACTCTTGTCCATGCACTGCCTTGCTGTAAGGGCGACTAGGGCACAAGACTCCAGGAGAACCCTCAGTTGATATTACAGTTTGTGATTATGATACAACTCACCTCCAGGAGAATCCTCAGAGATTAGGATGAGGCTCCTGAAGGGGTCTTTTACATTATATATTAGGTTTACATTCTTAAGTGTCAGGGTCTATGTGATCAGAGCTATACTAGTATGTTTAAGTATTACTTTAGTAATACTTGAACAGGCTTAGGTTGCTCTAGAGTATCGCTGTGCAGTTTAGGGGTGGAAATAGAGATGTCCCCTTACAAATTAGAGAGCTCGTAAACCCCAGCATCTATCTTTCTCTTTATCATCTTGCAGACTTTCTCATATATTGCAGGTGAAATCCTAAATGGTTTCTCTACCCATGGAATATAGGCTATTGTGGGTATCTCAACTAGTGGGAAAAACTCCTCCTTGAATTTTTCTCTTTTTTTGTCATTCCATGCAAAGGCTTCATTCTGTTCTGCTACTAACCAATACATCAACTTCCTTTCATTTGGCCACAGAAATCCCGACAAATGCACTATGTCTAGTTTTTCTTTACAGTCTAGATTATAGTACCCCTTTGTCTGGAACTCAGGTGGTCGCTCTGTCATATGACAGAAAATACCCAATTAATAATATAATTTCCTTTTTATTTTATATTATTACTAATTTTTCGATCCTAAACTCCTGTTGTCTACTCCTATAGGATCATGATATAGACTAGTTACTTGTACTCCTCCTATTCTGGACTTAGTATAAGTACTCCATTAGTTACATCCTAGTTCCTTAGTTCGTAGATTAAAGTCATTTACGCCTCCTCCTTGTCCTATCCTCATCCCTATCAATCTATACCTCTCCTCTCCGAAACTCCTGACAACAATTCAGTCCTCCTGAAATACGCAACTGCACATGTGACAGCAGATCGAGGCACAGCGCACGAGCTGAGGCCAAGGTTGTTCCCCCACTTTGTTGTCAAACCCCTTCCATTCTGGAGTCACTCCGCTCAACTCCGGCCCACTCCGTCCTGTTCTGCCCCGTACTTGACACTCTGGTAGTCTAGACATATTCTTCAGTAGATCTCCTATTATCTCTTTAGTGATTCTAAACCTTTCTGGTAGTGTTCCCAGGACTGGCTTTACCTTTAGTGCTACTGGCTTGTATTTCTTTGCAAAGCAGTCCACTATCTTGGTAGGTTTGTCTGGGTTATGTAATTCTTCTTCAACTGACATTACCTGTCGTCTATGGGTTTCTGGTATCTTTATCTCTTGTAGAAGTTGATCTAGAAGCAAGTTATCCTCCTGTTTCAGAAAAGCCATACTCTTTTTTAAGTATAGTATTTTCAGTTTATCTGAAGTCAGCTCATTTGCTTCTAGGGGCAACACCTCACTGACAAAAGGGTTCCCATTACAATCTTGACTAATTATGCAAGGAACCTCTCCTCTGTGGGATATCTCAGACTCCTCGAGGTTTACCAAAAATTTGTCAGCCCATCTACCCTTCTAGATAAGACCTCTCTTTTATAGGTTGGTATCATTACCATCACTCTAGTATTTGGACAGGTGATACACACTGTCTGGTTTCCTTTTTAATCATTTATAATTCTACTTTCTGTGATAGAGTCAAATGGCTGCCCCATTAATACTGTATAAGGCACCTGCTCTATAATATGGACTTGTAGCAGTACTGTCACCCCTCCTAAAGTGAATAGCACATTCCTAGCTAGCCCACACATTCTAGAAAGAGATCCATTTGCACTCTGCATCTGTATGCTAAGATTTGGGTCCTATACAACTTTGTTTGCAGTAGCAACCTTCTTGGTCATTAACATAATCTGAGATCTGCTATTGAGTAACACTTCTTCTTTGCTGACCCTGTAGTGACTTAGTCTGAGATGACTTAGACACACTCCTTATCTGAGTTGACAAGGAGAACTTGATGGAGTTTCTATTAAATTTCCTACACTACTTATACAACTACTATATGGTCTATGCACTACCTTCCCATGGTTCCCATGTGACTTAGTTATGTGACATCACCTGACTGTGATTTGTAACCCTGTGACTCTGTGACACTTAGTCACATGATACTTTCTCACACTCCATCCTTGTGTAGTAAGTCTAGAAAAGAAAAATAAATAATAACTTAGCCGTTTTGCCAAGTTATGACAGACCCTATTAACAATGGTTAGCACAACTTTAAGGTGGGCCATATCAAGAGCTGATTTCTCTACTTTCTCTTTTTCTTCTATTACAAACACCTGATAGTCTTGTTCTTCAGGACTTAGTTTTTCTGAAAACTGTAGCACTGGATCGGCCATAGCCCAAACTTCTACAACTTCTGTAAGGGGATAGCTCTATCTCCACCCCTAAACTACAAAGCGACACTCCAGAGCAGCCTAAGCCTGTTCAAGTATTACTAAAGTAATACTTAAACACACTAGTATAGCTCCAATCACAGAGACCCTGAATGCAAAACTAGTATATAGTGTAGAACATCCCTCCAGGAGCCTCATCCTAATCTCTGAGGATTCTCCTGGAGGTGAGTTGTATCATAACCACAAACTGTAATATTACTGAGGATTCTCCTGGAGTCTTGTGCCCAGTCGCCCTTACAGCAGATTAGGATCTTAAAGTGGAGCCTTGGACTATCCCAGTGGACAGCTACCCAATAGGTCGCCCTCCCCTGCCATACCCAACCCTCCAAAAAATCCACTCTTCAGATGTCATTGCCCTCAGACACCCCTCAAGGTGTAACCGACGCCTTAGGATACCTGCAACACCATCTGCAGAAGCTTATGGAGAGACAACATGTCTCAGAAAGCAACATTAACTCTACTCTGGCAGCTCTGACTGCGCAGCTACAGCAGCTCACACAGTTAGTGGCTAACCCCCCTCTTCTAGCCGTACCGAACACATCTCCCCTATCTGTACCATCACCTCTGGTGTCACCATTCCCTGCTCCACTGGTATGACAAACTCGTCCCAAGCTCTCCTGTCCTCTGGACTTCAACAAAGAACGTCACAATAGCCACGCATTCCTGAACTCCTGCTCTCTATATACGCCTAGCCCCAGAGCAGTTCCATGACGAGCAGGAAAAGATTCTCTGGGCTCTCATGTTCTTCAAAGGAGGTCGCACCGCCAAGTGGTCCGAAAATGTATTTCGTCAGGAAGCGGACACTGGCATTTTCCCCATCCAAACCTGGGGAGACTTCGAACAACAATTCCAGCTGCACTTCTTCTCTGTAAATGCAGAAGTGGACGCGATCAACGCTTTGGAAGGGACCTCCTACCACCAAGGAAATCAGACAGTGGATGACTATTTGGATAGCTTCCAAGCCCTGGTCTCCAATGCTGGTTATACGGATCCCTGGACAGTAGTGGTAAAATTTCGACAAGGTCTCAGACTAGGCATCCAAAACCAGATTGCCACCATGTCCTATGGATGGCCAGCTGATACCGACCCCGACGTGTGGTACAGAGCAGCACGGAGGATCGACCAAGCACGCCTCGCAAATGAAGCCTTCCAGTCCGTGTCGCATTCCACCCCTTTCGTATCGCTCAGAACCGTCTCTGCCTGACCCCCACCATTGCCTGTGGCAAGGTTACCTCTCGCTCCGCCCCCTCTGGTCACTCTGTCTATGGGAGTCCCCATAGACGTAGACGCCACTAGGAAAGCAAGGTCCTTGCCTCTGCGAGAGTGCTACTGATGCAGAGACGCAAACTATGTAGTCCGGGATTGTCCCCACTGAATGGACGTCCATCAACTCACCACAGAGCAGTGGGAGGAATCGATTGAAGATCTGTTGGCGTTGAAAGATACAGTTCTGATAGAAGAGTCTTGTCCCCTGGAGGAAGAGGATTTTGTGTAGCGCGGCCGGTGATAAGTGCGCCCCAGTCACCAGTAAATAAGTTCACTGTATTGACTATAGAGGACCCCAATACAATTGACAGTGAACTAGTAAACGTACCCCCCCTATCCCCCTCATCTCGGCTCCGCTCTGCAGACCCAAGTGGGAGAAAAGACTGCCCAAGCTCTTTTCGATTAGTGCTTTGGATGCACAAGGGACTTCCCTACTCCTGCTAGTGGAAATTGGAACTATGGACACAAGCGAACTACACTCCGTCGAAGCCCTCCTAGACTGCGGAGCAACCAGAAGCCTCATTGACAGAGATTTTGTCTGTTCGAAGGGGATGAACACCCAGACCCTCTCGTATAACATCCCCGTCTTCAATGTTGACGGTTCTCCTAACGAGGCAGGACAAATCTCCGAAGTGGTGGACGTAGTCCTCCAGTACAAGACTCACTCCGAAAGGATGCTCCTGGCCGTCTCTGGACTTGGGAAACAGAGCCTAATCCTAGGCTATGACTGGCTCAAGGACCACAACCCCAAAATTGACTGGGAAAAAGGAGAAGTCGAAATGACTCGCTGTCCCCTCTGCTATGAGGGAGGACACACCCTGCGAAAGGAACAGACTCGCTAGAAGAGGATTGAACTCTGAGCCCTCTGGTCTTGTTGTGACGGACCCACACCTCTGCTCCAAGAGGAGCTAGAGCCAGAGGAAGAGCCTCCGCTAACGCACTACCTGAGTTAGGAGCTCAGAAACCAATTGTTCCTTACACGTCTCCTCTCAGAGCCTGGCCAAGTTGACCTCCAAGCCACAACCATGGCATCTCAACGTCTCGCAGAAGGAGCCAGACGCAGCGTGGAAACACAGGCCACTGCCACTCTACTACCTGCCTACGTTGCAGAGTTTCAGTCTGTATTCGCTAAGGAGGACTTTGATATACTACCAGAGCACTGCAAATGGGATCACGTGATTGAGCTAATCTCCAGAGCAGAGCCTAAGTCTTCAAAAGTGTATCCCCTGTCTCCGCTGGAGAAAATGGAGTTGGATGCCTTTCTGGAAGAGAACCTTTGCACCAGATGAATCTGACCTTCGAAATTCCCTATCGCAGCCCCTATGTTCTTCATTAAGAAGAAAGATAGTTTGCTCTGTCTAGTCCAAGACTACTGTGCACTGAATGCTGTAACTGTCAAGAACAGATACCTTCTCCCCCTCATCTCTGAACTCATCTCCCAACTTCACAGAGCCTGGTATTTCACAAAACTGGACGTCTGCTGGGGTTTCAATAATGTACGCATCAAGTTTGGAGATGAATGGAAGGCAGCCTTCCGTACCAACTGTGGCCTCTTTGAACCCCTCATAATGTTTTTCGGAATGACCAACAGCCTTGCTGTTAGGGAACCACTCAAAGGCGATTACTCCTCAAGCTAGGTAAGAGTCCTGGAAGCTTAGTTGAGATTCAAGTGAAGTACATCTATAATACCTGCTAGTATATATAGCCTACACTAGACAATCTCACACACTATCACATGGGCATGTGGATCAGTAATCATAATGTCCTAATGTTAGAATAGAAGGCTCACACCACACAACACAGACAGAGAGAAGACAGGAACGATGGGAATGCGTACACGTACTGTCACAGGGCCACTAATAGAACAGACCCTCAATAGCGACTAAGCATCACCCTAGATGTCCCCTTACACTCGCCACCTTCCAGACTATGATGAACGACGTTTTCAGAACTGTCATAGTGGAAGGGATCGTCATAGTGTACTTGGACGACATTTTGATCTTTACAAAGACAGAAGAGGAGCATGAATGGACGGTCTGGAGGGTCTTGGAAATACTGGCGGAACATAAGTTATTCTTCTGTCCAGAGAAGTGCGAGTTCCACTGGAAGCAGATTAAATACCTCAGACTAGTCATCTCGGAGAACAAGGTCGCGATGGATCCTGTTAAGGTCACCGGAGTCCGCAAGTGGCCCATCCCAGAGAACTGGACTGATGTACAAGCTTTCATAGGGTTTGTCAACTTCTACCGTCGCTTCATTCAAGACTTCTCGACCATAGCTCAACTCCTCTTTGACCTCACGTGCTCTGATCAGGCCTAGGACTGGGGTACCAAGGAACAGGAAGCCTTCAAACGTCTCAAGATGGCAGTGACCACTGCTCCGATCCTAGCATCACCCTAGGACTTGGAACCCTTTCGTATTGAGGCTAATAGTTCAGATTTCGCCTCTGGAGCCGTCCTCCCCCAGCAACTACCCGGAGAAGAAAAATGGCACCTAGTGGCTTTCTATAGCAAATCCCTGTCTCTAGTGGAACAGAACTACGAGATCCATGATAAGGAGATGCTTGCTATTATCCGCGCACTGGAAGAATAGAGGCACTTTCTGGAAGGAGCCTAGCACCCGGTAGAAATCTGGACAGACCACAAGAACCTGGAATACTTCATGACAGCTAAGAAACTCAACCGTCGCCAAGCCCGTTGGTCTCTGTACTTGGCTCGCTTTGACTTCAAGCTAGTTCATTGCCCAGGATGTTCTATGGGGAAGCCAGACGCTTTATTGCAGAGACCGGACCATGGCAATGGAGCCTCCGACAACGAAGACGTGGTCCTTCTATGACCAGAGCTCATAGCAGTCCAAGCCCACGAAGGACTTCACCTGAAAGGACCAGAGCGAGACATGCTTAGAGAAATTTGTCAAGGAAACCAAAGAGGCAACCAGGAAGAGCCTGTGTAAGGGGACACCCTAAGATTGCTTAGATAACCTGGTAGGGTTCGTATCAGCTAGCGTTCCCACAGATCCTCGGAGTCCACGGTCACAGTTCTCTTCCCTCTAGTTTGGATCTCCATCATAGTACTACATAGCTATATCTGGTAGTGTAGTTATTATTGTCCTGATGTCAGTGGCCATAGCGACTGGCACACAGACCAGGCTAGTCTAGTATAAGTAGCTAGTGATGTATGGTAGAATACCTTACCTCAACAATGATTGAAGCTCCTGGGCTATCCATCGCTTCTTCTTAAGACGCCTACTTTATTATATTGTAGTGTGACTGGGTGCCTCACCAAGTGTGCCCCTTACAGCCCATAGCAAAGGCAGCGAGAGAACTCCGGCAAGCATTGAGTAAGATGGTCCGTTCCACGAAGTGGTCAGAAGATGACAGAGTACTCCGGTTCAGAGGCAAAATCTACGTTCCCCGGAATTCAGACTTACAAAGGCAGATAGTCTCGCTGTGCCATAATATGAAGGTTGCTGGACATCCCAGATGCTGGAAAACACTGGAGTTGGTATCTAGGAACTACTGGTGGCCTCAAATGTCTAGGTATATCAGACAATACATCAGCACCTGTGACCTCTGCCTTAGGATGAAACCAATAAGGCAGGCTCCGGT
>Ga0157362_1001216_pt1 | contig 10559 bp, 5 predicted proteins | sample AttlaeALBM3_FD_111480 | JGI IMG/M metagenome (GOLD analysis project Ga0157362, IMG submission 111480) | Fungus gardens microbial communities from leaf cutter ant in Ribeirão Preto, State of São Paulo, Brazil - Atta laevigata ALBM3 | ecosystem: Host-associated > Fungi > Mycelium > Unclassified ... | reverse complement strand
TTTCGATCAGTTAATAATATAGTAATAGCAAGAACAGGAAAAAAATAATAGATTTAATCAGAAAATTCTGATTTATCCATTTTCAACAGGAATTTTTTTCAGTGTAAGAATTCTACTACCATAATTATTTTAACGGTCCAACAAATTTATTTTTAGATCTGCACTGAGAAAAATGTTTTGATTGAACTAACAAATGAGTCCAACAAAAATAGCATTTTTCGGTGAGGCAAAACAGAATTTCTAGTTATCATAATATTCGTTTAGCTAGTTATCAAAAATTTTATTTGATCTTACTGAGATGTCATTCTTGTTGGATCTTTTTATTAATTTAAACAAATCGGGATATTTTTCTCAGTATAATTAAGTTTTTACTTCAGCAAAACCATTCTTTCCGTATACTTTGCTTTCTTTTGAAGAAATATTATATATATTCCGTGAAAACTTGGTTTTTATTCTTCTTATTCACTTAAAGAAAGATATAATATAGGTTACTTCTCATAAATCATTCTTCAATGGAGAACTCTTTATTTCCGAGAATTATAATAGTCACCCACGATAAGCCTATTGAGAAATATATTTAGCGGTTTTCCTCTATCTTCGTTCACATTCCCCCTTTCAGAAGGGGAGTACCCTTCGCCGAGTAATAAATCGACCTTAATCGAGAGTTACCGCGACGACCGTAAGTGGTAGCTCGCGCTTTCGCTATATCTCCAACGACCACTGGATTATCTTTAATCCTGTCTAAATGATAGTTAAACACCAGTAACGAGCTTTGCCGATCGTTACTAACCGCGATGTTCCGCCATGCGGTTTCCCTGGAAATTATGCCGCCACTTCTCATCGTCGGTTTTTACTTCTATACGCGTTTATAACGTGTATATATGTATAATCCATTGAGATGCAAATGTTATTGTCAAGCTTTCTACGATGTGCCTATAAAAGAAATTTAGAAAGTGAAGTTTTTAATGATCATCATAGATATAAACGTCGTAGACATAAACATCTTCACTTGCACTTCAATTAGTTTTCTGAGCGGTAAATCGCTGTTGACTGAGTATTAACACTGTTACTTCCGCGAGGTGTCTAATCGAAGAAATTGAATTATCTTTTATTCAATCTAATCGTCAGTTAAAGTGGCATTTGCCAATCTCTTGTGTGTACAGATTTAAATCACGATCTTAATTGCATAAGTGCTCGTCTCGAGCACAAGACGAATTACTTTCTTCACGAACTCAAGAAATCGTCTTTCTTCATTCATCAATGTGACAAACGATACTGTATGACTTGTAACACTGAAAGAAATGTTTGGTATTTGTAATTGCATAATAAAATAATAATTATTAGAAACTCCATTTTTATAGCTATTACTGCTATAACATTAGCAATTATAATTGTCATTTTTAGTGCCAACTACTTTCTTAAATATAACTAAATAGAATTAATATAAATATAATTATTTATAATCAATAATTATAAAAGCTCGTATTTATAATTATTTTACCATGTAATTATAGTACAAATGCCAAACACTTTTCTTTCAGGGTATATAATTGTAACTAAACAAAGATCTATTTTGGCTATTTAAAGAGAAAGTTTTCTTTATTTACATACTCCGCTCTATCTGATTAAACGCGTAATACGCTTTTAACGCGAACGATTCATCTATTCAAATAAAGATGAGGACTAAATCACCCGTAATAACCGTCGCTAATCACCAGATAATTCCACTTAACCCGTACCACTTCCCGAATCATTAGTTCAGCCTTAATTGCGCGATTTTCCCCCCGAAGCACCACGGCTATGAACTGCGCTTTTTAATCGTCCTCTTACGACATTATTACAACCATAATCCTCTTTATTATTATTTTCACACATTATCGATTGACTATTTCGTATCTTTGTCAACGTGATAAATCACCTGCGCTTCGAGAGAGACTCGCCGTCTGCAGCGCAAAAGAAACGTTAAATCACTCGACAACAACCATCACTAATCACCGGGTAATACTACCACTTGCACGCCGTTGCACTCTCTCGAATCACGACTCCATCCATCCGCTCGATCTTAATTGCATAAGACTTTCCCCGTGTACATCTCGCGCAATCTGCCGTGTTCTGTCTAGCGATATGCAATAAACGGATGCAAAGAAACTTGCTTACATGGACATCTCATGAATGCCAATTCGCTTGCATTACTTGTGTCAGCAAATAAATTAACGTCATTAGTCGCGACGGTCGACATTATAAAAGTAAAAGATTTTATTTTTTTGCCTGTCTACTTTACAAGATTTATAATAAAATGAAATGATATAATGAAATGAAATTGACTGTTGTGAATTAAACATATTATTTATTAGCACAGATAATACATACAATAATAAAGTTAATAGAGAAAAAGATAGTATTTTGACAAGCGTAGTTACAAAAACAGATTTTTGTTATGCAGATTTTGTTAAAGCAAAAATATTAATTGACAGATCTGTTAACAGATTTTGTTTCAATTTTGTGAGCGGTGATTTTTCATTGTTATATTGTGATTCATTGTAGATTCTAATTTTCGTTCTTGGCCTATAATCGTATTTGCTCAAGTAAATAAATAAATAAATTTTCAAATATTATCTGTTGATTGACGAATTAAGAACGAAAAAGATTCTTAAAAGTTTATCTGGAAAGTGATGTAATAATATAATTGATAATCCAATCGGCTAGTCCAGATTACTTTTCTTCTACTCGGATTGTACGAAGGAAGGTAAAACGCACATTGAATAAACCACTTGATTGAAGTCGCAATCAAAATAAGAGATGGTCGAGTTTTTAGGGCCGTCGACTTTTTTTTCGGAGCGAGTGCCGCCGGTCTACGTTTTCGATTTAGCAGCCACGGGAATGACGTATCGCGGCAGCAGGATCTCCGAAACAGAGCTTGACGTCTCGGACTTGCTCCGAACCAGTTTAACATCTCCCGGACGCACCGGATCCAAATGCTTCGGGCGAGACTGCATTACTTTCTAAGTATCCGACGTGCCTTGATCGCCGTGCTCGTAGTTAATTTATACGAGAGAACAATAAGTCGTGAAAAGAAAAAGACAAACTCCGTCGGCTGGAAAGGTATTGCATAGACCGCAAAACGCTATTTGGGGTGTTTATTATCGAAGGAAGATGAATGATGGCATACAGACTATGGGGAAAATTACGCAGGGAATTACGCATTAATTATGATCGCTGATCCCAAGATATATTTAAAGAAGAATAGCAAAGAAGTGAATACTTTCTCAGGCCTATTGTCTAAATTTTTTTAATATTAAGTGAAAATGACAGAGAGAAATGTTTAAAAATAAAACGCCTTATTCGGTTTTGCGGTGCCTAATAATATTTTTTTCAAATTGTGCGAATTTTTTTTTATTTATTATTTATTACAATAGATCAGTTTTTCTCGTGTTATTTTTTGATATATGGTATATATATATATATATATATATATATATATATATATATATTATATATAAAATATTAAAATTGAGATTGGATTAGAATTTGATCAATGAAAAGCGAAGTTCACTAAACTTAATATTTATTTTCTTTCTTCTAGTTCGTCCAATCTCAATCTAATTTCAATTTTAATTTCAATTCTAATTTCTAATCTGATATGGATATAATGCTAATGCAACATAATTTGATAAGTTAAAAGATATTTAAAACTTTTACTTAATTTTATTTATTGAAATAATTGGAATTATTAATCTTTTGCCTTGCCATAAGAGCGACTAATCATTCTTTGTATTCTCTCGTCCATAAGTACTTGTATACAGTATTTAATAGTATAATGTATATAAACACATACTTTTCGTATGTCGAACAATTTCAAGATCAAAAAGGTTATTATTTTTCAACGTGGACATTTTTAACAAGATGCTCACCATCCGGCTTCGAGGATCTCCATTTCCCATTTCGTAACTCTGACAAACTTCGTCACGTGTTTTCGAAAAGAAAACTTTGCCTCGAGTTCTTCAGATTTCACTATCGGTTACAAGATATTATCATTATTCAAAACATAATGAATGTGAGAAGAAAGCATTTTATGTAATCGAAACATTTTGTATAGTTATATATATATATATATATATTGTCTATTTCAAAAAACAAGAAAAAAATCTATTGCAATGTGATTACTGCTGTTTCGCATTGATAAAAGTAATCATTGAATTCTCTCGATCGTATCTCACAAAACAACGTGTCTAACATAAAGAACATTTATTGGAAATTTAATGGCAGGATGCACTTTCAGGTCGATAAATTTGCGTGATGCGCGTCGTCACTTCGTCCAGCACAAACGGTATTCCTATAAAATTTCTCGTTTCGTCTTTCCTGTTGAAACCCGGTCGCCGGTTATACGAGACACTCGGAGACGAACCGCCTCGAGTTATCCGGAGCGAATTGCTCGTAAGACAGACCTGGAATTCTACATCGCGCCCTTTTTTTTGCAGGCACGGCAATCTTCAGCGGCGGTAAAGATTCAATGAGGTATGGTCGGCACTACGAGCTCGTCAAGTTTAATGTCTTTATAATTGCGCGGTTTCCTCGTCGCCCGCGGACGAAACGAGCCACGGCGAACCGGCGTTTCTTGCGCTGCTGTCTGTCGTCTCTCCTTTCGGTAAGGCGTGTAATCGTAACGAAAGGGAAAACGCCACTCGCGAGACGAGCTTGTTTCTCACCGTTAATTATCTTGATGCCGTTTTTCAAGGATGCTTTCGTAATAGCTTGATAAAGTTTCAACGATCTTTTTTTACGGTTCGCAGATAACATTACTTGATGCATTTCCAACCCGTCGCATCACTGAGTAGTGTATTTAATAAGCGTACGATATTTTTTAATTGCTACTTGACATGAATGTTATTCGTAATAATTTCGTTCCTTTACTTCAGAAGCAACCAACTAAAAAATTGATTTCTTCAGAAAAAGTATGTTTTAATTTAATAGAAAATGACTATAATTAATATTAACGAATCAAATAATATTAAAAAGAATATATGTATTCTTAGAAACACGATTAAATGACATTTTTGTTATTTTCCTTTTAAAACTTTTTTAAAAACCTCCTTTTTTGTGACGTTGTTATTGTCTAAAAAAATTATGACAAATCTGGAATAATTTATCAAAAGTGATATAATTGAATTATTACCAACTGTTTATATTTACCTTGATCAATAAAATAATTAAATTCATAATAAAACAATTTCTTCGTTAAACTTTAATTACCAAAATTCTTAAAATCTTAACTCTAAATACATAGAAGACTCCTTTTTATTTACAAAAACGACAAACCTCAAAGTATCATTATTATAAAAGGCATTATGATTTTTTTTTTTAATCTCTACATGATAACAACTTTATTTGGCAAATGGACTATGAAGTTAAATTAATTTACTTTTGATGGTTAATAAAGTAATCTTTATTTAACTCATTCTTGGTAATAACTCGAAAATCATTATTTTTTAAATCGTATCACTTTTGAAATAAGGGAATAATTTCATTGTTTAAAATATTAATCCTTTAGCTGTACGAATATATTATGAATACAAGGACTGGAACATTCGCAGTAAAAACGGGTAAAATTTTAAGCAATTTAAAGCTCCCCCAGTTTATGACATTACTGTTTTATATGCGGAAATAATAAATTAGGACGTTGTATAATTGCAGTATTTTTTTGTTGTTACAAATAATTAAAAATTAAACTTTAAACGAACACAGAGTATTCCATTGTTATCTGTTGACAAACAAATTCTTCAAAATTTTTTAACTTCTCAGCATAAGTTTCACGGAAGATCAAGCTGCAGAGTTATTTTACATGGAGAATTTAACGTTCAACTTTTAATAATAAAAGGTGGAGAGGCAATATGTTACGTAACCAACAACATAAAAATAGATACGCTGTATTATATTGTTTGCGCGTTCCATTCCTGAAATAACGGTCGAAATATAAGTTCATAGCATAATTTAATTTAAAGCATAAAGTTGAGCTTCACGACAGGTTGAAAGTACTTTGCATAGTATTAACCGTTATTGTTTCATTTTTATGCTCCCGCTCTCTTTGGACGTCTCGGATCACGAACGTTATAAAACGACCGTTTACTTACCTTTTGCGAAAGATCGCGTCTGTGTATGCTGTGTATCTCTTTCTTCGCTCAGTAAGCACACGCTATTATTTTATGTATGTCTTTCAAGTTGTTTCAAATTTATCGATATAGAGACCTCTCGAATGTCTAAGATTTTTCATGTTGTATATATTTTAGCTCTTCACGTTCATATCGCAATATTTAAATAGCATATTACAAGGTATCCCAAAGATTTACCAAGTACAATATACACAATATGAGATGAAATTGTCCGAAAAAGCTCAGGGAAAATGAGCTTTTTGTATCACACCGAGAAATGAGACATGAAAAAGAGAATCCTTTTATAGTTTGTCGCGACACTTGCGACGAAGCTTGGGAATTCACGTGGAAAATCGCGCTTTGCAATCAAAATAATGGGAAGATGCAAAATTTTCCGTTCTACATTTTCGCTGTGTTCCCGACATGCATTCACGAAAACGAACAATATCCTGTCTGATTGTAGCCGCTGTCCTGCCGAGAGAAGCATAATTTCCGTCCTGCGGAAAATTCGCGAGTCCGCGCTTCCCGCAAAACACGCCCATCACTATGGCAGAATAACGATTTTACTTCGTCCTTAACAAAGTTATATCGGTGATCTTTAAGAAGTTCCTGAGCACAGCATTTTCTTAATTCTTTCTTCTTTCCACCCCCCTCCCCTCATTTAGTATCGCCCTATTGTTTTACGCGCCGCGTTTTATTCCGCTTATTTGGATACTCTCTTGCGAAGTCAGGAACCTTTTTCCTAATTACATTTCCTACTTCAAGTTGTTGAATTGCACAATTATCGCAAGATAACGGAGTCACTTGCTATTCAACTACGATAACAGCAACAACTGAGAAGAAAAAGAAAAAAGAACTGTTTTTTAAATAGTTATCTTTTCTCTCTTTATATTTTTATTTATCTTCTTCATTGCAGTTGAAAAACTTTGGATATAAAAAACTTGTTAACTGATATTTATATAAATGTTAAAATATATAAAGAAATACAAGCTCGTTACATACAAAGCAATAAATAATTATAAGGTCAATGATCAGAGAAACAAGCATAAACAAAAATATTAAAATTAAATTAATTTATTCATTAAAAAATCGACAAAAAATAAATTATAAAAGAAAACTCATAGAGTGTTTTGTATTCACAGAATCTTCAATTCATAAATTAAAAATTAGAAAACATAAATATAATATAAAGAAATAGAAAAAGACATATTAAAACATAAATTATAAAATAATGAATTAAGTTTTATATGAGAATAAATAACAATCACATCAAGAAACCATATCGAGAAAAACCAAACGTATATATTATGTTATGGAATAATAAATATTAAAAACCCTTGGAAATTATAATGAAAGATAAAAGATGGAGATAGAATACGAATTGTTGTAAAAAGTAAATAATCAATTTCTCGGTCTTAAGAATGTGTTAAGTAAATTAATGTGTTCAGTAAATTAAGAGAGTCAATTGAAGACAGTTATTAAAAGTATAGTCAGATAATAAATGTTTCAAGGAAGATTAAAAATAAAAATCTAATAATAAAGATAAAAAAACATAAAAAACAAAAGATAAAAAACATAAAAGTAAAAAAGGGGGAAGATGATTAATTTAAAAATTACAATAGCAGAAAAATTAGAAAATTACGGATTAAAAGATATAGATCAAAATGAGTTAAATGATAAAACTAATAACTTACAAAATTTGTATTTTTCTATTTTAATTTATGAATTGAAGAAGACTCTGTAAGTATAAAACGTCTTCGATCTTTCACTTTTCGATTTTTTATGATGAAACTTAAATTTTAATTCTAATTTATGCTCTTTTCTTTGATCTTATATTGATTTTACATCAATATCAATTGTCAATTTCAATGATGTACGAAAATAGTCAAAGAAGTTAAAAAAAAATACAAAAGAAAAAAAGGAAGAGAAGAAAGGAATTCTATATAAATGGTATTTATAACATTAAAAATCCACGAACGTTTATTGTGGAAACTATAATAATATCTTTCATGTATGCTAATGAATATAAATAATGTCAAAATACAAATAGTGAAATGATACCTTTAACAACATGTATTTGTTACATTATGTTGCCTTTTATCGTATAGTTAGCTCGTTGTCTGATAAATTCTAATATCGTTGATTGCGAATGAACCGCTAGTTTCTCTCTAAACAGAGACTGGTAATTGTTACTTTCGCAAAATCCTCTCTTATGCCTTGGTAATCATAAAATAATAACCTACGTTGTTGTTTCTAGGGAAACTATCGACAATCAACACAAGATGTCTTCATCCAATCGACGACTCGTTCCTCTATTTAGTGTTTTCCTTTCAAATATCATACACATGGCTTTTATTTGATAATCTTCTCTCTATCCATTACATCTACCAGTACGATTTGTCTTTACACAAAACATCAATTTACTACTGTGTCATTACCGCTTTTATTTTTATTAATAGTATACTATTCGTTACTGGATATTTTTCTATACGTATTGTATTGCCGATACTATCACCGTTCTTTTTCGTGATCCGGAAGTGCTTGCTGTCGAATAACGGCGAGGTAACGAGTTTAATCCACCGTAGCAGCGATAAACTATCGGCGATCCTCGAGGCAAGAAGGCCTTCCAGGGAGATGGCCTTCTTGCCTCGGCAACCTTTTGCCTCGGCTTTCCTGTTAGTCCTTGCTCCCTTTCACCATCTATACACGGATGGCACGAGCGAACCGTCTCATTAGCCAAGACCTTATATGGTACTCAATTAAGATTTTTGCCGGTGTTGGGTAGGTAAATCCACATAATGAACACGAGTTGGCGACTCGACGGAGGAGAGAAAAGGCTTTATGAGTACACGGAGAAAGTTATAGGTACATAATGCATGGTCTACTTAGTCTATTTTTTGCGATCGATTTTGTTTGTTTGTTTGTTGTCGATTTGTGCATTGTTCAGAATTCACGTGTGAAAGTATTCAAAGTATGATTTTTTAGAAATATAGAATTGATTTGTTTAATCTGTGCCTGGCTTTTAAATTATATATTTGATTCTCAACATTTTACGGCGCTTGTAGATATTGTATTTTAATTTTCTGGAACTGACGATAGCTTTTTATTGGACCTCAATTATATGAATTCTTTGTTAAAAATGTCAAACAATTCAATTTTTTTATATTACATCTGCAAATTTAAGTTATTCTTATTAAATTATATTTAATATTCATTTTTTTTCTACGCGAGTTATGTCATTTTGGTTTCTCGAAATTAATTAGTGCCCTTTAATTAACATAAATTAAATAGGTCTTATATGTATAGTCCAGTGTCAGTAACTATGTTACAATAGCGTAAGCTCCAGAGGATTATATATCTAGCCATGATATTTTACTAAAGCGGTAATTTTACTATTTAATACAATGGGAATATATAATACTTTAATTTCTTTTTAATCTTCACAGAATGTGTGAGTCACTACAATAGCACCGGAACAATGTCATATTTCGAGAAGGAATACAATGAAACAATAAATTATATCAAATTTGACTAAAGGAAAGACTATAATTGATTTTAAAAATAGGCTCGCCTTCTAAAAGTCAACGAACTTAATAAACGTCTAAATCTCGTTAACATATAATCATTAATTAAGATATCACCAGAGTGAACAGTTATTTTATGTTGAAGTTCCCACTAGAGCATAGTTGTAATTGGCATCTCGTCAAATATATAGTACTCATCCGTGCATTCATGGTCTGTCTTCTCCATGCGACTTGCAATCCGGTATTTGCTCTTGTTTCCATCACAGGTTCGTGTTAAACCCAAGAACCATGACCGGCTTAAACTCCATTCTCAATGTCTCGCGACGGTAATCTCAAGACGAAGTTTATCTTGCTGCACTGTGCATAACGACGAACACAATAGGATGCTATTCATGCTCAGAAGATTAAAAACACAAATTTATTGCAAGTTTCAACATTCGCTGCAATTCTAAAATACTGCGGATATTATATGCTAAAGAAAGAGAAAATTAACATTTCCTGGTTGATTTAAGAAAGATTTACAGAGTAACATAAAAATCTTTTTTCCATAATCTACATTACGCTTTTTCATCATGAAGTTCTTTAAAAAATCCTATCTACTCCGTATTATAATTTATAAAATATATGTTTTGAAAGTTTTTATAATTTAAAATATTAAATGTATAGGTAATATTATTTTAGGACGTTAATGAAATCCTATATACACTTTAGATTCTTTAGAGTTTTGGATCGCGTATTCTACTGTATATGTTGGCCATGTCTCTTTTTCCTATGGATTATTGTGTTCAGATTTGTGCGAGATTCGATTTTGCTTGTTTCAACAAGCTTTACTTAGTCGAGGTTGCACATTTTCCGACGCCCCCGTTAACTCCGCAAAGCATCGGTCTCT
>Ga0157362_1001215_pt1 | contig 10561 bp, 7 predicted proteins | sample AttlaeALBM3_FD_111480 | JGI IMG/M metagenome (GOLD analysis project Ga0157362, IMG submission 111480) | Fungus gardens microbial communities from leaf cutter ant in Ribeirão Preto, State of São Paulo, Brazil - Atta laevigata ALBM3 | ecosystem: Host-associated > Fungi > Mycelium > Unclassified ... | reverse complement strand
TTTTAAAGGTAATTAAAAATTTATTTAAGAAATTTTGAAATAATTTAAAGCATGTAAGAGGTTAATCTAAAGTAACCTGAGAACTTTAAAATATTTCAAGACTGACTTTAAAATAATCTTAGAAAATCCGAAGATTTTTATTGTTTCCATTGAATATGAAATTTTTTTAATGCTCTTAAGTCTTAAAGTAAGGCTAAGTTAACATACATAAAATAAAATAACAATAAAATTCATCAGTGAACAATACATATCATCAGATGAACGCGATGGTACTACATTTTCTCGTAAATAATCTATTGTAAAATAAAAACGTTATAAGATTTTTCATTCGTGTTCTAATGAAATAATTTTTTGATAGTTTCATTATAAATAAAGAGGATTGCCTTAGTTTAAATAAATACATGATTTTATAATTGTTATCTTGAAGAAAAATTTTTAAATTATTGATATTTATTCTTCACAAGTTTCTATAGTTTCTTTAAATTTTTAAAAAATAAATTGAAGGCTGCCTTTAAACAAAAGTGTCCAAATTTATTTTTCATATTTCTTAAGTTTTTCTCTTAAGTTTTCTCTACAGTAAGTTTTTAAATTTTTTTTTAAGATTTTCTAATAATAAGATAAATTTTCTCAAGACTTTCTAATATTAAACAACAAGTTAAATATTAGAATGCCGAATACCTTTTTTATATGGATTCACGAATTCTCCGGAGAGAACAAGGTAAATTTATGTATATTCAGAAAGTAATATACATTGGAGCTCATTAGGAGGGAAGGCGTGCGCGCGCGGCTTTGGAAACCTTAGATGTACATCTGCGTCCTTCATCGATCTGCATTAAAATACTGCAGGTGGTTTGAAGAAAAGAAGGGCTCTTCGTAAATATTTTGATGAACTTATAGGCTTACGGATATTCGTGAAGGGGATGTGCTGCCAACGGGGAAAAATGTCTCTTCGGAATCCTCTCTAAATTGAATACAAGATTCTTTCCATAAAGTTAGATCGGAGCTGGGGACGTTGGAAGTAATTCTACGTCGCGCAATTCATGATCCTGATTACCTTTTATGCGGGGTAGCCATATTTTGTTATTTCTGCGTAATGGACAAAAATTGGATAAAAATATGCATATTATTCGTTTATTCGCTTTTCCGTGTTCATAACTCGTATTATGCACACCGTAAAAAATTTCGTGTCGAAAAACATCTTAAATGTGCGGGGCATCTCATTTCCTCCTATCCGAGAGTCTACGTGACATACATTAATCATGTCCCGTTTGTACTTAAGCGTAAATTTGATTTTATTCACCCTCATCTCGTCCATCAAACTGGGGTAGAAATGCCTACTGACGACATTAAATTTCTTTATTATTCTTTATAATTCTTTCCTTATAAAATCTTTCTAGTCCCGCGCTTAATTAAAAACAGAAGCGTAAAATTGAGCAAACATCCATCTTTGGATAAACACAGAGATTTTGTGTTTATTTTAATTTTAATGTATGAGCTAATATTTAACTGTTTTATGCATAAGTTTGTTATAAAGGCCAACAGAAGATTGTTGGAAAAAAAATACACACCAAGAAAATCATTCGGCACGTAATATTTCAGAGTCGAGAATCGTCCATTTTCTTCTTTATTATCAAAATTCTTTAGCAAACAATTTCTGATTGATGTTCATAGAAAATCGCGTACAAATAATTGAAAGTAAACGAGATATCCGAGAAATCGCACAATCGACGGTGAAACAAAAGTCTCAGATTTGAGCAAGATTCGGATAAATAAAAAAGAAAAAAAAAAGAAAGAGAGAAAAAGAAAAGAAGGCGAGTGTTCGACAGAAGAGTGAGCGAAAGGTAATATTGAGGAGTAACGGGTATACGCGTAATAAGGGCTAGTCGCACCCTAAGTGACCGGAATGGCGCAATAATTCGTGGCTCTCGTGACGTTAAGAGATCTGCCCTTTGCGTTTGTAGGCCCTACGTGTAGGAACCCGCTCGGCCTCCCATACGGTTTTGCGGGCATCGTCCTAAATATAGACCCCCTTACAACCTGATGTCCAATTATAGCTCTTTGATGCCTCGTGAGCGCCTCTATCGTGCGCGCTCACTTTAACACTCGCTCTTCGGCGATAATTTTATCGCGAAATACTGGCCATTCGCCGACAACAAATCGCGAGAAAGACAGAGATATAGAGAGAGAGGGGGGGGAGAGGGGGAAGGGGGGGGGGAAGATGAAGAAAGAGAAGCGATGGTAAAGAAATGTTCAAAGGACTTGCCTTTAAAATTGCAAAATTGTCGTATTCCTTACGACTAATGATGTTTCATAAAAATAGCTTTATCTTTGTTATTACTGCAGTGCAAAGACTGCACGGATGCGTGAGTAGTTTCTTCTCATACTCAAAGACAACATGCATACGACTATTCTGAGAGTATTTTAAAATTGCGTGAATGTTCATCAAATAGCAATCATCTATTCTGAATCAACAATGTTTTATTTAGATGTTGGTACGGACATGATCAATCCGTGTCTGTGAAATTAGTAGGGCATTTTATTTATTTTCAAAAAATAATGATTGTTCCGATAGCACTTTCCATTGTTCTACTGTTCTTTCAAAAATAACAAAATGTTCTGCATTTTTAATATCACAAAATTAAAAATAAAGAAATGCCGTGCTAACTTCATGTTCTAGCACGGCATACCTTCTTCTAAAATACCAGATGCCATTGAATATTATGACATCTATCGTTTCTTTTAAGCTATATTGATTATTATATGATATTTCAGGAAAAAATTCCAACAATTAATAATTTTTACACGCACAGATTAGAATATTCAAACTCTATGAAAATGTATCGACCCGATAATTTTGGGCATTTTTGAAAATTAATATGCCATAAAATGCCATAATAATTTCACAGATACAATCCAGAGTCACCAATTTTTATTAAAGACAATTTTTATTAAAGAATATTTCACTTATTAATATTTCAATTATCATTAAGGCAATTTTATTTCAACTTATTTATATATTATGATCGCTATTTTAAATAAATTATATACAATAGTTATAGTATTTTTGTATGCAATTTTTGCGGAAAATAAAAGAATTGTTTATCTGAGAAAAAATATGTAAAATTTTGTATGTCGCTTTTTAATTATGTCACGTAAAACTATTAATAAAGATAATTTTATAATTTATAAAATTTTGTTTTACATTTTACGTTCCTGCAAAGTATATGGACTTACTTTTCTCTAATGTCTCTAATGTTTAATGGATGTTTTGTTATAGATAGTTCACAAATAGACAGTTAAAATGTAGCAATTCCAAATGGTGGTGATCTCATCGATGCATTTCGAACCAAAACTTGTTTCTAACAAGGAAGAACTACTGTTCCTATCTTTTTTTCCCGTATCGTCCTTGCATTTCCGGCATACAATAAGCGCTTGGCACAGACGGGCTTAAAGCAGTCCCCTCCCGTCTGTGGGAATTAGCATGCTTGGAAACCGGAGGGCCTCAGGTGCATCTGTGTTGGGGGTGCTCGCGAAACCCAACCACTAACCCTCTACTCCTTCATTTGGTGCTATCCCTTCATTTCGCCTGTCCCCTACGTGGCGGGAATGGTGTACAGGGTAGCGCATTTTTCAACGACAACGATAACGATCCCATGGGAGTAGATAATCTTCGAATATACCTATTGAGAGAGTTTGCTCATATTTGGTTGGAAAATACTCTATATCGCATTACGTTTAGGTCAATATCTAACTTTCTACTTTGTGTTCCTCACAAACATTAGAATTGCGCAATGAGTTTCGATATAGAATATCTTGTAATATATATTATTAATATGTATTAGTAATATATATTATTAAGCATCTAATAATATTATAGACGAAAATAAATATAATTGTTTGAAGCTTACAATTAGTAAATTTTCTTTGTCTACAAGTATGAGAAGTATATGTAACATAATATGAAAAGAGTGATTCATAAAATAGAAATACTTAGCGTGTTTGGAGCTAATGATAATTTCGAAGTCACCCTATGGAAAAGTCGGATCCAAAAACGAAAGATGGGAATTATATACGATGGTGCACAGAAAGATTATACATTTAGAGACGCACGCGAGATCGAACTTATATACTTGCTGCGTGAGAGTTACCTGCTGACACGCACTCGTATAAGATCAATATAGTGCGTGCACGCACATCCTCACGTACGTATTACCTTCTTACGAATATCAATTTCGTTTTCCTGCCTTATCACACCTACTATATTCAGAAAAAAGTGCATGAGGAAAGGCGCTGATGCATAGATATAAATATATATGATGTCTAAAAATTAAATTAGAAGCTCTTTGTAAAAGCTCTTTGTACTGCATGTACGTACAATCCTTTAAATTTTGAAAATACCCGTAGAAATTTATAAAATGAAGCACTAAATAAATGTTCACGGAAAACACACGCGATATTTATTCGCGAGATTTGACAGGTACCAATTTGCTCACTTAATTATCTCACGCGATTCTCGCGTTTCCTCGCCACCCATTTTAATTAAGTCACATACATGGCACAGTGGGAATGTTCGCAACACTTTCAGATTTCAAAGATCGATATTTCCCGACATCCTATGGATACGTGCATGCGTCGGACATTCGACTGGGTCGCGTGTGCGTGAGCGCGCGTGTGTATGAACGAAGGCTCGCATGCCGACGCACATCACACCGGCACCCGCACGAATGAGCCGAGTTAATAATGCACTCATTATTTTATCAATACCCAGAATATCGGGTACGACACGTCCGGCGTATAGAGCTGGAAGGTGCTCGCAACCACTTCGCTCGTCTGCTCGCCGGTACCGCCACCACCGCCCTTCAGAACTGCTATTCCCAGGTTGACTGACTGGGAAGGGGTGGAGAGGAGAAAAGAGAGAGACGTGCAAGAGGGTTGAAACGAATTTATGGCCGAGGCATATAACCCGCGCTTGATGGCGAGCTCGTTTCAAAATTGCCCGACCATGTAACAACTGCGAGCATTAATATTTGATTGGCTATACGTGCGGTTGACTTTACGTGAAAAATGTACCTTTTTCTCCCCCTTTTTTTTTGCAAAATTTAAAGTTATCTGTCTTGATGAATTGGCTGCATTATATGGCATACATTGAGCAAAGCTTACTACCTATTAATTGCTTATATGCTTGCTCAGATTGCTATTAATTATGATAATTATCATGATTTTTTAAGGAACATCTTCATAATTCATAAAATTTATTTTTACTGTAAAATAAAATTATTCGTAAGTGTGTGTATATATACTATACATAAATACACATATAAGCTCACAGCGAGATTAAATGCGGTAATTATATATACTCTAATTAAAAAGTAATCTTTGTATTCACGCATATATCATAAGCGTGTTAAAATCTTGTGGTAAAACCATGTTTCGATATATTGGCAAATTGGCCTTGCGTATCGCGTGCACGTTTGCAATCCGTTAAAGTTCGTGCAAATAATGTCGGTCGCGTATCAATATCTGCTCATTTCAGCCGCATGTGCACGCAAGGATACATGAAGGCATGCTCGACAACGGTTCATGCCACAATGATGACAATAAATTACGGAAAAAAGGCAGATTGTGTCTCGCGATATAATGATCGCTTTATGCAAGTAATAAACCACCACCCGTTCCTGCCGCTTGTGTGCCTGTTTGATAGAAACAAAGTGATCAGAATCGACGGCGTGCATAATTGGACCTGCGGTGTCTTTTACGGCCTAGATCGTTTATCGACGACTGGCGTAATAATAGCGATACGCACGCTTGGCGTGTCCGTCATTTCAGCGTGAAAGCGAATAAAAGCGTCGCGTCGGATATTTGATATAAGCTTCAGTAGAACGAGCAAAATGAGAAGAAGAAAAAAATATACGAGGGAAAGAAAAGGGATAAAAGTGCATGTCGCACGCGATGGCGACATCCCTTCCTATATAAATACCTCGCAATGTTATAAAACATATAAATGTCTCTATCCACATTCTGTGTTCTCGACGTTATCTTTTTATTCATCAATCTTATAAGGGACTTAATAAAAGTAATTATATGATCCGAAATAAACTTTGATTTCTTCTCACTTTTTTAACAACTGACGAAGTTATTTGAAGATTAATTATTATTCAGATACTAAAAAGATAAATTAAATTAATTCACAGCATAGTTTTAAATTGCTATCACTGGTTTTCCGATAAATCAATTGATAAAACGTTGAACATATTAGCTATGCAATGTATTTGATTTATTTATCGCGCGTTTTAAGGCGTACAAATCGATCGATAAGTCCGATGCACCAATCATCGTTTTCGACCGCACAAAGTATATACGACGCAACTTGAACAAAGTGAATAACTGTCTCTTGTCGGCAGCTTATCTGATCAAACCTATCACAGTTTGTACGTGTACGTGTGCGATGTCGACACCCCGGGATATGTGCGAACGTAGACGTATTTGTGCACGTGGGACGATTTTAAGACTTAAGTCGACCAGATAAGCGAGTAGCAGGTAGCAGGTGTCACGTCGGCGACGATGATCGTTCCGAGATACGAATTTGAAGGAAGTACAGACGTCGTGTACCGACAGATATGCGAAGGTGCTTTAGTAAGATTAAGCACAATCGAGCCGACTGATTATCATCACTACATTCGTGTGTTTGCTTCGTGATTATCTACTCGTACAATCAACAACGATTATTTCATATAAAATGAATTTTCTTTTATACTCAATTATAAAATTGAAAATAATATTATTTTTTATTTATTATTGTTTAATAATATTATTACTTATTATTGTTTAATATTATTTTGTTATATTATTTAATTTAATAAATGTCTAATTACAAGAATAGCTTAATAATTATGTACGTAAATTTTGAATATATGTTTACATTATTTATGGATAAAAATTGTTATACTACTGAAATAATTATAGCAGAGATAATCATTCTTTATTATTAGTTGCAATAAATATTTAATTAAAGATCAATAATTCGTGCATACCGCTATTATTATAAAACGCTTAAATTCTTTTATTTTCTCAGACAAGTGGTTTCAGGAAATTTTCGAGAAACTTTCGTTGAGTTAAATAAGGAGCCACAATTAATCACTTACTGTTTTTCAACGGGTACTCGTACATCCGCGTTTAACGCTGTTTCTCATGGCTCAAACTTTCCGTGGACTTTTAACAAGATGGAATCTTGTTAAGCTCTCCTAACTTCGTCGACATCGCCAAAACTAACTTTAAAAACTGTTTTAGTGAAATATTCGAATATTAAAAATACCATGGGATTAATATATAAATTGAAGGTATACAGATAAATATTAAAATTAAATTAATGTTTTTAATTTTTAATAGCCATTTATCTATTTTGTAAATCGGCTGTTACCGATCTATGATAATTGATATCAGTGTTAAATATGACGTATAATGCAAATTTCAAACTAGCACCGACCATCTTTGAGCTCTCGAAAATCTTATACGGTATTTTAATAATGAAATGAGAGGTCCAGACGCTCGACCTGCGTTGGCGGTGGACTCATTAATTTCTTGGGCAGAGTTTCTAATTGGCTGCCTGATCTTTTATTTATGACAGGCATCGATTTTACTGCGAGAGAAAAGTTCCGCGTTAATAACGTTAGTTTAATCCTTTCGCGCGTCTTCGAAGCGTATATTTATGCTTTCCATTTTACGCATTTCATTTTAACGACTTTGCTGCGTTTACAAAGAAGAGAGAGATGTGAGATTCTTCTGGAGGAACTCACCCTCGCTTTTAATTTATACCGAAAACCGCGATCCGGAAAAAATTGTAGATCTAAAGAAGAGAAAGAAGAAATAGATATAATATATGAATCTAATATTGCAATTACACACCGACAAAACGCATATAGATATTATGCCGCTAGCTTACAAAAAGTCTCCGTCATTTTTTCATCCTCGATCTTGCAACGGTACTCAGAAAGATTCTTTCTGTAGAACAAGGAAGGGAACCCTTAAATTCATCATCGGAGGCCGACGCTTCTCAAAGATACGGGTCGTTAAGCTGGGAGCTTATGATTCACGATCGGCTTTGTATCTGCGAAGTCCGACTGCTCCAATGAGGAGAACTAAACAGAGAAGAAGAAAGGATCCGATACCAACGGAGGAAGAAAAACCAGGCCTACGATCCTCCGTGTCGAGGATAATTGAGGGTTCTGTGAATCAATACACCGCACCGGGCCGTGCAGAACGATATGCCGGGAGGCTCGCGGGATTTCGAAGTATAATGCCCGGTATCCGAGATATAATTAAGGCGACTTTTCAATTTAACTCCGATATTTTAAAAGATATAATTAAGGGCCAACCCACCACTCAACGACGAGGCCACTAATTGCGCGAGGGGGAATCCCTGAGGGATATTCGCCTGGAGGGTAGGTGGAGGCATTTCTATGCCTGGCGTAACTATGTATACACCCGTACAACTACGTACCCTACACCTATGGTACGACCGTACCCGCACCATCGGTGCGCCGCAGCACGACATGAAACACACCATGGACACGTCCTGCGGCACGCCATGGAACACGTCTACCATAGACGTCCCCCCGGGAACGATCCATCCACATCTCTCGCGCTGCTCCTCCGCGTTCACAGGACTCCGCTCCTGTTTCTTTTCTCCCGCGGCTACATTATTTTTTTTTTCGTGTTTTTTCTATGTTTTCTCTTTTCTCGCGATAATTCGCTTTCCGTATCTTCTTTTCCTGTTATCAGGTCCAAGGTCAACCGATCGAAGGCAATTTTCTCATCTCAATCGCTTCCGCCTGTCCCTCGAGAACGATCCGTTTCGCTCCTTTCTTTTATTCTAGTACATTACATCTTTTTCATGTTATACTTTCTCTTTTCTTCCTCATCTTTCTCTTATTTCACGAAGCCATTTTACAAATTCGAGGATGACGAGAAAACTGGAAGGGAAGCACCAATGGAAATTGGTTCGAGATGCATTTTGCCACCAGCGAACTGGATAAAACTTTTCGTGTGAGCTCAAATTAAAAGTACCACTAGTCCTATGGGAAATATTCGTTGACCGATGACGAACGTGTTCGACAGAATTATCGTTTCCAACTTTTTCTGATTGCCGACACGACAATATTATATATGAGTCATATATAACGAACTATAATTTACAATATTTTCTAGGGAATTGAAACACAAAATTTGTTAGAAATTTGTTAGAATTGTTGCACATAATAAATATTTAACACAGTAATGAGACAAAATAAGTTTTACAATAATATCTTATATACTATATTTTACAAAATATTACCGTTGTGCACGTGATAATTTTGTGCGTAATATAGTATTCATACCATTTAAATTCTCACGAAAAAAGGGTATAGGAATATCGGTGTTGAAGAAATCGAATAAACCGTGTTAAATTGCCGAAATTTCCAATCGGCAAAGTCTCGTTCGCGCGGAGACCAGTGATCGATTTAACTGACTCGATCGGAACGAGACTCGCAATTTCAGGCAGCGTAATTACGTGATAAAAATGGAGAGAATGGCTTTTTCCGCAAGGAAATACGCCAACGTATGGTAGATTTCAAATTAAGCTACGCTATTTATATGTTTAATTAATGATGCAGTTGCAATGTGATCAATGCTGTTTACTTAATAATATTACTGTTTAACATCACAAAGTAACATAAAGATTGATTTCTCTTAATTATACATAATAAACAAAATTACCTGTGTTTATTCTAACGAGTAATTAATTGTTTTTATTTCAGGAATGAGAGGACACTAATAATTCTTATTATCGAATCGTCCAATCGCAAAACCGGCCAAATTGTCAAATAGAATATACGTATTATGAAACTCAATAATTAAAAGTACAAAGATATTTAAAAAAAGAATCAAAACATTTAAAAATATATGTAAAGAAATTTGATGATAAATCTAATATTTTTCGATCTATTTTTTCTTTCAAAGCAGACGCTGACGATGCAAATATATGGAAATTTCGGAGAAGAAGGAACAAAGCTCGAACAGAACGAAACGTCAAATATTCTCATCGCGTTGCTAATGCTTTCGCATATTACGGAAATCGCGACATAGTGTTGCGCAAGACGATAAGATTTGGCGGGCGTATTCGCGACTGCTAGACGTTATGAATGCGATTTAAGCAGGCAAAGTCAAGGCGCGTCTGAGCCTCTCTTCCGCACAATATCGTAATCAAAGTCACCACTGTCTTCCTCGGTCGTCACAATAGCGTCGTTCGAGAGGGACGTCGTCACCGTTGCCATCGTTGGCAATCAAAGCAAAAACGACACTAATCTCCGAGCTACGAAGTGATAAAAAATGAATTTCATCTCGAAAATGTCTAGAATATGAATACAAACCGTTAATAATGCAATGGAAGCATTTTTTTTGTATTAAAAACAGATTCAATGGATTAAACTCCTCTTTATTGTAAAAAGTGTAGTGTTTAAAATGTTTGCGTTTAAAATAACTTTGCAAAACAAAGATGTTTAATAATAAAAGATATTTTAATTTT
>Ga0157362_1001214_pt1 | contig 10562 bp, 10 predicted proteins | sample AttlaeALBM3_FD_111480 | JGI IMG/M metagenome (GOLD analysis project Ga0157362, IMG submission 111480) | Fungus gardens microbial communities from leaf cutter ant in Ribeirão Preto, State of São Paulo, Brazil - Atta laevigata ALBM3 | ecosystem: Host-associated > Fungi > Mycelium > Unclassified ... | reverse complement strand
GCCTGGCGGCACTAGCGCGGCGGTCCCACCTGACCCCATGCCGAACTCAGAAGTGAAACGCCGTAGCGCCGATGGTAGTGTGGGGTCTCCCCATGCGAGAGTAGGGAACTGCCAGGCATCCAAATTGGTATGCACCCGCGAGGGTGACACCGGTTATCAGCGAGACCCCGCTGGTAGCAGCAGTATTCGGTGGTGCGGTAGTTCAGTCGGTTAGAATACCGGCCTGTCACGCCGGGGGTCGCGGGTTCGAGTCCCGTCCGCACCGCCACCTCACAGATAAGCCCTGACTGAAAAGTCAGGGCTTTTTCTTTTGCGTTAAAAAGCACTGTCAGCACACGATGATTCCGACAATTAAGAACAGCAATTGAAACCCCGGACTAAAATCCCTATAACAGAAAGGTGCAACGGGTACGGAAGAATTGGGCAATAACGTGCGAAAGAAAACTTATGCAATGCGATATGTCGCGGGACAACCGGTCGAACAGATCTTTCCGCCGGGCGCCATGCTACATCTCGGTCAGGCGCTCCCGCCTGGCGCGCCGCTGACGCCCGATGCGCACCTTAAAGTTCTGGTGTGGAATATCTTTAAACAGCAGCGCGCTGACTGGATGTCGGTATTACAGGGCTTCGGCAAAGATGCGCATCTGGTGCTGCTGCAAGAGGCGCAAACCACGCCGGAACTGGTGCAGTTTGCCACCAGCAACTATCTCGCCGCCGATCAGGTGCCCGCTTTTGTGCTGCCGCAGCATCCTTCAGGCGTGATGACGCTGGCCTCGGCCCATCCGGTCTACTGCTGCCCGCTACGCGAGCGAGAGCCGCTGCTGCGTCTGGCGAAATCTGCGCTGGTCACCGCCTATCCGCTTCCAACCGGTGAGATGCTCATGGTGGTCAATATCCATGCGGTCAATTTCAGCCTGGGCATTGATGTCTACAGCAAGCAGCTGGGACCGATAGGCGAGCAGATCGTGCATCACAACGGCCCGGTCATTATGGCGGGAGATTTCAACGCCTGGAGCCGTCAGCGCATCCATGCGCTCTACCGTTTTGCTCGCGAAATGGCGCTGAAAGAGGTGCGGTTCACCGACGATCATCGCCGCAAGGCGTTTGGCCGCCCGCTTGATTTCGTCTTCTACCGCGACATCAACGTCAGCAAGGCCTCAGTGCTGGTGACGCGCGCGTCGGACCATAACCCGCTGCTGGTTGAATTCAACGCCGCACGCTAAAGTCAGCGCGTCAGCAGGGCGATAGCGCGCACCGGCGACGCTGAGCCCTTCTCGATGCGCAGCGGCAGGGCGATAAAGGTGAAGCAGGGCGGCAGACGCGCCAGATTAGCCAGGTTTTCGATAATCAGCTTATCGTTGCCCAGCAGCAACTGATGCACCGGGTTCGTTTCACTGCCGAAGGCGTCAAGCGACAGCGCATCCGTTCCGAATACGTTAACGCCTTTAGCAATCAGGCTGGCCGCGCCTTCAGCAGAAAGCCCAGGCCAGTCCGACAGAAAGGCGCCCTGGTCGGGGCGACGCGCCCATTTTGCATCCCAGCCGGTATGGAAGATAACGATATCGTCCTCACCAATGGCGCCATGCTCGCGCTCCCAGCGGCCAATCTCCTCAACGCCGAAGGTCGCCCTGGCAGCCACGTGGCGCACATCGATCAGCACGCCACGACCAATTAGCTGACGCACATCCACCTGCTCAATCGTCTTGCCATCCGGTATAAAGTGAGAAGGGGAGTCGACGTGAGTGCCGCAGTGATCTCCCATAACCAGCTGACAGTTATAGTTGCCGTCTCCGCCCGCATAGCTTTCATTCTCGCCGAGTAAAAACGCAGGATGGGTCGGCCATACCGGCATCAGCGGCTGGTATAGATGGTTCAGCTCGACGACGTCGCTGTTGCGTAATGCTGTCCAGAGTGCGGTCATCTTATCCTCGCTTAACGTTTACGGTTTCTTTAATCAGCAGCAGCGGCACGCAGGAAAGCAGCAGCACCGTGACGATCACCGCATAATGAACGCCGAATCCCCAGCTGTGAATAATCCAGCCGCTTACCGGCGCCACCAGGATGCCGGCAATCCCTACGGCGAGACCGATCATCAGGCCCATACTGGAGGCTGCGGCATGGGGCGCGGAATCGATCAGCAGCGCATAGGCGACAGGGTAGGGAGAGTTGCGAAACAGCCCCCAGAAAATCAGGATCCCCCAGGCCAGCGCGGCGGAATGGATAAAGGTGCAGAGCGCGCAGGCGACGATCCAGCCGGCAATGATAAAACCTAGCGACGATTTGCGTCCGCGCACGTCGGAGAAACTCCCCCACAGGATCTGTCCAATCCAGCCGGTAATGCCCGATGCGCCAGAAATAATCGCGGCGGTAGAGAGATCGAGCCCGACCTCGCGCGTCAGCTGCAGCGTCAGAAAGTTAGCAATGCCCATCTCCGCCCAGGTAAAGCCGAATACCAGCGCTATCGCCATCAGGCAGTTGCGATTTTTCAGGCAGCTAAAGGAAGAGGTCAGGCTGGACGACTGCGGCTGCGGCGCAATAGGGCGGGTGAGGCGATTATCATCGATCCAGCGGAATACCTTGTCGTGATTCTTTTTGGTGCCGAGCGCCAGCTGCATCACCACAATGACCAGCCCGATCAGCGGAATAAACAGAAACGCCTGACGCCAGTCGCCAAACATCAGGATCGCGGCGATCAGCACCGGGCCAATAAACTGTCCCAGCGGAAAGCCGGTATGGTGGACGCCGATGGCGAACCCGCGATTCTCTTTTTGCCACCACTCTCCCAGCAGCGCCACGTTAATCGGCTCCGAGCCGCCGGTTCCCATACCCATAAAGACGCGCAGCAGCTGAAAGGCGCCCAGCGTCTTGCAGAAGGCGGTGGCGACGCCGGAGACGATCTCCACCAGCACCGCCAGACACCAGCTGTAGCAGCGGCGATAACCGGTGCCAATATAGTCAGACAGCAAACCGAACAGCACCGCGCCCGTCAGCGTGCCGATAAAGCTGAGCGAATTGATCCAACCCGCCTCGACCTCACTAATATTGAAATCTTTCATAATGGCAGGCAGCAGCGTGGGCAGAATAATACGGTCAATGGAATTCATCAGTATTGCCAGCGTGGTGATCACCAGCATCCACCATGAAAGCGGATGGGCGCGCGGCAAAAAGCCGCGCTTCGCTGGAGGCGCGCTCTGCTGCTCCTCGCTCACCGGCTGCTGTGCTGTTTTTAACGGCTGATCCAGGCTATCGCTCATTACCTTACCCTGTCATGTTGGCCTCAAAGGCGAAAAGGGTGCCGCAGGCGGCATAGAGTAACCTTCGCGCAACCGCGCCAGAAGAAACACTATGGCTACACGAAAATACAAGGTTGTTAACATGGAACGGCATCGTCTGCCATACAAGTATTTTGTGATTAATAATTGATCGCTGTCACGCGCTTTAACACGCAGGCTGTTGTGAAAGAGAAGGGGAAGAGAAGCGAACAGAAATGAAAAAGGCCAACAATTATTGGCCTTTTCGACGCATCAGGTATCGGGCGATGCGCTATTATTTACAAAGAGCGTTAGCCTGTCGCCGGGCTGGATATCTTTAGTGCTGCTCAGGACCGTATTCCATCGCATCACGTCTTTGATATCAACGCCGTGGCGGCGTGCAATGCTGGCAAGAGAATCACCTTTACGCACGCGATAGGTGATGCTGTTGCTATTATCAGCCAGGCTGGTGCCGCTGTCGCCGGCGGTCAGCGTCTGACCGGGACGAATGCTGGCGCCTTGCAGATGGTTCTGCTGTTTTAGCGTGGCTACGCTAACGCCCAGTTTGCTGGCGATGCCCGAAAGCGTATCGCCGCGTCGTACTTTATAGCTGCTGCCTGACGCGCTGTTTTTCGCCAGCTGCGTCGGCTGAACCGCTGCGATGTCGCCGGAAGCGAGCGAACTGCGCAGCTGCGCCACGTGGGACTTAGGCACTAAAATGTACTGTGGTCCGTTTGGCGCGGTGGCCCCTTTCTTATAGCCGGTATTGAAGCTCTTAAGCTTGCTGAGCGACATTCCCGCCATTTCGGCAGCCTGCGTCAACTGCATCTGCTGACCGACTTCGACACGCGCCAGCGCGCGGCTTTCGTCGGTGGTCGGCAGTTTAATACCGTAGCGCTTGTTGTTCTTGAGCAGCTCGCTTAAGGCCAACATTTTCGGCACGTAGACCGTGGTTTCGCGCGGCAGCGATAAATTCCAGAAGTCGGTCGGCTTACCGCGCGCCTTATTCTGTTTCATCGCTTTCAGCACACGCCCTTCACCGCTGTTATAGGCCGCGACGGTCAGTAACCAGTCTCCGTCAAACATCTTGTTCAGGCGTTGCATCATATCCAGCGCAACTTTGGTCGAGGCCACCACATCGCGGCGCCCGTCGTACCACTGGTTCTGTTTCAAACCATAATTTTTGCCCGTTGTTGCAACGATCTGCCAGATGCCGGCGGCATTGGCGGATGAGGTTGCATGGGGGTCAAAAGCGCTCTCCACTATGGGTAGCAGTACCAGTTCCATCGGCATTTTACGTTTATGTATCTGCTCGACTATCCAGTACATGTACGGCTCTGCCCGTAATGTTACATCGTGGAGATAGCTCTTATTTTTTAAGTACTTTTGTTTCTGTTCGCGGATCCGGCTGTTTTCCGGTATCCCCATCTTCAACTCGTCACTAATGAAACTCCAGAGATCGGTATCTTCTGCGAGGCCAGTTCCATCTTCCTGCCATCGCGGCGACAACATTCGATCACCGTACTTTCCATTTTCACCTTGACCAGCTGAAGACAGACTCTGTGCATGCTGTTCGGGGATATTGGCGTCATTCCGTGATGCCTGACATCCCACCAGCAAGACCGAGGCGAGTAATATCGCTTTAGCCTTCATGTGTGTGTCAATAGTTCGCTTAAAAGACGAGCAACTATACGTGACCCCCTGTCACAACACAACCCGTAAGATCAAAATTGGTCTTTCTTCTCACGTAACAGGGCAAATGGTTGCCATATATGCTCAGGTGTTAAATTTATGTTCAACGCCCTTTGTAAATCAGGGTCTTGCGTGCGGAGAAATAAATTTATTTGCCGTTCGTGCGCCAGTTTTGTGGGCAAAGTAATGCCATTTTTGGCACGTAAGTCCTTAATTTTCTGATATTCGGCCATAATACCCGGGTCATGAGGCAGAATAGCCGCAGCAAACTTCAGGTTAGATAAAGTGTACTCATGCGCGCAGCAGACCAGCGTATCGCCGGGGAGCTGGTCAAGTTTTTGAAAAGACTCATACATTTGCTCAGCGGTGCCCTCAAAAAGCCGTCCGCAGCCGCCTGAAAACATTGTGTCTCCACAGAAAAGATAAGGCGAACTGTAATATGAGATATGTCCTAAAGTATGACCAGGCGTGTGCAGCACGCTAAAGGTCAGGCCCAGCAAAGAGAAGGTGTCGCCTTCGCTGACGATCTCGGTTGCGCCCTTACTCTCGGTTTCCTGTGGACCAAAAACCGGGATCGCCGGGAATTTCTCCAGCAGGGTCGCCACGCCGCCAACGTGATCCTGATGGTGGTGGGTTAATAAAATGGCGACGGGCGTCCAGCCGTTCGCGTAGACTTTTTCCAGCACCGGTTGCGCTTCGCCCGGATCGACAATCAGGCAGTTGCCCGCGTCGTCGTTCAGCGTCCAGATGTAGTTATCCTGCAGTGCAGGAATACTGGTAAGATTCATAATCACCTCTCGCAGGCCGTTAGAAAAGGAAGATGGTAAAGCATGAAGCCCGCTAAAACTCGCCAGATTCTGACCGCGCCGCACTCCTGGCGCGATATGCCGTGGGGAGACTATTTTCGCGACGCCCTGACTCAGCAACTGCAGCCTTACCTCGGAAAGCTATATGGCTTTCATATGCTTAAGATTGGCAACCTTAGTGCAGAAATCAATACCGAGCACTGCGCTATTTCGCATCAGGTGAATGTCGGCAGCGAAGGCGACCTGCTGCAGGTGCTGGCGCAGGCGACGCAGCTGCCGTTTGAGTCGAAGTCGATCGACGCCTGCCTGCTGGCGCATACGCTCGCCTGGAGCCAGGATCCGCACCGCGTGCTGCGCGAAGTGGATCGCGTGCTGATTGACGACGGCTGGATGATCATCAGCGGCTTCAACCCCTTTTCGCTGCTGGGCATCAGCAAAATGGTGCCCGGCATCCAGCGTAAAGCGCCGTGGAGCGGCCGCATGTTTAGCCAGATGCGCCTGCTGGACTGGCTAAACCTGCTTAATTACGAAGTGATGTTCCGCACCCGTTTTCAGGTGGTACCCTGGCATCAGCAGGGCGGCAAGGTGATCAGCGCGCATCTGCCGGCGCTTGGCTGCCTGAATATCGTTGTGGCGCGCAAGCGCACTTTCCCGCTGACGCCGACCAAAGCGAAAAAGTCGCTGAGCAAGGCGCAGCTGCGTCCGGCGGTCAACGCCACGCGGCAGTTCCGCGCGACCAACGATCAGGACGCGACCTGATAGCCGATATCCTCTGACTGCGGGCGCGACGCCGCGCTGCGCGCCAGCTCGTCGCAGCGTTCGTTTTCCGGATGGCCGGCGTGGCCTTTGACCCATTCCCACTGGATCTCATGCCCCGCCAGCGCGCTGTCGAGGCGCTGCCAGAGATCGACATTTTTCACCGGCTTTTTATCCGCGGTTTTCCAGCCGCGTTTTTTCCAGTTATGGATCCAACTGGTAATGCCCTGGCGCACATACTGGCTGTCGGTGCTGAGCACCACATGGCACGGCTCTTTCAGCGCTTCCAGCGCCACGATTGCCGCCATTAGCTCCATACGGTTGTTGGTGGTGAGCCTATAGCCGGCGCTGAACAGTTTTTCGTGCTGACCGTAGCGCAGGATGGCGCCGTAGCCGCCGGGACCGGGATTGCCGAGGCAGGATCCGTCGGTGAATATTTCTACCTGCTTGCGCATCTCTGGTAGACTCCCTTCTGATAAAAACGCCAAGTCTGACATAAAACGAATCCTATGAGCACTGCAAATAACCGCCAGATCGTTCTCGATACTGAAACCACCGGCATGAACATGATCGGTGTGCACTATGAAGGTCACCGCATCATTGAAATCGGTGCGGTGGAGGTGGTGAACCGTCGCCTGACCGGCAACAACTTCCATATGTATCTGCGGCCCGATCGGCTGGTGGATCCGGAAGCGTTCGGCGTGCACGGCATCGCGGATGAGTTCCTGGCCGACAAGCCAACCTTCGCCGATATCGCCGATGAGTTCCTCGACTATATTCGCGGCGCCGAGCTGGTGATCCACAACGCCTCGTTCGATATTGGCTTTATGGATTACGAATTTTCCATGCTGAAGCGCGGCATTGAAAAGACGGAAACCTTCTGCCGCATCACCGACAGCCTGGCGATGGCGCGCAAAATGTTCCCCGGCAAGCGCAACAGCCTGGACGCGCTCTGCTCGCGCTACGAGATCGACAACAGCAAGCGAACGCTGCACGGCGCGCTGCTCGATGCGGAAATCCTGGCGGAAGTCTTCCTGACCATGACCGGCGGTCAAACGTCGCTGGCATTTTCGCTGGAGGGTGAGCGCTCGCAGCAGAACGCAGGCGAAACCATCCAGCGCATCGCGCGTCCCGCTTCCGCGCTGCGCGTGGTAGCGGCGTCGGACGAAGAGGTAATGGCGCATGAGTCGCGCCTCGACCTGGTGATGAAAAAGGGCGGCAGCTGTCTGTGGCGCGGCTGACAGGCGGTTTCGCCGGTTAAATCAGCGTTAAGCGTAAAAAAACAGCAAACGCGCGCGGCGGCGCTAAAAAGCGTTGACGGGGATACGGCGGCTCATTAATATGCGCCTCGTTCCCGACGGGGAACACAGCGCGGTGCGGTAGTTCAGTCGGTTAGAATACCGGCCTGTCACGCCGGGGGTCGCGGGTTCGAGTCCCGTCCGCACCGCCAACTCTTCAGAAAGGCCGATTCAGCAATGAATCGGCCTTTTGCTGTTTCCGTTCCTATTTTTCCTGCATTGCCACGCCGCCGGCGAAGCCGCGCGCCGCGTGCGTCTCGCGCTCATGACGCGCCAGATAGCGGTAGCATCCGCCGCCCAGCGCCGCGCCAATAAACCAGCTGAAGTTAGCGACCTCGTGCAGCGCGGGAATAAAGCTAATCAACAAGCCGATGGCGACCGATGGCAGCAGCGCGGCGATCGCCTTCGGGTTAAAGCCGCCGCGATACCAGTAGCGCCCCTGCGGCGTGGCATCGAACAGATCGTCGACAAACACGCGACTGCGCTTGATCAGATAGAAATCCGCCAGCAGGATGCCGAACAGCGGCCCGATAAAGGCGCCCAGCACGTCCAGCGTATAGTGGATCAGCTCCGGCGACTGAAACAGATTCCACGGCGTCAGCAGCACCGAGCCGACGGCGGCGATCATCCCGCCGGTGCGAAAGCTAATTTTCTGCGGCGAGCAGTTAGAGAAATCGAAGGCGGGCGAGACAAAGTTGGCCACGATATTGATGCCGATGGTGGCGGTGATCATGGTCAACAGCCCAATCGCCACCGCCAGATCGTTGCCGACCATGCTCACCGTCTCAATCGGATCGGTGATCATTTTGCCGAACAGCGACTGGGTGCCAGAAACGATCACCACCGTCACCACCGAGAAGAGCAAAAAGTTAAACGGCAGGCCCCAGCGGTTGCCGCGGCGAATTTCCCCCATGCTTTTGCCGTAGCGCGAGAAGTCGCCGAAGTTAAGCAGCGGACCGGAAAAATAGGAGACCACCAGCGCGGTGGCGGTGATCATCTGCCAGCCCTGTTCTCCCGCCGTCAGCGACTTGCTCGCCAGGGTAAAGGAAATGCCATCGAAACCCGTCTTGTATACAATCCAGCCCGCCAGCGCCACCATCACCACATAAACAGCGGGGCCCGCCACGTCGATAAAGCGCTTGATGGCGGCCATGCCGTGCCAGAACACCATCGCCTGCAGCAGCCACATCACCCCAAAGCAACACCAGCCGAGCAGCGAAAGCCCCAGCCAGCTGGCGTGGGTCATCGACGCCAGTGACGGAAAGAATTTCAGCAGCACCAGCATCAGCGCATTCGCCGCCAGATAGGTCTGGATGCCATACCAGGCGAAGGCGATCAGACCGCGGATCACCGCCGGAATATTGGCGCCGAAGACGCCGAACGCCTGGCGGCAGATCACCGCATAGGGCACGCCCGCCATCTGGCTCGGCTTCGCCACCAGATTGGCGCAGATCTGCACGATGCAAATCCCCGCCAGCAGGCAAATCAGCACCTGCCAGCTCGCCAGCCCGAGGGTGAAAAAGCTGGCCGCCACCACGTAGCCGCCCATGCTGTGCACATCCGACATCCAGAAAGAGAAGATGTTGTACCAGCTCCAGTTTTGCTGGCGCGTCGGCGCCAGATCCGCATTAGTCAGCCGTGGGCTATAGCGCGCCTCTGCGGAGGCAGAAGGGCTGTTAGATTGGTTTGGCATGAAACCTGCTCCTCATAACGACGTTTAGGGGTCAAAGCAACAGAGAGGCTGTTGCAGGATCCAGGCCAGAATCGAAATCTTGTATACAAAATTTTGCGTTCACGTATACGATGTGCGGAGAGAACGACCTGAGGGAGCCGATGATGAGAAGTGATACAGGCCACAGCACGGCCGCCGATGCCGGAGATAAAGACGAGCTTATCTATCAGGCGCTGATAGACGCCATTGTGGAGCATCAGCTGCCGCCGGGCAGCAAACTGCCGGAAGAGGCGCTGGCGGAGGTGTTCGGCGTCAGCCGCACCGGCATTCGCAAAGTGCTGCAGCGCCTCGCCGCAGTGCAGATGGTGACGCTGTTGCCCAGGCGCGGTGCACAGGTGACCACGCCCGGCGTCGACGAAGCGCGCGATATCTTTCGCACCCGCGCGCTAATCGAGTGCGCCAATCTGCCGGCGGTGCTGGCGCATCTGCAGCCGCCGCATCTGGCGGCACTGACGCAGCGCATCGCGCAGGAGCAGCAGGCGCATGAGGATCGTGACGGTGCTGCGGCCATTCGCCTCTCTGCCGCCTTTCATATCGAACTGCAGGCGATTGCGGGCAACCAGGTGCTGACCGAGCTGGTGACGCGCCTGACGCAGCGCTCTTCGCTGGTGATCGCCGCCTGGGGCGCGCCCTGGCAGCAGGGCTGCCGCTGCGACGATCACGACCGGCTGGTGGCCCATCTGCGCGAAGGCGATCTGCCGGCGCTCACCCAGGCGCTACAGCACCACTTCGACCATATCGTTTCCAGCCTGCATTTTGAGCGCAGCGGCGAAACGCTGCCCGATTTCTCCCGGTTATTTGCCCGTCATAAAGAGGTGACATCATGAGCCTGATCCAGGTGATCAACCCCAACACCAGCCAGGCGATGACGGAAACCATCGGCGCGGCGGCGCGCGCGGCGGCGTCGCCAGGCACCGATATTATCGCGGTCTCGCCGTCGCAGGGCGTGCCCTCTATCGAAGGCCACTTCGACGAGGCTATCGTGGCGATTGGCGTGCTGGAGCAGGTTAAACGCGGCAGAGAGCAG
>Ga0157362_1001213_pt1 | contig 10564 bp, 8 predicted proteins | sample AttlaeALBM3_FD_111480 | JGI IMG/M metagenome (GOLD analysis project Ga0157362, IMG submission 111480) | Fungus gardens microbial communities from leaf cutter ant in Ribeirão Preto, State of São Paulo, Brazil - Atta laevigata ALBM3 | ecosystem: Host-associated > Fungi > Mycelium > Unclassified ... | reverse complement strand
TTTTTTCGAAAAATCTTTCCTAAAGCACTGTGTTAATCAAGAAAAAAATATTAGTTGATTAATTACTTTTTTTTTATCTTTCTTCGCGTGTCTTTTTGTACACGACCAATATTGCTAAAGTATCTAAAAAAGCTATCTAAAAATTTAGTTATATAAACAAATTTAAAAATAATGTGATTGAATCATTAAAATAATTTTGTAGGAAACTCAAACATGATGAGAGCAATGCTGTAAAAAAATTGTAGTAACCAGATTGAGCGTCCTTCATAATTATTTTGGTTAGTCCAATAAAATTTCTTTTCAGATCTGTATTTACTTGAACTTTGAAATATTTAAGCAAAACCGTTCTTTTTGTGTACAAAGCACTCACAAAATGACGCGAACTTTCTGTACCTCGTACAAAATAAATTAAAAATCAATTATATTAAAAAAAATAATATTTATAACCATTTAAATTTTGTTAGTCCATTGGCTTTTATTGCCACCTTTGTCAAGAAGAAAATGCAATAAATTGAGAATGTTTTATATATTTATGGTTGCATAATCGAATACAAATTTTTCTAAAAAATTAATGGGCAAGTCTCCTTAATTTTCCTCCTACCCTCTTTTTTAAAGTTAATTAAAGTATAGTAAATTACACCGTGTTACTATCACGCCTAATTTTATAGATGGATATGTTGAACAATTAGAAGAGCAGTAATATTCTTATAACGGTTCTCTCGACATACAGTTTTCCCGGATAAGGAAATGCTCACGAGAGCGTAGATGATCTGAACGATATTTCGAAGGATACGCACGTCAAACATCACGTAGCAGCAGACGTTCCTTTTTCTCAACTGGACGAATTATCGACATTATTACGCGGTTGCGCGGCTGAAGTGTGCGTTATTTCGCCGGCCGGAACGAACTTTGCTATTAGCCGCGGAACGAGATGAGAGGTAGAGGGGAGAAGGAGTACGCGGCGGGACGAGGGGGCGAAACTGGCCGCGTAATGTATTACCGGACAGAAATAGATTATTGGAAACGTTATCAAAGTTATAAACATTCCTTGCCGTTAATATTGCAATCCTGTGACGTTGAGCCATCGCACCGTCGGCCGTCGCTATTAATACCTCCACCCGCTATTCCCCCTGTCCCTCTCTTTCCACCTCTCCCTCCCCCTCTCCCCCTCCCTCTCCCCTTGCCATCCTATCTGTCCACCTTCCTCTCCCGCAAACCCCTCACCGTCATCCTGTTTCTCGAACTCCCTACGTCGCTACGTAATGGAGTGTACGGGGTGTCCTGCCTGTACCGGATGTCTCTTTAGATCTGAATTCTTTGGCCAACTTGAATGCGAATTCTTCTTCACAAAGATTTTGAAACGAGAAAGCATTTTCTCACGATTCATTAATTTCCGACATATTTTCATCACCGAGACATTCGATTCGCGATCTAAATTTTTATTGATCTTTCCCACACTGATAAGAATGCTCTAATCTTGTTTTCAATATCTTATCCATTTTTAATTTCTAAATTTTACTTTTCTGCTATACCTGCCTTACGAAGAGCGAAGATAGGATTTATAGTTGGACCAAGTAGAAAAAGGAGATTTAAACCCTCCACTAATTATATTATACAATATACATCTCTCTGCTAGTCTCAAAGAGTTCTTTCTTTCTACGAAATACAATAAATCTCTGTTCGTCATGCGGACAAACCGACATATCGACGAGACACCCTGTAGATGCACCGCGCCGCGATATGGACTCGCACGTGATAGATGCCGAGGCTGTCTTACCTTTCTCGCGCGGCGCGAAATATATGGACAATCATCCGTCAGCCGTCCCGGCGAATACGCGGGAAAAAAAGGATGGCGAGGAAGGAACGCGCGCCACGGGGGCGCCTAATGCGGCGAAATTAATTACCGTACCGTTGCGCGTACGTACACACCGATAAAACGAGATCGAGCGAGGTCTCGAACCTCAACAGCCTCTGTGGCGACCGAGGAGATCTTTCTCCTCGGACCTACCTCATCGCGAAAACGCTCGATAACGATTCGATAAGTCGTCGATCGATATACCTGCCTATTACATAAAATCATCGTGCTGTCATAAAAGTAATGTATCGAACGGAAACGTTCCGCTCCCTCTCTCTCTGGAAAGTTGTTATTAGCGAGTGGGCTTCGCGAATCTAGCCGTAGATCTCGAAATCGACACTGGGATTACGAGGATCAATGCACCGCGTGCCGATGGAGAACATCGATCCGCACCGATCGGGAACTAACGACGTGGAGCACTCACACAGTTCAAAACGTATAAGTTCTCTTCTTACTTCCTATCAGGAGATGCCCGTTTAATGAGACGAGCATTCAACGAAGTCTACGCACGCCTTTCGCGAAACATCCGATCATTATCGCATTTTTCATTGCGTCATTGGCATCTATTATTGCGATCAGGATTATTAAGAACGACAAAAATTTTTGAAAGTGAGGATCTTCTTTACCATTTCTTATTGTTAGTTCAATACATTTAGATCTGGCAAGTCATGATAATATTTGCTTGATATAAAAGTTCTGTAATCTGTATTTGAAATTAGAGGCAAATTATCTGTATGAAATCAGAGGCTACATAATAAATTAGATTACACGAAGAGATACCGTTAAGTTCTTGGAATTAGTCTCAGACATCTAATTCTGTACGATATCGTTTTACATAAATAAATGCATGTATGTGCGTGAGATACTGATGCAATATATATGCAATAATGTGTTGATGACACGTAAATAATACGTGTATTATAAGTATCAATTAATAAAGTAAGTTTTTCTTTAAGATTCTCTTAAGGTTCAGAAATTTAATGGAAAGCACAAACTATATACATTAGTTCTTTCAATTTTTATAAAAATTCTTCAGCTCTGATATTGAGGCAAAATTTGGTTCCCCCCTCCCCCCCAATTAGCTTGTTTTAAAGATTTTAAAATATGAGAAGTGTCCAAATTTAAATTATGATTCAATAATTACTCTCTAAATTTCTTGGAGTGAAATCTCATTCCAAAAAAATGAAAATCTGCCATTCTTATTTAAGAATATTGCAAATATTTTCATTCATTTCAATAATGGCAGTATTTTATTTCTTTTGAAGAGAGATTTTACTCCAAGAAATTCAGAGAGTATACAAAAGAAAACAATGTAAATCATATTATTTTTCAACATATAGTCTCCTCGATTTTCAATATACTGGCCATCGTCTCGATAGCTTTTGTATTCCTCGAGAAAAAAGTCTTTTGGCTGCTACTCACTCTCGAACATTTGTAATGACTTCTTCATTAAACTTTTTTCAATCCTCTTTGAAGGCTTTACTTCATTTATATACATTAATATTGTCAAATATTGGTGTGTATAAATAAAGTAAATCTTCAAAGAGAACCGAAAAAATTTACTTCTAATGAAGAGGATATCACATTATATGATCGAGACTAAGTAACTCGCAATGAAAAATTTTTTTCTTCGAAGAACACAAAATCTGGAACAATGTGGTGCCTATATATTGAAAACGAAAGGGAAACTATATTGAAATGATAATATGACTTATATTGATATACATATTGATATCTTTTTTTTATTATCTATTTATAATTATTATGCTTCTCGTATCATTCCGAAAATGATTCACGTCTTATTCTTAACTGATTTATCTACAGTGATCAAAAAAGAAGTAAGTGGTTAAATTCGAGGAACAGAAACAGAAATAGGGGGAGAGAGAGAGAGTGTTTGTGTATGTGTGAGAGAGAGAGAGAGGGAGGAAAGCTACTGTGAGAGAAACGCGGTATAAAGTGCAATCAAACATTGATCGCACGATGCAGGAACCTCTTGCCTCTTGGTGGGTACCTACGTGCGTATCGAATGCATACCATGGGGTTGCATCGCGCATGCATGCGAGGCCGTGTTTGTGTTTTGAGGGGAAACGCCGCCGCCCCTCTCCCCTTTCCCCGGTTTCCTCCTGCTCCCCCGTCCACCCCGGCAAGCAACCAAGGAATCGATAGACTGCGTAACTGAGGCACAGGCACGTACGAATAATGCCGCGGTGGTGGCCTCCCCTTTCGAGAGGACGATCCAGGCCGATCGCGTTTTGCTAATATTGCCGCCTGCCAGTCCGATCCTTGCGATTTCATTGTTCACCGCCACTGCGTCCGCGGAAATGCGATCGAACGTTTCCCGCCTGTAATTCGATTATTTGTCTTGTAGATTCGATTTCAAAGATTTTAAAGAATTAAGTTAATTAATTGGTCCTGCTTTTTAGTTAACATTTCTAATATATTTTAATTCGAGCTTAACGTTGAACACGATGGAAAATTAAAAAATATCCAATCATTTAATCGAATATACTAAGTTAAAGTTAATTAAAGAATTATATCTCTCTTTACTCTGCACATTATTTATCACGCCAAACTTTCACATTGAGAAAAAAAATTATTTGGCCAAATTTATTTAGTTTGTCTTTATTTCTTTCAGTGAAGAATGTATGTATTTAAATTAAACATATATATATAAATTATATTTGACTTAAATACATGTTTTCTTCAATAAAGGGAAGATGACTAAATTAATTTAATCAAATAAATAATTTAGATGAATAATTTTTTTCTCAAAGCATCACCACTTATATTTTTAATTTATTATTTATTTTAATTTATTATTTACATTGAGAATTCTTAGAGAATTTTTTTTATTTGAAAAAAAATTGATCACGCGCCTGAAAGAAAGATCGAATTCGATGAATGGAATATAATTCTTTATATTTGATTCAAATTTTAATTTATAAACTCGTCTAAATCTTTCACCACATTTTATAAACGTAACATTTTATAAACGAAAGTTTATCGGATTATATTTAGAAGTTAAACAATAGCGGGCGGAAGACGAGGAGGAAAATGCAAGCCTGTGTCGGTACATGCGATAAATAACAGTATCAGACTTTCGTGTAATAAAATGAACATATCAAGTATTATTGATCATATGTTCGAACGATATATTGGCAAAAACTGTTATTCGATTATATACCTGGAAACGGACATTTTGACGATAATAAACCGACATGATATTATTAATTTAACTATAAGGATATATTTAACTGGGAAAGGTTACCACGATGTGTCGAGAATCTTCGCAAGGCGAGAGAAAGAGGGAATACGCAACAATTTCTATGCATACCGGTTATATGCGATGCCAAGCTATTTTGAAATTGACGGAAATCGAATTTCCAACACATTTTATCGAAATAAATACGTCGCGAGGAGAGGAGTACGCCGTCAATTTTCATATTTGATATGTACGTCGCTTAAATTGGATTAGCGTGTCTCAAAATTTTGCCCGCGAAGCTTACAGAGCATTAATAACAACTCCAGCGTAGCGTCGCGTTTTTTTTCTGCATGACCGCGAATCTTGCGACGCGAGTGTCGTCGTTTGGCCGCGTTGTTTACTATTCAAGAGTCTGAAAATTAACTCGCGGCCGCGCGCGCAAAAAGACGCGAGCGAGAGAGAGAGAGAGAAAGAGAGAGAGAGAGCGGCACGCGCGTGCGGCTAAAAAAATTATTTTTTCATCTCGAATAAAAATAGACGCACGGATAGGTGGATGCGAGAGCTATTCAGAATCCGAGACGAGCTCTCCAAAATTCAGGAAAGAGAGAGCGCGTCGCAAGAATGGTACGAGCGAAATAATTGTAATGACAAAAAAAACCGGTTAATAAACCGCGAACAATTTTAAATAATAAAATATCTTTATGAATAATACTGCACATTTCGTGGAGGTCTCTCGCAAAGTTTTTCAGTGGCATACACTTTTTGGCATATTTATTACATTTTGGAAATTCTACATATCAAATCAAATGTCTGCTGAGAAAAAAAGAATAATTAAAAATGAATAATTAAAAGAATGAATTAAAAATTAGCGAAAAGAGAAAAATAAATTTGTTGTTCGTTCCATAGCCGTAACATGTAATTTATGAAAAGTTCCCGCTTTAGAAAGGCGTATCGGGGCCAATCCACAAGCCGACTTTGATTTCGCAAAGGATCGTCGCGACGTGACTCTAATACCGCTCGTTCCTCAGGATTTGAACTAACGCGCAAGACTAACAACGTGGATTTTCTCACGGATCCTTGCGGTGTCATTTATGCGTGAATCCGTTCGCCCCCTCGGAGCACATAAGGAGCGAGAAAAGGGCTTCCTTCGACCGCAAGAGCCTCGAGCCGGGAAAACGCGATCTCGCACCGCGCGAGAGGGGGGGGAGGGAGTGTAAATCAAGACGGAAAATGAGCCGGCGATGCGATACTCGTTATTATCTTCCCCAAAGCACCCCGGAAGCCGTAACGATCTTACGTCGCCGGCGTTCGCGGTTGCGCCATTTTGAGAAGATAAAAAAGACGAGATAGCTTAACGGTGGATAAAATAATCTCGAATATCATTGCGCTCGCGCGAGAATGCGTTGAATACACGGGGATGCCGCAACCGACGAAAGAAAAAATTACGGTCGTCTGGCCGCGGATTGGCCAGGGCATTTTAAGTCGGGATTTTCTCAGCGAAAGTTTAATTGGAATTTATAATTATCGTATTAACGAGAGTCCTTTACTGTTAAGTATTATGACGATGAATTAGATTCTATTAAGATATAAATTCTCCGTTGGAATTACCTAACAATAATATCAAGAAGAAATCATATTAATAATAGTAAATATATGAATCCCTTACTGGAAAAAGTCTAGTTGCATTAAATGGAATTCTGATTAAAAATGGACGAATCAGTATTTCCTGGTTAACTCTATATTATAATTCTAATTAAAATCAGAATTCTGACTGATAGATCAGAATCTTCTGATTTATTCATTTATTCATTTTCAATAAGAAATTCTCAGTGCTTGCTTAAAAATGACAACTTAAAAAAGTCAGTTTTCAAGAAAAGAGTAAAAACATTGTTTTTCAATTTAATCGAAAATTATTAACTAATAATCACTCAAATAGATACTAACAAAATATTATAAATATAATTTTAACATACTGTTATTTTTTGTCACATTTTACAATCTTTAAAAAATTTTTTTAATTACGACAATTTTTTATAAAGTTAAGTATATTGTTTATGGTTAATAAGCTAACGTTTATTTATAACTCGAAGTGATAATAATTCGAAGATGAAATTTTTTTTAATTGAGTCATTTTTAAAATAAGAGGATGATATATTTTTTGTTAATACTTTTGTTAATACTTGAATAAAAGTTGAAGCTATTTTGTTAGATAAAATTTCTGACGAAGAGGAGATATCGCACGATTCGCTTCACCGAACGAAAGGCCAACTGATTTATTAATTGAGATAAGAAACTAAATTTGTAATCATTCTATTTTTGTCGATAGCGAATCTCGTTGAATCAAAATTAGATCAATAGAATTCGCTTCTCGCTCACTCCTCACGAGTCTGCTGTAGAACACAGAGCAACATCTGTTCGCAATTGAATATTTTATCCAATTTGTTTTTCGATTAACCGGGTATGCACGTCTCGTTTGAAATGCATTATACATATAGGATGTCACAGAATTGCTGGAGAACGAACGCATACCGTTCTTCCTCGTTATAATATCTGCAAATATCTGCAAATAAAGTAAATGATAGCTGAAACTATAAAAAAATAATCTTGAATGAGCAGTGCAAAGAAAAAATTCTAAATTTCCTATAAGATTGTCGAAAAACTTAGGAGCATCGATAATGAATAAGAAAAGATAGGGTTGCCACAGACTTGAAAAACCGGAAAAACCGGAAAAAGTCAGGGGAAAATGTAAAAAAGTCTGGAATTTTGAAATTTGTTCTCAATTTTCTGAAACTGCTCTTATTCTAAATAATTGTTATAATTTTTTAATATCATATCTGACGTTTATAATGAAATATGTTCAAAATTCGCACACTTTAAACGATTTTAATAAAATAATTAAAATTTATATTTTATTCAATATTTTTATTTGATCGCCCTTTTTCATAACTGCATTCTTTTTTCCAATACAAATTTTTTTTTTTAATTTGCACCCAAAATTTTAGTGTGCTATTAATAACCTTTTTTGCGTTGTTTTTAATATATGCTAGCTTTCCTACAATTCTTGACTTTAAATGTGTTAAAATTTACATATATTTTATATTGGAAAATTTGCCATTTCATCTGGAAACCTGGAAAAATCAAGGAATTTTAAAATTTATTTTCTGTGGCAACCCTAAAAGTTCACTGTTGAAGAAAATTCCGTAATCTAACGTTCGGTACTATTTCCATTTTTATTAATAAAATTTGTTAAATTAATAAAGTATTATATTTGATATCTTAAAACATTTTTAATTTTCCATTTTACTTTTACATGTTGCTTTGCATATTACGCCATATAAACATTAACGTGATAAAAAAGGAATCCCTCTCTCCTCCCTTGCCCTACCCTTTTCACTTTCCCGCTCGAAAGCTTGAGAGTTAATTGCATTAGTCCGAATGACTTTTTCTCATCCATTCGGTTCCAAGGGAAGTAAGGGATCGCGACGCGAGGAGGGATGCGTGAGTCGCGTGCAGATGGCAAACCGGTGTGCTCGGTAATTGTGCAACGTAATAATAAGAATGACAGTAATTACAGTGACCCTTCGCTTTATATAAGGACTGACTCGGGCGAAACGTTAATTTTCGTACGAAACGCTGTAATCTCAATCAGCCGTGACGACAATCAGAAAAATTTCGCGGCAGAGACGATTGTACAGAAATAAGCACACAGGAATCATAAATTAATTTGGGTACAATTTCAGTACAATTAAGAAATTTGATGGGAATATCATGAACGCGTGCACGTTGCTTTTCAACAGTTTACAGGCCACGAGACATAGATCGTTTGGAACAAAAATCGTTGTCGGGAACGCAATTGATCGCTGATCGTTTAACGATAGCATCGCTGCCTCGAAATAACATGTAATTTTTCGAAGGAAAGAATTATTTTCCGGCATTTATATTGCCATAATGCGCCGTGTCGATCGGAGGAAGATAAAATTTCTCGGCAAGACGGAAGGTGCTTAATTATCATTTAAGGATAGGAAGATACAGGGAGGACATTCGGGGCAGAGTACGAAACCGACAGGGAAATGAGAGAAGAGGACGAGAGGGGGAGGGGAGGGGAGGGGAGAGGAGAGGTAGATCGGCAGCGGCGAAATACCCAGGGTTTGCCCCGAGATACGAGCGAGGGGCTCGCTATCTCTCTCGCGAGAGCGAATCACAAAGAGAAATATTGTTGAACCTTATATCTCGGACGGCGCATTAATGAAACACTCGCGCTCGCTCGCGCCATTCTGAAATTACTCGAGATCGTCTAGACTACTCTCAGGCGGGCACCGGGATGTTCTTCCCTCTTCCCGCTCGTCTCCTCGCCGCGCCGCGCTGAGCGGAGCAGAACTGCAGAACGGATCCCCACGATCTTTAATGAGAATAAGAGAACACCCTCGACGACTAATATTAGAACCGACCAGTCGGCTCTAAGCTGAATGTAGGAAACTCGATCAATTATTCAGTCTCTCATATAATTCCGATTCGATTCTTCGCTGAAAGAGGAAGGAAAGTCGCGCTCGAAGATCCTCTCTCCCAGTACACATCTACGACACGTATGCAGTGGCGAATGCGAGAGAATTCTTACGAAATAAATTTAGAGTGCATTAAAATGTGAATTTTATATGAAATTCTAGCAGCGAGGCGCGTGCGTTTATACATAATCCGGCATTCTATTAAATTTTCTCGCGCGCGCATTTATACAGATTATTTTCCGTAACTTCATATTTATACATCTGCCATTCAATGGCTGACGTATCTAACCATTTGTTGTATTATTATTATTAATAAATTATAATTCGCAACAATATTTTGCGTCGGCTCTTAAAAGCTTTTTATTCATTTTTTATGTATCTAATATTACGATTGGACTTCTGTACTATCGAGTATTTTTTATTCTAAATATTAAACCGCACCGAGGATCGAAATTTGAAAAATTGATCGATTAAAATTTTTACGTACGAAAATCACTGCAGGTGTATGCATCTTAGAGCAAAGCGCGTGATAATAATATTGCGATCAAGTTATGAGCACCGAGTATGTATATATCAGCCGGAAAGACAGCAGTTAGAAACGAACAAGCATTTCAGTAAAACGTAGCGAAGATTTGATGCGTAAAATCAAGTTAATAAGCCATTCTAAAAGACTTATCAATATATAATTAAATAATTTATAAACTCCGAGTTAAATGAAGCAAATTAAATAGTTTAGTTAAATAAAACACTTTATATTTATTTTTTTCAATATAAGGCATATATATTTTTAATAATTTACACAGACGAGGAAGATCTGCATTTAATTCTTTAGAGCTGACGCCAAAATTTGTAACTTTAATAATTTAGTTTGCTTTTTATCTTTTTCTAATTCTTTTAATTCTATTAAAAGAATTAAAACAAGATGGATAAGTTGAACCAAGATGAATGTATCAACCAAGTTGGACTTGAAAGACATAGTCGATATTTTGATTGTGAGTTTTGATA
>Ga0157362_1001212_pt1 | contig 10565 bp, 3 predicted proteins | sample AttlaeALBM3_FD_111480 | JGI IMG/M metagenome (GOLD analysis project Ga0157362, IMG submission 111480) | Fungus gardens microbial communities from leaf cutter ant in Ribeirão Preto, State of São Paulo, Brazil - Atta laevigata ALBM3 | ecosystem: Host-associated > Fungi > Mycelium > Unclassified ... | reverse complement strand
TATATATATATATATATATATATATTGAAAAACATGTGGCCTTCCAGACGTTTCCATTCACATCTTCACTACATCCATCAGAACGCGCAATGTTTGCCCTGAGTCATCTGAAATGAGCACTTGAGCCCTTCCAACGACTGCGGAGATCCTCGCGGACATTCTTTCGAGTGACTCTTCCTCGTTGGCATACTGGAGCTTTCATTGGATTAAAACTGTTCTAAAGCCGTATATTTTGCCACAACGTCATAAACGGTTGATCTCTCTATCTAAAAAACTGAATTATTCCGTTGCTGAGCGCCCAGCGCTAAGGTCTTTGATGATCGTGGCTCTTCGATTATATGCACTTAATTTCAACATCGCGGCCATTTTGAGAATATTACTGTTTACTAGAAGCAGGCTTTCTCGGATGCCAACAACAACTTCTGACGAAGGCACAATATAACGGAAAATTTAAATTGAAATTTGTTCGGATTTTGGTGACATACCTTGTATATTAGGATAAAAATATATGTAAAATAAATAAATATGGATTAACTGGGATTAATTCTGTATTCAAAATTATTTCTTCTCTCTACCATTCCTTTCTATCTCTGCGGCATTGTGTTATGCGCGCGTCATCACGCACGACCGTATCTTATCTTATTCACGAATAATTATATAAGATAAAATAAGATAAAATAAATAAATAAGTAAAACATTTCGCGTGCGATAAGAGGATAGCAACATATTAAAAAATAGTAAGTATGCATGGTAGGTATAGCGCGCGAGGACCGCGTCGGTGATGACAATGGGAACCAATAACGGACCGCGCCCGGTGGCAGCGGATCGCGTCCAGCGACCATTGACCTCGCGTCTTCATGTAGACGCAAGTTTTTGCACACCTCCGCTACGTAATTTCTCGCTACGTAATTTCCAGCTACGTAATTTCTCGCATCCGAGACATTCTCATTCTCCGCACCGCGACGTCATCCACTATGACGTCATTTTCCTCTTCCTCACCTGTAACATCGTCATCACTCCCTCATCTATATCCTTTTGTGACGTCATCCACCTCCCCTCCCCGTAAACTTCCCCGCACCGCGAGGTACTCCCATCCCTCAGAGAACGGTCTTGTTTATCTACTCTTGTATATTCTTGTAACTCGAGAGCTTTCAAAAACATTGTAATTAAGTTCATTTTCATTAAGTATTTTTCGAGTTATAAGGTTTGCAAGTTATATTACCACATTAGCATTACGCAAGATGCTCGATCGATGGTTCTTGCATGTTCAGAATCATTCTGGATAACATTTATCAAGATCAAGATCATTGCAGATTGCCTCTTTTTTTGCACTAAAAATTCTACATTTCTACATAAAAGTGAAAATAAGAGATACAACCTACTGACTTTGAACTTAACAAATGTTATTCAAAACATGATCCTGAACAACATTTAAGAGATTAAGGTCAAACCAATGGTATCATCTTATATATCCCTCAAAGTTCCAAAACTTTTGTGTGAAACATTTTTCTTTAAAATGCATTGTTCAAAAGATATTTAAAGTGATCGATTAAAATTAGACACTCTATATATAAGTTAGGTTGTTTCATTTTAATAATTAAAAAGTAAGCGTCGGATAAAATTTTCATACAGAAAAAATCGACTTAGAATTCAGTTAGGAACACGTCTGCACAAAGACACAGGATTATTCTAAATCACCTTGTATATCGGCAAGCAATATTGCTGCAATATTTTCAATAGTTGCAATATCATACTGTAATATTACAGCAATATTTCAATTATTACATGCATCAATTACTTGCAGTTTATCGCATTGCAATATTATTGCAACAGTGTTAAAGTATTATAATTCATTTTATCACAGTTTTTCTAAGATATATATAATACTATTTTAATGTATTAATGAATAAATATTAAGTATTAAATATAAAAAAACAGGAATATAGATTTTAAACGTAACTCACAATGGATACAAATAATTATTATACATATTATATTATGTTTTATATCTTTGTATCTATTGTATTTATATTTAATCTTTATTTCTAATTTTTTATTTTTTCAATATTTAATATTTTTTTTTTGTTTTTAATTTTTTTTCCATTATGCAAAGGAGCCAAATAATCATGGAAGTAAACAGGATGAGTCTGATAAAAAGTTCACCAGTTTTTCTCGAAAACAATTAGAGATAAGGAGAAAATATCTATTATCAAAATTGTAGGATAAATAGGGTGACATACTTTGATGATCTTGAGTAACCATCCTAAATGTCCTTGATTTTTATACTATCAGTAAAATAATTTTTTTTAATGGAAAGTATTTTTACTCGTTCTGTCGATAGTGTAGCTAGGCGATAGCTCAATGAGCTGAATAAGTTTGCATTAGAATTTCTTTTCAAAAATTCCACTACTGTTAAAATATGTCAAAATAAGTCAGACTGTTCAAAATATTCACCATGCTAATTAAGACATGTGTAGTCTTCTTGGAAAGCTAACTTTTTGTGAAAAAGGATAATAATATTGGGTTGTCCGGAAAGTTCGTGCCGATTTTGAAGGAAAATTGAAACGCAGAAGATTTAAATTTTTAATTTCATTTATTAAATTTAAATCTTTTGCGGCACGAACTTTCCGGACAATCCAATACAAGATTACCTATATCAATCCGTTTATTTGGAAACACTGAATGTTCTTGCCTTATTTGAAAATTAACATGTTCTAATACTCAAATTTGAGTTGGAATTGACAAGTATACAGATCACGCTGCGAATAATGTTTCTCAAAAATGTTGTAATCTAATGAAGAAATTTTCGATATGTCAATGACTTATGATGAGCGTAGACAAACTGCTTCGCAAAAGGCTGATTTGTATGCTTTCCAAACTGTCAATTCAATAAGGAATTTTTACATGTTTGGCGAATCAAGTGCATATTACTAGAAATGTTAAAATTCAACCAAGACAACAAAAACAAAATATTATTACAAATGAAAACGTGTCTATTGACGTATTGACTGTGATTATTGCAAATCCACATGTTTCTACAAAAGATATTGCCCGCGATAGAAATATTAGCCAATTTTCAGTGTTACACGTACTCGGGAAAAATAAGTTCCATCTCTATTGTACATCAAAACTCCAAAAACTTTCGCAGAATGATTTTAACATGAGGATCCAGTACACGAGTTCGAAATAAATTACAAGAAAATCCTAACTTTTTTTGATTTGTATTGTGGTCAGATGAAGCAACATTTAAGAGTATCCTGTTAAACCCATTAATAGATACAATTTGTACGCGAAGTCAACTCACATTGGATGAGAACTGTAGATCAACATCGGGGAGAGTATTAATATAATATTTGAGCAGGAATTATTGACGTTCAGTTAATTGAATCATTCTTTTTAAGAATTTCTAAAAACCGAGAAGTTTGTTCATTCCCTTAGAAATGATTTTTCAAATTTAATGGAAGATATTCCATTTAGAGAGGGACTCGAATGTAACTTCAGTTAGATGCGCCATCCCATGATATAAATACGAGGCGAGACATTCTTCAACAGAATATTCCTAAACAAATGAATTGGTAGGGATGGTTCTGTTTATTCTCTGTGAGATCAACCAGTTTAATATGATTTGGCAAAACAATCTTATCAATCTCAGAGACTTATCACAAGCTCTAATAAAAATCTGGAATGACATTCCGCAAGAAGAAATTAAAGCCTGCATTAATATGAATTGCAAGCAGTAATCGAGCAACGCGAAAGCAACGCATTATTGAAATTTAAACACACGAAAAAATATGATATGCAAAATCCATCCAGCAATCACGCCGTGGTGCATATTCGATAATGCAGGTAATGTCGGTAGTATATGTCAAAAATGCAAGAGCTATTTTAAAGTGATATAACTTTGCGAAAAAAAAATCGTAACAACTTGTTTTTTTATTAAAGAAGAAATAATAAGATTGGAAATAAGACCGTTTATATTAAATACATTACTTTAAAATACGCCACTACGGTCTGAATGTTAAGATGTTAAACTATTATACATATTCATTTAAATGAATTAATTTCAAAAATGATAATTGGTACCGATATGATTGTCGGACTTTCAATACAATCAATCTAAAATATTAATTTAACATAAACGATCTTATTTCCAATCTTATTATTTATACACGCTCGCCTACAATGCATGACTCTCTACACATATTGGTTATTGTGAGGAATATTGTTAAGGTCTACTATCTCTAAGCAATATCTTAGTAGTCTAAAGGCTTAGGACGGAATGCAAGACATTCGAGTTCGACTCCTGACCGAGGCAATATTTTTCGCAATAAGTTTATTATAATTTTTTAAGATTAAATTTGGAAAATTTGGGGGGATTATTAATATTTCAGATTAATTGCGTTGTAAGTCCGATAACCATATCGGCACGCAATTATCATTTCTGAAATTAATTCATTTAAATGAATATATATGTATAATAGTTCAACATCTTGACATTCAGACCGTAGTGGCGCTTTGTATTTTAAAAGGGAAAGTTCAAATTTTATGCCACTGCAAACGGCATTTCTCAAATAAATTTTACAAAATCCGTGCATTCCGTCAAAATTTACAATTTTCAATATGATACACACTCTCATATTTATAATAGTGGATGCATTAAACTTAAAATCTGGCCATAGCATCTTAAAGTAGAGATTTCAAGTTTTAATTTAAAAAAAAAACATTATCCTATGATTATTTTTCGCAAAGTTATCGAAGTTGGTCAATTTTTGCCTAAAATTTTTCTATGCCATAATTTTTTTGAGCAGCATATATTATTATGTAATATTAGTGCAATATTACTATAATATACAGAAATACTATATTGCAAAATTGCAAAATATTAGCATAATATGTAGGAATATTGCTTAATATTACAGAAATATTGCAGAAATATTTTTGCGATTAATTTATTGCGGATATTTAATATTGCAGCGATATTTATTTATACTTATTACTAACTTTATTTATCCTTATTACTAACATATTACTAGACTGCAGATATTTATGCAAAATACTTAACTGAATATTAATCATCGGACAGTTTTAGCAATTGATCGTTATTATTCGTTAAAGAGTTATTAAAAAGTAAAAAGATTGAGATTGCCTGTAAATATGCATACAAAATATGCATTTTATGCAAAATATTCAGCTAAATATTTTGCATAAATATCCGAAGTCTACATATTATCATGTAAAAGTATAGCAATTTGTAATATTATACTGCAAGATTACTACAATATTATAAACAAAACAATAAATCGCTCGTTTTCTTACTTAGCAAAACATAAAAATATTTAAACAACAATTACAAATAAAAAATGTAAATATGCTTAATCTATATATTTTCTCACAGATACAATATGATTAAAGTTTCAACTTTACAGTCCTTTTCAAAATTTTATAAAATCTAAATCATGTACATCAAGAATTTAATGATATAAATAAGATGCCACTTGAAGTCCGGAACGACCACGATATTTGCCGTTCCACTAGCTTGAAGGCGAAATCTAAAATCTCGTCTACAATAGTCACATAAGCTGTATCGCATGTCGTATGAAATATCACAGAAGTGTCACATATACAATCGCATGATTGTCGCAAAAGCTCTTGTCGTACGGAGTTGAGCCAACTTCAACTTTCTGCGACTGCGACAGGTATGTCGCATGAGCTCAGCCAATCACAGCACAGCAAATTGACTTAGAATTTGTTGTCAAATTGCGTGCAAACAATCATTGTGACTATTGTAGATGCTCATTTAGTGACACTCTTATGGCATGCGACAAATTTTCCTGCGATGCTACTACTCACGATAAGTAATACAGCCTGTGCGACTATTGTAGACGATGCTTAAGACGCAGAACGCGGATCGCAGGTCGCAAAACTAGAAACTAATCTAATGTATTTTAATTATAATATAGTTGTAAGACACAGGATGCGGAAAGTTGAATGAACTTGTGAGGCTGCCGCAGACAAAATTTCTGTAACATTAACCTTAAAATTATTAATCTTAAGACAAGATGAACTTAAGCTGATGAGCCAAACAGGATTCTACTTTAGATCTACATACTCTACGGAAGTAGCAGTAAACTTATCTATTAGGCGAATTTCAACCGATTGAAATTCACCTTACTGCGAGGTTATGAATAAGTTTACTGTTATTTGCATTTAGATTAATAGATCTAAAGCAATATCCTGACTGAGTCATCGGCTTAAATTTACGGTCTTACGGTCATTGTTGCGGAATTTTATGTGCGGCAGCTTTAACTTTCGTGTCTTGCGTCTTGCGTTTTTCGTCTGAGACCTATTATAATTTCACATGCGATCTGCGGCCTGCGTCTTATGTAGATCAGCTTTTATATAGAACAGGTTTGCGGACGCTACGAACGTTGGGAGCAGTAAGTGGAATGTACCCACGTCGCATTCAAATTTTGGTCTCTTATCGTTGACATCTCTCACGGATGAAAAATTTCAAAATCTTAATCAGAGTATACGTAGCTATTCGTAACAATAGTATTTGAAAACTACTACAATTTAGACATATAATCGATTCTCATTAATTAATGATGAATCCCTTATCAATTTCATTTTATTGTTTGACGAAAGTTTTAAGATTTCTGTTTGAAGATATTTAATAAGACCATCCACACAAAGTATATGAAATATAAAGATTAATCTATCTGTTTGATTTATTAACGATAGTTTACCAATTAGCGACTGTATATATCATTAAATTCTTGTTGTACATGATTTAGATTCTATATGATTTTTGAAAAAGATTCTGTGAAGTCGAAATGTTAATCACATTGTATTTGTGAAAAAATATACAATTTTAAATATTTTTATTCTTATAATTTAAATATTTATAATTTTGCTTGTAATTATTATTGTTTTAATATTATACAATATCACATGCTGTGTGGGAGCATAGCATCTTGTATCAGTATATCTTCTTGTTAAATTAATGGCATTGAATGTGGTCAAGTTGTCACTACGAATGCTTCGAAACATTTGATTAATCAATCGGAAGAAAAAAATTTTACTATTTTGGTCAATCAAAAAATGCTTCGTAGTGGCAACTTGACTCAAGAAAACAAACTCTTGCAGATCGGAAATCACACAACACACAGGAACGCCTGCCGACTTTGCTGACTGTATTTTGTGTGCCCATTTTGATTTACATTTTAACTGGAGGCAGAAGCCATTAATTTAACAAGAAGATACACTAATACAAGAGCTTCCACATAGCATGTGATATTGTATAAAAATATTTAAAACAATAATAATTAGAAGCAAAATTATAAAAATATAAAAATGCTTAAAATTGTATATTTTCTCACGGATACAATGTTATTAACGTTTTACAGAATCTTTTTCAAAATTCATATAAAATCTAAATCGTGTATAACAAGAATTTAATGATATATCTGACTGTACCCCTTATGTCCCATTGAGCGGAAGTTACAAATACGCAATCAATGCGAGCCAATGACAACTGCTATTCCAGTAGTTCTAATGAAAATGATCTACGAGAAGATTTTTGCGATTGGTCAGCGTTAATTACGAATTCCGTAAATTCCATTCAATGGGACATAGGAAAACATACTTTAGCGAAACAGAATTGGCGAAACGAAATCATTATCAAGAATCCATTCCGTATCCTATGGAGTATCTTAAGGGCGGAGGCACATAGGGTTGCGAAACTGCGCAATACAGAATGATATCACAAACATTTAACCCAATCTCAGGCGTTCCACAATTGTCGTTTCACATGTAGGAATTAAATCATGGAGCAAAATTTGCAGAAATGTGCAATAAGGAATATCAAGAAAATCATACTTTGTGTGGTCTTAAGAATATATAATGGAAATATCTATGAATATTTGTTGTATGAATATTTGTTGTAATTAAAACGTAAAACTTACGCTGTTAGAAAACATTCAAACTACATTATCTGCGCAAACACTAATGAATTTGAAAATGGACTTATAAAGAAACTCTGAAATTATCTTTTTGTTACTTTTTCCGCATGGAGAATTTTTTTTCCATGACGTAAAAAAACGAATATCTACGGAACGAAAAGAGCACGTTTTTCTTCGTTTGCTGAACAGTTTCATTTTTTATTATAACATTATACAAAACAATGGATTGTTGGCTATCATACAGAATAGAAGAATTACAAATGGCGTTAGCGAAATTATATTTTGATTGTTGTGTCCGAACGAAGCCATACGCACGCACATGTAGAACTCCGCATGAACTCCTACAGAAAATGTAAAGACTCATCTACACGACAAGGCGCAAGCACAAATTCAAGCGTAGGCGCAGGAAGTCTGCGTTTTCTGGAACGTACAGGAACGTCCAAAACAAGCACATGGACGTGTATGAATATTTAAATGTTGAATATTTAAATGTTGAAATGATTGACGTCGTGAAATGGTAAAAACTTAACTGCTTGACTTTTTACATCTGCTGTCAGCTGTTATGTAAACATAAATTTAATAGTTAATATGAAGTTTAATGAGGAAATATTGTATATATATCAAGTCTTTTTAATACGTTGCTCTCCATTGATTTATTATCTTCGTCATTATCATTAGGAGACATGATAATATCTTGGTAGTAATTTTCCTCATCCATGTTTTCAGTGACTCAAAACCTGTAAATAATCGCGACAAAACCAACGAGAACAGTATGTCTAACGTACTCTTATAAAAATTTAATACTAATATTAGCCAATTAATCACTTATTTTCAATATTAAATATTGGTAATATTTTGAATATTCAAAATGATTAATTAATTCAGTAATAGAATTAAATTTCAATAAAGGTAGGTGCAGGCGTTAGAAATAAAATTAATTTCTGTTGCGCCGTTGTGCCACGTCGCTACGAGTAGGAACAATTCTCTTGCGCCTGCGCCCTTACGTCATATCACGCCTTATCGTGTAGATGAGCCTTAATGCATATAGAATGACACTATAAAACGGCTAAGATTGGTTATCTGTCATTCCACTGTTCTGCATTGCACAGTTCCGCAATCCCATGTGCCTCCGCCTTAAGATTTGTTCTCAAGCACTAGTTTCGAAAAGGCATTAGATCTGTTCGCGTTGCTTGCTTTTGTATTCAACATCTTCGCTTTCTCTCTTTTTAACATCCAAATATATTGTACATATACTATCTCATTTTAAGTTCAAAAATTGTTCAAGCAACCCAAACAGATCAAAATAAATGGAGATTCGGGCGTTCAAAAGATAGAAAGCGAAGATACTGAATGTAAAAAGTGCAAGCAACGCGCGAATAAAACTATTATCAAGTGCGTTTCGAATTAGCCCGGATCGTCATACAGATAACAGCACTTTGACACAGAGCGCTGATTGAAAGCGCTGATGAAAAGCTAGTTGTGAAGATAAAATTTACCTTCATCACTCGTTTTTCACTAATTAGCGTTCGGTGTCAAAGCGTTGCCAATATCAGGATTATCAATCTCCTCTCTACCGAGTGTTACAGCATTTGTGGCGCCTTCATGGCTATGGCAATCAGAAATGGAGAACTAATATTCAACATGGCTGTCATTGTTTCTGGCCGGAATCTTTATCGCTATATTTGCCACGTGCTATATTGATTACGTTGCATTCTGATTCAACAGTTGAGTAAGCACTCATGTTATTGATGTAATCTTCCAGATTTAAAATGCTGATGATCTAAAATGCTGATGATTTAAAATGCTGAATGATCTAAAAGAATACATCAATAGCAGCAAGCGCTCACTCAACTGTTGAGTCTGTTGAACGTAGCCACTATTCGTGTTATGCAAATGCTATCAACGTTCGTGGAGCCAATAACGTTAACAAGCTCTATGAACGAACATAGCGTTGGTAGCATTTAACCAAAGAAATTTAATAATTGTCGAGATTAAGTTAATGTAGGGGATTCTGTTTTCAATCACCGACTGAACTTTTCTCTGTAATTTAAACTTTTATATTTTGTGAAGTATACATAACGTAAATTTTTAATTTTCTCGTAGTGAATAATAGAACGCAATTTCAATTGCAATCTCTATGATAGTTTGTCGCTAGGCCGGAGTGAACAACGGAGTGAAAAACTAGAAAAATTATTAGTTACACTGAGTAAATTAATCAGATAAAAGGAAAAATCTTGAGCATTCGTCGAGTTGAGAAGAAATGTATCTAGGTCTAATAAGGACCTTAAGCATTTATAGCAGAATATCCTGCCGTATCATACCGCAATAGTAACTTCTTTCCTTACACAGGAATTAAAAATCGTCAGACCTTCGACTTTCACATTTATAATGAAATCAAATAAATAAACAAGTTGAACTCTGCAAAAACTTTGAAAAGTTAAAGATATATACACAAGCAAGTATTACATTCATTCCAGTCTAGTGGCAAGCCATCAATTGCAGAGATTGAAATTGAGATTGCATTCACTACGATAAAATTTGAAATATATATATATATATATATATATATATATATATATATATATATATATACACAATATATTT
>Ga0157362_1001211_pt1 | contig 10565 bp, 8 predicted proteins | sample AttlaeALBM3_FD_111480 | JGI IMG/M metagenome (GOLD analysis project Ga0157362, IMG submission 111480) | Fungus gardens microbial communities from leaf cutter ant in Ribeirão Preto, State of São Paulo, Brazil - Atta laevigata ALBM3 | ecosystem: Host-associated > Fungi > Mycelium > Unclassified ... | reverse complement strand
TCTCTGTCTGAGGATTAGACCTCAGACTTAACAACATCTTTTGTCACTTGTCTAACTTCACATTTTTGAACTCTTTAAAGTATCAAAGCACCCATCACAAATAGTAAGTGACCATTTGTGATACTCCCTTTTACTCAAGATTCACTTGTTGGAGCCTCTTTAGGCTTGGACTATCAGATGGATAATGTGAGCGCAACTGGGGCACCAAACTCCAGGAGAATCCTTAGTTAATATTACAGTTTGTAATTATGATACAACTCACCTCCAGGAGAATCCTCAGAGATTAGGATGAGGCTCCTGAAGGGATGTTCTACATTATATACTAAGTTTACATTCTTTGGTGTTAGGGTCAGTATAATTGGAGCTATACTAGTGTGTTTAAGTATTACTTTAGTAATACTTAAACAAGCTTAGGTTGCTCTGAAGTATCGTTATACAGTTCAGGGGTGGAAATAGAGCTGTCCCCTTACAAATAACAGTTTTCTGGAGAGTTGTAGAATTGAGAGGGTGTATTTTTGAGATTTGATTGATGTTTCTTGATGCACTGCTTGGCTTGAGGGGGTATGTTGGAATGAGAATCTCATGCAAGCCTGTGCAATGCAACTGATGAGATCAATTGCATTGTATATTGTTGGTAGGTATGTTACATGATGGAGACATAAGTATATAGGTAGTGTAGTTACTTGATATTCATCATCCATTTGTACCCTCCCTGTTCATATTTCAACACAGAGGATGGAGAGACAGAGTTATAAATAGAATTATACTCTGGAATGGATGTACTGTACTACTTCAGAGATGAGATAGTACTTAGCGATGGTGTAAACCTCAAGAAAAGACTCTAGCAGAGAAAAAAGACATTGGAGTGAAGTACGACTTAATGAACAACTTTGGCTTCAACTTATGTGTTGTACCCCAGTCTTCGGTCATGAGGTTGGTCACATTAAAAGGGGCAAAAGGGAAGTTAACTGTGACTAGCAAGTAGAAATGGGCAGTGACAGTCCCCAATTGCGTGCTAAAGAGTTTGTGGGGAAAAGGAGAAAGTGAGGGTATCAGAAAGATATTAAAATGTGAAGCGCAGCTTATCTGTAATATAAAAATAGATAGAATAATTAGGAACTCAATCTAGATCCACTTCGCATGGTGTCCCTAAGGTGTCTACCTTTACACACTGTAACAAGCTCACTAGTAGAATAGTCAGTAAACTACTCATGGGCCTTACCACACTTAATCAAGCCCTTATCTGCACCCCACACCAAACCTTATGGGTGTGATATGATCTGAGTTGATGATTAGCCAGGCTTTTCAGGCCTGCTACTCCATAGAAGGTTATCTAAGCAACTGCTGCGTCTTGTCTCAAGAAAGAGTAGGGTATATGGTAGGAAATATTCACCAACTCAACCTCTCACCAAGATCACCCCTTACACACTCAAGAGAATCACATTTACAACCTCAAGAGCTTCTGAGATAAAGACAAGGGCCAAGGAGGCTCCTCCCATCAATCTCCACTCTGAGAAATATATTAGAATATTTGTAATGTTAGAGACTCAATTAAAAAGAAATAGAAAAGAAAACTCTCCATTCTACTACTCTTCCTTGTGTCTCTCCTCTATGACACCACCATGTGGTCATGACAGCTGTTACCTTCCTGTCCTCCATATCTCCCAGACATGACCATGTGATCCTGCTCCACCTCCATACTCTTGCCCATCATTCTCTGAACTCCAAACTAGCTTCCTTCTACTCTGAATATGGTCTAGAAACATATGACAGTGTGTCAAAGTGTCAGCGATACAATCATCGTCCAGCGGCATGTCCGTTTCTTGACTGAGTCCAGCAGTGATGGGATCACTAGTCATTGATAGACTTTTGATCTGCTGTCTTGGTGTCATATTAGTCTAAGTCTACTCTAGATTGAAATTGTCTTGCATTCCAAAGATATCTCTGAGCTTCTAATTTCTAGAGCTTCAACATTGATAGTCTGTATCTGAGAAACCTGATACTAGCTCATCAGTCTTGCCTCCCGAGGTATATGCTAATCTAGCATATGGTAGCTTGGTCACTACCTAAGAGAAGTACCTAATCTTGGGTCTAGATTATGTCTGGGGCTTGTAGGAGGTCTCTAGAGTGGATTCCAATAGTGAAATCCAGGGGTATAATGTATATCCTATAGTACATTTCCACAGAAAATTCTCTAGCAGCGTAACACTGTGTTAGATAACAACTTGTTGTTAGACTTGGATTTGTCCCCTCTGTTCCTTTCTCCTTTTCTTTTCCTTATAAGGGGTATGTTTCTGATTATTATTTTAGACAATGTCAGGTCCTACTCTTCTTTTTCTAGCTGACCTTGACAAAGTTGCTTCTCCTCTCACTATGCCACTTTCTCCTGCACCAGCTGCTCTTTTTGTTCAATGCCTCTTAACTTGCTCTTTCTCTGCTCCACTAGTGTCTGCTCCAATTGACTTTGCCACTCTCCAGGCCTTAGCAAAGGCCCAAAAACAGCCTTTTGTGGCTCTGGCTCTAATTTTTGCTCCTAGTCCTGATCCCTCAGTTATTGCTGTACCTGCTTTGCTGGATGTTCCAGTTTCTTTGCCTAGTAAGTGGTTTTCTTTCTTTCCAGGGTGACTAAATTTTCATCCTTAACTATCTCTTCTGTTACTGATCTGGAGGTTTCTCTGATAGAGCCTGTTCCAACCCTGGCTACTTCTCCTATGGCTCCTTCTTATCCTTGCCCTCATCTTCTCCCAGTCTGATTGTCCCCTCTCTAGTTAGACCTTCTGGAGACAGAGGGTTATATAGGTCTGTATGCCAGCTCTTGCCAATCTTCCCCTATTGCATCTTCCTCTAGAAAGAAAATCCCTTGTTATCATAAGTCTTCCTCTCTATCTGTATAAAGTTTCTTACAAGGCCTCTACTCTTGGTAAGCACAAGGCAGTATCTTCTTCTCCAATTGCTGTGGTTGAAGCCCCTTCTTCTCCTGGACTGTCTCCTGAACCTTTGCCTAAGCTAGTTAGGAAGCACCTGGTACCCAAATGCTGTCATTAACCTTCTCCATCTCCTCTTCCAAAAGTGGCCAAGGCAAAAGTTAAACAGACCTTTGCTCCAGCTCCTTCTGAAAGTGTTTCTGTGGATGGTTACTATTTGGTCTCTTATATGCTACCTAGCAGTAAGATAATATTGGTTCAACATAAGTTCTTTTTCTTTTTTGTTCCTTTTGTTTCTTGCTAATTTCTTTTCTTTTAGCTATGGAGTCTGCTATTGACTTTACCTGGTGGGTTAGTACTTCTTTCCCAGTAGCTCTTAACACCCTCAAGACTCTGTTTACAGTCCCAAACACCTGCAAGATGAGTTTGCTTCTTATTTTTCTTTTTGTAAAGACTTAGTCGAGATAACTTAGCTTCACTCCTTATCTGAGTTGACAAAAAGAACTCAATGGAGTTTCTATTATTTTCTGTACACTACTTATACAACTACTACTTGGTCTATGCACTACTTTCCCACACTCATCATGTGACTTGTCATGTAACATACCATCATGTGACTGTGACATGACACTTTCCTGCACTTCTTCCTGTATAGTAAAGAAAAAGGAAAAGAAAAGAAAAGAGATATAAATAATGACACTTTTTCCTATGCTGATCCTAAATTCTAGATTGAGTCCATGATGTACTGTCTTTGCTGTCTTGTCTTGGGTTGTAAATACACTCCCTGGCTGGTCAGTCAGTTGTACATAGAGTGTACCAAGGAGAAGCAGAACTGATGCTTCTTTTCTGTCTTGAACGTAACTCTTTTTGTGTATTTCTCTCTGACTTATAAGACCTCTATTGGGGGCCTTTCCAGTAAGTTTTCCTTCTTATCCTTTGATTAGTACTCTACTGACTTTTTCTTTTCCTAGACATGGCTTATTAGTTTCAAACTCTTATGGCAATACATACTCAGATTTCCTTGTCATACCACCAGCTTTTCTATTTGGCCCAGTAGTACTATCTTCAACTGGTGTGCCTCCTTTACAATCTCTGGGTCCTGGTGAAAACTCACAGAGAAGGTTTTTTTGCTAGTTCTGGTCTTGTTACAGATCCTTAGGCTTTTCTTTAGTTTCTATTCACTAGTCTCAGTTTTCTTAAGGAATCCAAGGCTAATACTGACCTTTCTACTAGACTCAAGGCCACTTTTCAAGTTCATTTCTAGCTTGGCTCTCTTTTAGAAACTTTGAAGACCTCACTTCCTGTTTCTTTTGATACAGTATGCTTTTTTTCCTTTATTTCTTGGTTTTCTAAGAACTCTTTTTTTTTTAGGTTGCTTTTATTAAGTGCATTCCTTCTACTCCTGGACTTAAAAAGGACAATGAGTTTGATCAATGTGTCTTCCAGATCTGGGGTTATTTTCATTATGCCCAGCAATCCCTTCTAGGTTTCAAAGTACCTGTGTACTATGATCCTTTGAACAAATTTTGTACTCCTCTTCAAAAACCTTGTCCTAAGTCAGCTACTGAGCCTAATACAGATTCTGAGGCCTTGAGTAAGACTTCTTCTGCTAAGTGTTCTGCACCACCAGATGGTCCTAAATGAGTAGGTCTATTTGTTTGTCTCCTCTTTTTCCTCCTATTTATTTTCTTTACTTTCCTAGGTTTATAAAAAGAAGCAGCTTAAATCTACTACTACTGTTGAAAATTCTGGGGATGAGGTATGCTTTCTTTCTCCCCCTTTATCTCTTTCCTAACTCTGTTCAGATGAATGTTGATGATAAGGTGGCTAGTAATGAAGAAAAGGCTGGTGCCAGGGTCACTACTTTAACTTTCCCTGCTACTATTCTCTCATCTTTGTCTAAGAAGGTATATTGTTTTCTTATTTTCACTGCCTTTCTACTTTCTCCTAGCTGTCTACTTATCCAGAAACAATGTATTGTTATGCTGCAAACAAATTTTCCATGGAAAATAACATTTGATACACTTTATACCAATGAATTCTTGATCAGAATTCACTCTAGAACTCTTTCTATATCCTCAGGACATAATACTATATAATAAAGACATTGAGCAGGCGATAATTGACCTAGAACTTGTGTTGAGACCTTGAGAGGCAACTGGGATGAGCTGGTATTGGGTTACAAAGAAAGTCACTAAGGGGCTATGCTCTAGATCCACCTTTGGATGGTCTAGCTTGGAAATATGGCAGACTTGTACTCTAGAACCAGTAGTACTCAGACAACAAACTTAAACTAATAGACTTTGTGCTTATAAATAAGCATTGATGGCATCAGGTCAGATATATTTAGATAAATGGCATCTAGAATACAACTTAGAAAATTCAGACAATAGTTGGGGCTTACTAATGACTAACAGGTAACTAGGGAGTTGCTAATCACAAGATAATATCAAGTGGAAGCATGAGAAAAAAAGAGAAATATTCTAGAAAGAAACCTACCACAAGACATATCATCATACAGAATATGAGGACTTAGCATGAGAAGTGGTTAAGGGCAATCCAAAAGTAGTAATAGTTTCTCTTTTATCTCTTAATCACTTAAGTCTTAGGGCTTTGTAATCATGTTAATATAGTATCTGGAGTGCAATTGGATTGGAAAAGGAACCTCTTGACTCCTACCTCCATCTACACTGCCTCTGGAATTGTGAATGCAGATCTATTGAGAGTAAAAAGACTGGGACCAGGGAGATGTCTTAAGAAGAACACAGAATATACCCAGAACTTGATCTAGAAAGGAAGAGCAGATGCAACTCAGACAGACTTCAGAGAGGACAGCAAGCTGGGAAAGCTTGACTAGGTGCACACTTGGATTGCATCATACCCGTAAGGTTCAGTGTTGGAGGTGCAGACAAGGGGGCAACTGAGTATAGAGGGTCCATAAGTGATCAACTAACTATATTTTCCAGAGGAGCTTTTGTCACGGTGTGTAAAGGTTGACATCTTAGAGAGGCTATGTGACGACAATCTAGAGAAATCTTATGATCCTTTTACAACATATATTTTACTAGAGCTGCATATAATTCTTATTTTTTTAATTATTTATAAACCTTCAAATTTGGTTATCTCCCCTTGGACCTTTAGCACACAATTGGGAGCTGGCACATCATTATTTTGTTTGTTGCAGTGTGCAATTCCTCTTTTGCACCCTTTTAGCAGCTAGAGTCTTACATTCATGTAAGCTCTACTTCAGCTGACTATACAACTGGAAGCCTACTCCAAAAACATATAGCAAGTTGTTAGCTTCTAGCATAAGCAAATGCCCAAGTCTGTCGAGGCTTGAATTCCCCTCTGAGAGAAGTTTTATAGAGTTTTCATGAATAAAAGCTAAAGAAAACCTCAATCATTCAAATAGCCATTAAGCTCTAGAGCAACAGAGGGAGTGATAATGGAAGAAAAGTATTGTTTTGTCTCTTCTGTGCCCTAGAGTATTTTATTAGGATTACAAAGCAATGATCAAAAGAAAAGAAACAAAGAAAACTTCCAAATTCCTAAAGATAGTAAGAGTAAAATGATGAGATGGCACCTCTCCCAATCACTTGGCTACTACTCCCCACTCCTCTAATCTTACTCCTAGGGTTCTTCTCTAAACAATAGATGGCTCTTGAGCCTTTTGATGGGCTGTAGAAAAAGATGGCAATCTCAAGTCATCTTGCTCTCAAGCATATTGTCTTCATCAAATCTTTCTTCTATCTCTCTTCCTAACTTCCCTAGCCTTCCTACTGTCTCTTCTATACCTCATTACATCTTCAAGCCTCAGTCTCCTTCTGTTAGGTTTGCAATACAGCCCTTGAGAGGACTTGTCTTGCTAGTTCTTGCTATAATTAGCCATTAGCAATGATGGTGCTGATCTGATGGTAACCTAGACATTATAAATAAGTGACTGTTGCTGAGATATGACATTATCCTTATGGAAAACAATCTTCTAAGATCCTTTCTGCTTTCAAGAGCACTCTAGAGGGGAGTTCCATTATGAAATTCTCTGGATAATCCTTATAAGGTCTCTGTAATAGTGATCATAGCCACTACTCTGCTACTGAAGTGGTATACTTGAGTCTATGACTGGGCATCTAATGGTTATCTCTGGAGGGGCCAAACTTGTCTCTTAAGTGAGTTATTATGGTTAATGTGGTAAAAATCATCACTTCTCTCACCTAAATGGCTATCCAGCATGACACTGGGGTCTTCTTTTTAAAGTCTAGTGCTGCCCCTTCATTGTCCATCCTATTATTGAATTTGTGATTTTCCCTCTCTCCAGGATATCCTTTCCTTCTTGACAGCCTATCTGGTCCAAAAGCTTTTTCTTCTTTATGTACCAAAGTAAACTGAAAATTTCTTATCTCAGATAGCCAATGGTTGATAGTTGCATTGAAGGGGGCAAAAGAGACTATTAGCCTGGCACAAGCTGAAGTAGTACTAGGTCCTAATTGCATGCTAAAGAATTTGTGAGGATGAATCAAGAATGAAGGTATGAAAAAGAGAATATAGAAACTTAGTATGATAATTAAGATAAAAATATTTGAAAGGATAGTAAACTCAATCTAGATCTTTCTTGCATGGTGTTCCTAAGGTGTCTACCTTTATACACTGTAACAAGCTCACTATCAAAGTAGTTAGTAAACCACTCATGGGCTTTACCACACTCAATCAAGCTCTTATCCATACTCCTATACCAAACCTTATGGATATGATACAATCTGAGTCAATAATTAGCTAGGATTTTCAAGTCTGATACTCTGTCAAAGGTTGTTCAAGCAACCACTGCATTGTCATACCAGACAGCCATTTAGGCAATAGAAGTGATATTTTTCACCATAATAATGAGAATAACCAGCTTGAGAGATAAGTTTGGCCCCCCAAAGATATCATTAGATGCCCAGTCATGGACTCAAGCATACCACTTGAGTAACAGAGTAGTGGCTATGACTACTACTACAGAGACCTCATAAGAATTGTCCAGAGAATTTCATAACAGATCTATAACAGAACTTCTCTCTAGAGTGCTTTCAAGAGTAGAAAGGATCTTAGAAGATGTTTTCTATAAGGATGATGTCATATCTTGGTGGCAGTGACTTATTTATAACATCTAGGTTACCATCAGAGCAGAGCCATCATCACTGATGGCTAATTATAGCAAGAACTAGCAAGATGAGTCCTCTTGAGGACTATATTGCAAACCTAATAGAAGGAGCCTAAGGCTCAAAGATATGATGAGGTATAGAGAAGCAGTAGAATGACTAGAGAGGTCAGGCAGAGAGATCAGATAGAGAAATAGAAGAAGAGGTGTTTAATGAAAATAACATGCTCAAGAGCAAAACAACTTAAGATTGCTGCCTTTCTCTATGGCCCATCAAAAAGCTCAAGAGCCATCTATTGTTTAGAGAAGAACCCTAGGAGTAAGATTAGAGGAGTGGGGAGTAGTAGCCAAGTGATTGGGAGAGGTACTATCTCATCATTTCACTCTTACTATCTTTGGAAATTTGAAAGTTTTCTTTGTTTCTTTTGTTTTGTTGTATCATTGCTTTGTAATCCTAATAAAATACTCTAGGGCACAGAAGGGACAATAATACTTTCTCCCCCATCATCTCTCCCACTGTTACTCTAGAGCTGAAAGGCTATTTAAGTGATTTGAGGTGTTCTTTTGTATTTCCTTTATGAAAACTCTATAAAACTTCCTTCAAAGGAATACTCAAACCTCAATGGACTTGGGCATTTGCTTACACTAGGAGCTAACCACTCACTACATGTTTTTGGAGTAGACTTCCAGTTGTATGGTGTTATGCCAGACAGCCATTTAGGCAATAAAAGTGATATGTTTCACCTTAATAACAAGAATAACCAGCTCAAGAGATGAGTTTGGCCCCCCAGAAATGCTCCTTAGATGCCCGGTCATGGACTTGAGCACCTTGCTTGAGTAGCAGAGTAGTGGCTATGACCACCACTATAGATACCTCATAAACGCTTGCCTAGGTACCCTACATAGGATTTCTAATGGATTTCTCTTCTAGAGTACTCTCAAGGGCAGAGGTGAACATTGAAGATCAAGCTTTATTAGAGTGATGTCATACCTCAGCAGCTAGCAGCACTATTTTCAGAATAGTTACCATCAGATCTGAGCCATCATCACTGATGGCTAATTATGTCAAGATTAAGAGAATCGAATCGACATGAGGTCGCATTGCAACTACAGTGGAAGAAAACTGGATCTTGGAGGAGTAAGAAGATATAAAGAATGTAGAGAGAAAGATAAGGAAGTTGGGAAGAGAGGTAGAAGAGAGGTTCAATGAAAACAATGTGCTCGAGAGTAAAATGACTTGAGATCACTGCCTCCTTCTACACCCCAGCAAGAGGCTCAAGAACCATCAATCATGTGAGAGAGAGTTTCTGGAGTAGGGTTAGAGGAGTGGGGAGTGGTCACCTAGTATTGGGAGGAGCACTGCCTCATCATTTTGGCCTTACTATGTTTGGGAATTTGGAGGTTTTCTTTGTCTTACTTTCTTTGTTATCTCATTGCTTTGTAATCTTAATAAAATACTCTAGGGCACAGAGGGGAACTCAAGCATCATACTCCTATCATTATTCCTTTCTGTTGTTCTAGAGCTTAACAGCTATTTGAGTGACTAAGTCTCTATTTTTTCTGAGTGTTTTTCTTTACTTTATAAAAACTACCAAACCCCTCCCTTGATGGGAATTTGAGCCCCAACAGACTTGGGCATTCACTTACACTAGAAGTTAACCACTCACTGCATGTTTTTGGAGTTGGCTTCTAGTTGTATGGTTAGCTGAAAAAGAGCCCACACAACAGCACAGGAGTTCTAGGTAGTACTGCTGTATCGATGGCAAGCCACACTACTAGACTAGGTAAGAGCAGTAGTGTCACAATGTGAGACGAACACATGTCTTAGAGATCCAATTACAGTGAGACTAACCTTGAGTGGATTGATAAAAACTTTATTATCCTTTCTTTTAGTTATTCGAGTTTCATTCCCCTATTCCTTCCACTCTTAAGCTCTCTTTGTTATTTGATCATCTTCCCAGTGCCTACTTGTTTAGTGCACAATTGTGAAACATCTCAGAGATTCTTTTACTTTCATTTGTTATCACTTTTGTTTTGTGATCAAATTTCCTTTGATCCCTATCAATGGTCAGCTGAAGTAGAGCCTGTATGTGTCAAGGACGGAATTCTGGAGGAAGGAAGTATAAAGTGATAGATAGAAACTACACTCCGTTCTGGAGTAATGTACAACATCGGAGAGGAATGTACTTAGCGATAATAGAAAGAAGGCTCCAGCGGCGAGACAAGGACATTGGGGCGGAGAGCGACTTATTGAACGACTTTGGCTTCAACTTATATGTTGTACCCCAGTCTCCAGTCATGAGGTTGGTCGCATATTTCGGAGTGAAGGAAGTTGCCAAGACAGAGGTCCTAAGGAGTCGAGTGAAGGAGTCAGAGTAGACAAAAGGAGATTAGGACCAGATGATGTTAATTTTCAGACTGAGGAATTACATGGTAACTACTCAGTACTTATAGTAAGTGTGGAATAGGAGGAGAGTAGTCTACTATGCTATCCTACTATTATAAAT
>Ga0157362_1001210_pt1 | contig 10568 bp, 4 predicted proteins | sample AttlaeALBM3_FD_111480 | JGI IMG/M metagenome (GOLD analysis project Ga0157362, IMG submission 111480) | Fungus gardens microbial communities from leaf cutter ant in Ribeirão Preto, State of São Paulo, Brazil - Atta laevigata ALBM3 | ecosystem: Host-associated > Fungi > Mycelium > Unclassified ... | reverse complement strand
ATGAAAAGGATTCGTCGAGAGAGAAAGAGAGAGAGAGAGAGAGAGAGAGAGAGAGAGAGAGAAGAGATGTTTGATATTTTATTAAACCACGACGAAATTGCTACCCTCGCTCACTTTGCAAGGTCGACGCTACTATCGGTATCGGTATCATAAGTATTTTCGAGCACCTCGCGTTTGGCAATAAGGGATTCGACCAGATCTGTAATTAGTAACCTTAAAATATACAAGAGAGAAAGCGTTATTTACATTTATATAACGATTTATTTAATACGTTTTATATAATAATCATATGCGTATAAAATTATTTATACAAGTAGCAATGTAGTCTGGCACTTAATTTAAATTCCGTTCATAAGATGTTGAAATCAAAATTATTATTTTTATTTTATACAAAGCATAAAGCATATAACTGACAAGGATTTAATGTTATCAAAATGCAGGAGGACGACATTAAAACCAGCTGCTGCTACTTGGCTATTACATACCTCGATTTCTGCGATATGTTGAAGCAATATAGAAGTGTAAGAAACAAGAAAAAGGCGGAAACGCAAGCTGAAACGAAGACCGGACGAGATCCTGAAATATTCGCGCAGATCGCGATCAGTTAACTTTCAAACAGAAACGAATAAATCGTCCATAACGAGGGACGTATTACACCTGCAATTATCTCTCGCCCTTCAAAAGTGCTCGCTCTCGTGTGCGTGCGCTACCAATAATGATATCGGTTTAATGAGAAAAAATACGAAACTACTATCGAACTATACGAAAGGCATGGGCGGCATGCTGCGCTTTATTTGGAACGTGGGGAGAATAAATAATGAGAACTCGAAATTAGAAGGATGCGAATTATGTTGCGAATTAATGTTGCTGCTCCGTTACGGCGATATTTGTACATCCGAGAGGAACGCGAACGGAAATTGTTCGCGCGGATACATTGTGCCGCTCTAATGAAACGTCGACGATTACGTCTCAAGATTGATAGCGTGTGGGTTCACCGAACCTCGATATACGCGCAGCGTAGAGAGCCGATTTAATGCGGTGACCTTACTCTTCAGGTAATTAGAGTCCGATTTCAGGCGGACGTTTAATCTTTTTCCTCGACCGCTATTTTCTACGTGACGCGATTATTAAGCTACCGAGATTGTTCTTGATGCAATAAAATATAGATATAGAATTTCAATTTACTTTACAGCCTAATAAAGGCTATTAAAAGAGAGAAGAAGAATTTAAATTCAAATCTTATGTGAAAAAAGAATATTTCTAAATCAAATTCTACGATGGAGAATTCTTTACGGTGAGATCTCTATAATAAGTTTCATATATAATGTCGTGTTGAAAAGGATCCAAGCTGAATTGGAAACCATTCAACTTGACCAACATTGATATAATAATATATTTAACGTTACTTGGAAAGCACGTCCGGGTACAGAATGCAAGTGGTTGCTTTTTGCAAAATGAAGCGCGGAATCTTAGATAATATACAGTGACTTTCACGGAGCAGATCGAGTGACAATGGTGCTACGAGCAACGATTTTAATTCATACGCACCCTTCTCGCACTCAACGTCGGATCTTTCTCGCTTCGTCCTTTTTTTTTTCAAAGCAGAAACTTGCTTGCGCATCTTCCCGTACGTCAAGGCTCGTCTTGCACGCTTGTTTCCAATTGTTTATTTCTCTTAGTGGTGCTTGATTTACATGTGAATGCTTGGCGCTAACAGATGCTTCTTCGGCTACTAACTATCAACCCTCCCACCACTAAGGCTGTCGCGAGAAGGTTCTTCGACCGTCTTTTGATAGACCATTGACCTCCTCCTTCCCGCAGGACGTAACCGACGTCTCTCATTTAATCATAAAATATTGATATTCATTTTGATAAACATCTTGATCGATCGATTGATAATTGAATGAAGCATTTATGTAATATGCATGAATAAGATGCTTAAAAAATTTCTCTTTTTTTGTCTAACTATATAACAAATATTATTGAATCACGTAATGACGTTTTGCCTAACAAAGAAAAACAAAGAAAGAAAATTTAAAAAACTACGAAAGAATGTTAAAGAATCATCGAACTCGAAGGGATTCATTAAGGTTTATTATTCCCGATTATTTTCGAAGAATATCGATAGCACGATATCGTTGGCGACAGATTGTCATCGGCAAGACTCGAAAGGTTATTAAATCCAAGAGGAATCACGTGAGACACGTTGTACAGTTTCCAATTATCGAATAAAACATTATCCCCCTGCGATTAAAACCAGCCGGGGATGACTTGAACTCGCGCCAAAAATGTATATTTAGGCGCGGGATACCTACCGCGTAGTATTAATAACTTGATATCACTTAAAATATCGTGCAACGAGACTCCGTCTGTAGTCTGGCTGCTATTTCCGTCAGGGATTGCGGTAGATGTACTCTTATTTTCTCGACCGTCGACTAGCAGTGCTGAAACGCTGTCGTAGATGATTTTTCGCGTGTATTCGCACGTCGTTGATTCTGTTCACGCATTTTCTTCGTCTCACCTCTCCCTCCCCCTCCTTTTCGTAATTCTTTTATGACTAACGGCTAATCGACGCCACTGGAAAGTTGGACGGATTAGCTTTTATGCTTTGCTACACGTGTATTTACAACAGCTTACGGGACTATAGTGGTAATAATCCGATATATTACCCGTTCTTATGCAATTAACACAGTCATCATAGTATTTTTTTTTAAAAGAATGTATAAAGAGATTGTCGTTTCTATGCTGAAATTCTTAAGATAAATACACAAGATTATTTTAATTATAGTATTATATTATAATACTATATTATAAAGTAATTACTTTATTATAAAGTATTACTGTAATAATATTTAATTATAATATCATATTAAAATCTAACTAGCATGTTTCGAAACAAATTTCACGATCAAGAATGAATCTCACTTTTCAAAAACCGCACCAATTTTAAACAAATTTAAAAAACATCAGATGATTAAAGTTAAAGTTCCATGGGTGGCGTCAAAGATAAAGTATTTCAAGAAGACACTAGGCACACTCTTGAATGGTCGCGTGTGATATTTATGAGAAGACTGAGGCGCCGCGCCATTATCTCTTAATGCCATTTCGGCGTCGCAATGTCGGTACATTGTGAGGTTACTAAAAGAGTCAACGAGCATGGTGACCAAAGCGAAAAGTGGGGAGGTTGGGGCGGACGTCCTTACTGAAATTTCCGCATTGCATTCCTGCGTGAAATCAATTCTTGTCACGCAAAATATTTTTGATATGTGGTACACAATATCACGCTAATTTGTTAGTACGATATTTTCTCTCCAAACAAGATAGATACCACAAAGCAGAAATCACTCAGTAGTTCTCTAGATAAACTATTTAAACTGAATCGCCGTGAGGCACTTTTAGCACCAAGTGAGAACACACCAATTGGCCAACCTAGATTCTGATGAAGGCGTTATTATGTGATTGTTGGTTCTGGATAAATGTCGGTCGCAAATAATAGGTGAGGATGACGAGAGAGTGTGTCCTTTTATTGTCATGAAACTCTAGATATTTTCTCGATCTCTTGGTTTAACTTCCAGTCTCTTTCTGCTTCGCTTTCTTTCTCCTTCCATTTCTGGTTCCGACAGTCACTTCAGGGTGTCAGGAATGCTTGACTCGAGGCATGGCATCCCGCGGAGTTGGCAGGGTCCGACGATTAAAGGTGCATTCACAGTGATCATTAATTCCGAAGACATGATATTTGTAACTCATGATCTTTCATATCGGAGAAAACTTTCGCTAAAACGCTTATGAAAACTTATGAAAACATCATTATTTTCAATCGCAGATTCGTATTCGACCATATCTCATAATTACACTAATAATCTCATAATTATACTAATAATACTTATAATCATCGATTATACGTTCGATGTCTGTTGATTGTTACAAAATCTCCCCGATGACACATTTAATGTGTCATCGATTACATTCCATTTTCACGAAAGTATCATTAGCTACTTGGAAGAGATTAAATATTAATCCTTCAAAATCTAATTTAGAGGCTCCACTTACAATACGTTAAAAAAAAAAACATCGGACACAAATCTCCATTCTGATCATAATTTTAACACGATTTAAGAGTTTTGAATGCTACTTAAAATGGTCGATCTCAACAGGAGGTATCTCTATCAAGGTAATGCTCGCACGCATCAGTAAACAAATTGGAGCACTCGAAGACAGTCGAGTGTCATTCAGATAGTCATCGACACGTATTGCTGATCTTTCAGTAGTAACAGATAGGAGCGACCGTGTATTACATAATATTGTTATCTCGTGACGATAACGGATCGTCGTGACTAAGATGTATAAATATAACGTGTCTAAATAACGAAAGTCACGGACTCAGATAAAATCAAAGGGTAATCATTAATTCTAAATCATCTATCAACATTATGAAATCTATCAAAGGAAAAAATAAAGGATGTTTGTAAACAAATTTTTTTTAATGCAGGAATGATTAATAACATGTTTACTGACGTGGGACATCGACGTATATTTCACATTGCTCCATTATCTGTAATGGATACTGCTTAAAAGCATGACAAAGTCTCGCAACGTCTCTTTGCGGCTTCTGTTGCAGCGAATCTTTAAACTGCTTTTTAAATTTGTCTCATTTATCTTTTATAACAGTTTTCGCAGTACTCATTACAAGATCATACCTCTTCATAAGGGTAAATATAACGATCCTTTCTCTTCTCGAGAAATCTCTGGTCATTTTGAAAAATGGAGCACGCTACGTCACGACGCCGAAAGTCATCCGGATAATACCCATATTTGAACGACTTGCTAATAGCCAAGGACCACGCAGAAAGAATTACTTATTCATAAGAAACTTTCGGCATGGAAATTGATTAAGGCCGATAAATCAGTCACCCTGGAGAGATGGCAACCGGTCCCGCATGATTTCTGCGTCAAAATTAATAAATCGATTTAATTGATTTAATAAGTCGATCGATTTATGGATGCAATCAGTGTCGGTCCAACAGATTTATAGCTGTTTCTTCGCGTAACGGTCCTCCAAATGTGAACTTCGTCAGAACGCACCACTAATGCGGATGATTCGTCGGCTCGATCCTGAAAAAAGTATACCTCGACCAATTTATAATGCGTATATAACACCCAATTTGGGATCTGCCATAATTCCGATAACCATCTATATTAACTATCGATAGCTGACCTTCGAACAAAAGTGCCACGTTTAATTTTTTTATACATTTTTCACTTATATCAAAGAACCTATTCATTTATAGTATATTAATTAATTTACATTTTTATTAATCTTTATCTTTCAAAATTTATGAGTCTCATGCTCAAATAAAATGGAAAACTTTTCCTAAGAGATGTCATGATAGATATCTTTTTTATTTGTAAATGTGTAATTTTCGTACGCGATATTTTTACAATAATTTAGACACGTTCGTGGAGGATATATAATAGAAGCTGTTACATACGTTGGCTTATGCATGGAGTTTGTGTAATAAATGTCACCAGCTTCAGGAAGTTAATCAGCGATACGCAACGTCTAAGAGGACAGCGTCTAAGAGGACAACGTCTAAGAGGACAGCGACGAAAACGCGTGAAACTCTGCGTCAGGTCGTGCCATTGTATGCAAATCGCAAACGTCGCGTTTGCGGTAGTGCAAGGCGCATTGCGTACTGTTCGTAGCTCGATCGGCTGATTATTAGACGAACGATACGTGACTGGAAACGTATATGTGATCGAATCCACTGCGAAATCTTAATAAACGTATGATACCTGGCACACTGGAAATCAAGTGTCAACGTGATCTGCAGAACAGGATGCTGCGATTTTTACCGTCTTAATATGTCTCTACTGGTGTGTTTATTAATCGATACTGACATTAATCCTTATATAATCGGAGATTATAGTCTTAATACGAATGCAGAAAGACTAAAAAGAACAATAAGAAACAGAAAAAGAAAGAAAGAGGGAGAAGAGAGAAGGAAGGAGAAAAAGAGAAAGAAGATAGATAGCATTTATTAACATTCTAGAATAAACCCTTTAAGAATGTACAGGATAATAAGAATTGCGAATAAGAACTAAAAATAATAAAAAAATAAGAGAGAAAGAGAGAGAGAGAGAAAGAGAGAGAGAGTGAAAGAGAGTTAAATAAATTCAATCAGAAAAGTTTAAGAGACTAGAAAAACCACATTTCTTGTATCTATTATCAAGAATAAGAAAGAGGCCGTAGACAGAACGTTGTTATTCGCTCGATAATACGTCAATGCGGGCTGCTCGAACCGGGCATTAAACGTCCGCTTGCAAATTTCATTGATAAAAGTTCTGATCTTAATCCAACACCACCTGTCGCTGTAATTATCTGGCTATTCGATATTTCAAAACGGCTTACACGCCTAGGTCGCGGCTTAGTTGCGATCGTTATATTATTGCAAACGCTACGATCTATTTGTTACAGTGCCGACTTTGTTACAGTGCGCACACAACCGGCTCTTTAATCTTATTAGAAATCATGCGTGAAAAAAAAGATATGCCTTGTATCGACAGGATAGCGAGAGGATAGCTGTTGGCGATTGCAATTTCGCGATCGAATCTTCGGTAACCGGAAACGCGCCGGCACACATCGAGATTTAATTCGCGAAGATCGATATCGATCTCGAACGGACGCTGCTTGCTTCCGTGACTATATCGATATCCTTTCTCTTCTGTTCCTTGGCAAATCACTTGTCCCGATTTTCTTTCCTCGAGAAGTCTTCTACTATCAACCGCAATCGGTGTTCGTCGATATAATCGCACCGTGCCACCTCTTGATTTCATATGATTGTTATGTTTGATAAGAATACTTTCGCCCGTCGATGACGAGCCGGCCAGTGATTGGCCGCGTTCCGATTACGTTCAACGAAAGTTCTCAAGAGCTTGTCAACTACATGTTCTGCCTTTCGCCTCCACCGCAAAAACATATTGATCCGTGAATCCTGTTTCGACCTTCCACCTACGCGAATGTAGCGCCCGAGCAAGCGAGCTCTTTTCCGGAATGTTACTTTCGCCTGTGCCACCTCCTATCTCGAACATATAAAAGGTATCGCATATTTAAGAGAAAAGATAATTGATAAAACAACGAACAATCATTTAAATAATAAAAGAAATAAAAGGACTCGAAGGAATAGACTGTTCAAGGTGCGCTAGTTGCTCAAGAAAAATCTCTCAATACACAGATTAGATTTATTGAAGAGACCGCAGAGCAAGCAAAAATCGTTAAATTATAATAATCTCGTATGTTTTCGGTTAGTTGAAAGTAACTGGCATTGGAGATTGTTTTCTCGACAGAGAATTTATTTTGGTTTTCCTGGAGTAAAATATTAGAATTGCATTTTTCAATTTTGTATGCGTAGACAACGAGCAACTAAGTATGTAATTTTTGTCTATTATCGCTGAAGATGATTAGAAGACTAATCGAAATAAATTTAATCTGTATACTGAGAAATTTTTCTTGAACAACTAGCGCACCTTGAACATCGCCTATTCCTATCTATTTCTTTTATTATTACTTTCAAGTTACGGAATAGTAATATTCAAATTTTCGATACGTTTAAGTTGTGTCAAGTTTGAATCGAAGATTTTTAAAAGCTATTGGAGAGACATTTGATCGTAAAAATGGAAATTATATTAACAGAACTCAAAGCAATGACGAATGGCAATCAAATTACTTTGTAAAAGATACTTTTCTCTTCTCGAGTCTTATTCTCGAGTATTATTCTCCGGGTGTATTATTCTCGATGCACGCGTAGGCGCCGAGGTTATTGGTGACAAGTAAAAATTTATTCGAGCTACGTAAACGAAAACAGAGCAGGAGAATTATGGATGGCATTGCCACGCGGTCATCGCAAGAAAGAAGATAAATCGTATTGGAAGGTAAAACGATCCGTGGCGCGGCCAATTGTCCGATGCCAATTGGGTTAAGATCCGAATAGCGTTAAGTCGTTGGCACCGCGCCTAATAATCATGTTATTAATGAGCACTAAAAGCCGACGTAAGTATGAACTCGCTTCGAGTCTTTCTTCTTGCTTCGCGAGATACGGAACGTAGCAGACATGTTAATTGCGTCCAGGACATATCTATCGTTTTACGTTTTATCACTTAATTTACGTCGCAAATATACATTTGTTTGCATGGACTTTTAATGGCACAGACATGAATCCAGATATACGAGTATTTATAAGCACAAGTGCAGTCGGTTATTCTTACAACACAATTCATTTACGTTTGTACTATAAAACTTAAACCCTTGAGTCAATGCCAGTAAATTAAGTTCTGCTATTGTCCTCTCATTGCGTTTTTGTTATTTCTGTATTTGTTTCCCCTCATTGCTTTTTAATAAAACATAATAATGTACATGTTTGTACTATAAAAGTACATAATACGAAAATGCATGGTTGGCACGCGACAGATCTTTGTTTGATGTAGAAATTATTAATGAAGAGAATTCGTATGAATACTAATGTGAGTATTATGTCCGATATAGCTACACGTTATTATCTCGTTATTCGTTACATTATTATCATTATTATTATTACTACTACAACGTCAATGAACCTGTATGCGATTAAAATTATCATATAACTTTCAAAATTGATGATTTCATCTGGCTAACTATAGGGCGCGCGTGGCCATGCTTCTGAGAAAATGAATTTTATTGTTTGTTCGCTCCGTATAAAATTACAAGAGTGTCTTTTAAATTGGATTCCCCTTATCATGCGCGACAGCGGCGATGCGTGCAAGGAGAGCAGGTGCACCGCGGTGCGTAGCCTTACACGCATTGGGCGGATAATTTCCGTTGCAACTTTGTTGTCAGACTAGGAATCACTCTCGCAATCCCTATTTATAATAATTTACGATATCATTTAAATTCCATATATACCATCATGAAATCAAGATGCTCGTTTAACGTCTACTTATATTTTATTTTTTTTATTGGCTGTACGTGACGTAGATCCTACAGATAGAGAAGACGAATCCTGCGGGTTGCTTTCGATCCTTAAAAAAATTCTCGTTGCACCTGAAGTGAATATCGTCGAAATTATGATGCACAATAATCCTTTCATATCGAAAACGTAAAAACCGTAGACAATTTTTCTTCCAGCGTCACGCAGTATACTCGTATGGTGCAATTATCGGCGTTAATAGGAATGCGCTCACGGTCTTTCTGCAGGGTCGAACGCTGGATCCTCTCGACTATCACTATCGACCGCTTTTAATTGGACAAAATTACAAGGTGCGTAATGCGCGGGCAGAACATAGGGGCGGTTTACGCGCGCGAGAGAGGTTGCATTCTGCCTTTGGATACAATATATGATGGTGTCCGGTATACCGTCGTCGCGCTCCAGCCTGAAATATTGTGCTTTACCGTTAAGCGAGCAGAGACGGTTAATTATCCCGTTTAAGACGGAGGTGAAAAGCTGCAGTCTCTGGCGTAGTCAGATTCAACCGAGAGACGATTCGCTCCAACAGTCAAAAATATCGTAGCGATTTAGTGGACAGCTGACTTGACTGTTCAGATGGTGTCCTGAAATTTTTTCTAATACCAAGAAGAATCCTTCCTAAAATTCATGAACTTCAATCTAGATAATGCGAGTTGAATAGGACAAAAAGAAGGCGCCTGCATGCTCGTAAATGGCACAATACTTCGTAACTGCCACAAATTCGAAGAAAGAAGAGGAATAGGAAGAAAACGAGAGAAAGCAGCTATCGCGGTGTCTGAATGTAGAAAAAAATCAGCACTATTTGCTTCCTCCAACTTACTACATTCGTACCATTTCATTTGAATCGCATATATTATGAGGACGCACAATGGACCCTGTGTAGCAGCACCTACCGCGTTTCAATTGAACCGCGCCAAGCTGGGCTTATCGCTATTCTTTATGCCTTCCCACGCGTATCTTTTACGATAATGCACGAGAATACATAAACGTGATTCTTATGATAATGTGCGAAAGGCGCGTAAAGCATTTATCTTTACACGGAAGGAACGTTTTGCTGAAGTACCTAAAAATTTATTTAGATACAAATTTAAAAATAATTTTGTTGAATTGTCAAAATAATTATGTAAAACGTTCAAACTAAAATGTCAAAACTTTTTGCAGCATTACTTATCATGTTTTCCACGTAATTACTTTGGTCTAACAAAATTATTTTCAGATCTGTATCTATCTAAATTTTTAAATACTTTAAAATTGTTCTTTTCGTGTATATTACAAATTGCAAGTACCCAAAAAATCCTTGTACATTCTAAAGAGAATTCAAAAAGTCTTTGTTTTAAAACGGAATAAATAACATAATTAACATAATTATGCAATTTTCAACTCGTAAATTTACACTGAAAAAAATTTTGATCATTTTAGATCCAATGAATGATCATTAATAAATGTCCGACTTAATGTAGTTAATTTATTGATACAATAATTGGATTCATTTATATAATTACATATTCATTCTTGCAATGAATTCTAGTAATAGTTTTATAAAATTCATTATGAGAATTCATTAAACCAATT
>Ga0157362_1001209_pt1 | contig 10568 bp, 10 predicted proteins | sample AttlaeALBM3_FD_111480 | JGI IMG/M metagenome (GOLD analysis project Ga0157362, IMG submission 111480) | Fungus gardens microbial communities from leaf cutter ant in Ribeirão Preto, State of São Paulo, Brazil - Atta laevigata ALBM3 | ecosystem: Host-associated > Fungi > Mycelium > Unclassified ... | reverse complement strand
TATATGTTCAACCGCTTCTACCGCATCAAGCTGCCAGAGTATCTGGGCTTCTTCGCCGGTAAGCGCTTTGTGCCGATTATTTCTGGCCTGGCGGCGATCGTGCTGGGCGTGCTGCTCTCCTTTATCTGGCCGCCGATTGGTTCGGCGATTCAGGATTTCTCGCAGTGGGCCGCGTATCAGAACCCGGTGGTCGCGTTCGGTATTTACGGCGTCGTCGAGCGCGCGCTGGTGCCGTTTGGCCTGCACCATATCTGGAACGTGCCGTTCCAGATGCAGATCGGCGAGTTCACCAACGCGGCGGGTCAGGTTTTCCACGGCGATATTCCGCGCTATATGGCGGGCGATCCGACTGCGGGCAAACTCTCTGGCGGCTTCCTGTTCAAGATGTACGGCCTGCCGGCGGCAGCGATCGCTATCTGGCATTCGGCGAAGCCTGAAAACCGCGCCAAAGTGGGCGGCATCATGATCTCCGCTGCGCTGACCGCGTTCCTGACCGGCATCACCGAGCCGATCGAGTTCTCGTTTATGTTCGTTGCGCCGATCCTCTACGTTATCCACGCCATTCTGGCTGGTCTGGCGTTCCCGATCTGCATCATGCTCGGCATGCGTGACGGCACCAGCTTCTCGCACGGCCTGATCGACTTTATCGTGCTGAGCGGCAACAGCAGCAAAATCTGGCTGTTCCCGGTTGTCGGCATCATCTACGGTCTGGTGTACTACACCATTTTCCGTCTGCTGATCGTCAAGCTGAACCTGAAAACCCCTGGCCGCGAAGAGACGACTACCGAGTCCACTTCTGCGACCGGCAGCGAGATGGCGGGCAAACTGGTTGCGGCCTTCGGCGGCAAAGAGAACATCACCAACCTGGACGCCTGTATCACCCGTCTGCGCGTGAGCGTGGCGGATGTGGGCAAGGTTAACCAGAATGAGCTGAAGAGCCTCGGCGCGCGTGGCGTCGTGGTGGCCGGCTCTGGGGTTCAGGCGATTTTCGGCACCAAGTCCGATAACCTGAAAACCGATATGGACGACTATATTCGCAGCATGTAATGCGTAGGTAAGAAAAAAGCCCCGCATATGCGGGGCTTTTTTTTATCTGTGTTTTGCTATCAGAGGTAAACGCGCAAATACTCCGTCAGGCACAGCAGCGCCATCGCCTGACCATAGGGCATCGAGGTGAGCGGCACGTTGCGGTAGTAGTCGAGGTCGCTGCCCATCGCCGTGCCGAACGACACCTGTTTCAGCTCGCCATCTTCGTCGATATTGGCCAGCACGCCGCGCAGCGCAGCGATGCCGGTCGGCAGATAGTCGGCGCTGAGATAGCGTTTACGCACCGCCTTAATGATGCCGTAGGCGAAGCCCGCCGTGGCCGACGCCTCCAGATAGCTCTCAGGATCGTCGAGCAGCGTATGCCACAAACCACTCGGATGCTGGCATTCGCGCAGCGCTTTAACCTGGCTCTCCAGCACCTGCTGCAGGAAACGGCGCGTCGCATGCTGCTCCGGCCAGTTCATCATCTCAAGGAAGTCAGGGATCACGATGGTGAGCCAGCTGTTGCCGCGCGCCCAGCGCGCGTTGGCAAAATTATGGCGTCCGTCGAAGGTCCAGCCGTGGAACCATAACCCGGTCTGGCGATCCATCAGATACTGAGTGTGCAGCAGGAACTGATAGCTCGCTTCCTCGATAAACTCCGGGCGGTCAAGCAGCTGGCCGATTTTCGCCAGCGCCATCACGCTCATCATCAGCGTATCGTCCCAGAGCTGCTGATGGTTCTCGTTGTTATAGACGATATGCTGCAGGCCGCCTTGCTCGGTGCGCGGCATCTCGTACATGACCCATTCCGCCCAGCGCTCCAGCACCGGGCGCCAGGCGGCGTTGCCGGTCTCCTCGTAGCGGTAGGCCAGCGTCAGGAAGGGCGCGACGGTATTGACGTTTTTGGTCGGCATGCCTTCCGCCAGCCGCGCGGCGAACCAGTCGTCGATAATGCTCAGCGTTTGCCGATCGCCCGTCTGCTGGTAGTAGTGCAGCATGCCGTAAAGGCCAATGCCGTGCGTCCACTCCCAGCCTGCCCAGCCTTTAGTGTCAATCACGCGTCCGTCGTCAAGACGCAGCAGAAATTCTCCCGTTTCGTCGGTGATATTCACCAGGTTTTGCGTCAGCTTGTGAATCAGTTGCAACAGCTCCTGGCGCGGCAGCAGAAATTCTGGTTGGCACAAAAGAGCACTCTGTTTCACAGGAAATACAGTCATGGTTCATTCCTATCGTTTCAAGGTCGTAGTAAGGGGAGACGCGATCGGACGCGCAGACTTCAGCGGCGGCGCGGCCGGTTTATGACGGTTAAGGAAGCCGATATTGTTGTTGCCCCAGAGATTCTCATAAGGCATGCCGGCAAGAGTTTCGACGATCTCGCGCGCTTCCGGCGCAATGCGCTCTGGCAGGACGCGGTCGGCTTCGCGCATTTTCAGCGTTTCCTCGCGCAGCACGGTGTGGGTCTGCAGATTCAGCTTAAAGCGCAGCGATACGATAAATCCGCAGGCCAGCACGCACAGCGTGCCGAGGCTGAGAATGCCCAGAATGGTGTGGCCAACGCCCGGCGCCTGTGTCGCCTGGCCGGAGACAAAGCCGGAGAGCTGCAGCACGACGCCGACCAGCATCACCGCGCCCGCCTGAGAGGCTTTGCGCGTCAGGGTCATAATGCCGGCGAAAATGCCTTCGCGGCGCTGGCCGGTGATCACCTCGTCTACGTCGGCGATATAGGTGTAGGTATTCCACGGCACATAGTTAATGCCGCCGCGGCCCAGACCGGCCAGCGCGGAGATCAGCAGCAGCAGAGAGAAGTTATCGTTCATGCCCGCATACCAGAGCCCGGCGTAGGAGAGCGCGGCGATGCCGAACAGCACCACCACCAGACGATAGGCCGGCGCGGGTCCCATGCGGATACAGAGCGGGATCATGCCCATCACGGCGATAAACTGCAGCACCGCCATGGTGCCCATCAGGTTAGAAGCGATCTGCGCGCTCTGCATCAGCACAAACACCACGTACCAGGTAAACACCGCGTTAAACACGTCCTGCGCGATATAGCCGCCCAGGTACATGCCAAGATGCTGACGGAAAATACGAATGCGCAGCGTAGAGGCAAGCTCGACGTAGAGACGCTTCAGATTCTGCATCAGCGTCAGCTGCTGTTTCTCCTCTTCGGCGCGGCGCGACTCTTCGGAGAAGTCGGCGGGATCGCGTTCCCAGGTGAAGATCCAGACCAGGGTCAATACCAGCGCGCAGATCACCGAGAACACCAGGCTGGCGTAGAAGAAGGAGAGCGGGTTGTCTTTGCCCAGCGCGCCGATCAGAATGCCCGGCAGGAAGGCGGCGAGAATCGCCGACAGCTGCGCCAGCGCGATACGCGCGCCGGAAAAGCGGGTTTTCTGTTTGAAATCGTCGGTCATCTCCGGCACCAGCGTCTCGTAAGGCACCAGGATCATGGTGTAGACCACGTCAAACAGCAGGTAGGTGGCGAGATACCACCAGAATCCCATATCGCTCAGCCACATCAGGCTGTAGCTAAAGACGCAGGGAATGCCGAGCAGGATAAAGAACTTGCGGCGGCCGAAGTGTTTTCCCAGCCAGGTGGAGCCGAAATTATCGGTCAGAAAGCCCATCAGCGGGCTGACCACGGCGTCCAGCACGCGCGCGGCGGCGAAAATAAAGGTCGCCTGAATCGGACTGAGTCCGCAGAAGGTGGTGTAGAAGTAAAGCAGCCAGGCGGCGGTTAGCGCCGTGGTGCCTGCGCCGAGAAAATCCCCGGAACCATAAGCCAGATAGTGGCCAAAACCAATTTTACGTGAGCGCATACGGATGCTCCTTTTATTGCCATTGTCATACATCCCTTGTTATCCGGACGACATACTCGGAATAGATAGAAAGTAGAGCCGCAGGCCAGGGTAAACCTTCGCATTTTCGACAGAGTCCTGGCGTGTCTGGCAAAAATGCAAAGAAAAGGGCGGCGTATTTCTAATTTATAAAACAGCGTTTCATTTTACAGTAAGGCAAAGCGCTAATTTGCGAAGCGGCGCACAGGGAAAAGAACGCGCAAAAATGGCGCAAAGGCAGGCAGTTAATCAGGGAAAAGTGGCCCTGAGCTTGAAAGAAATCAAATTCCTCACGCATACTGATCGACTGTCAATCAGGCTTAAGGAATTGCACCATGGCTGAAGAAACCATTTTCAGTAAAATCATCCGTCGCGAAATCCCCGCCGACGTGGTGTATCAGGACGAGCTGGTCACCGCGTTTCGCGACATCTCTCCCAAAGCGCCGACCCATATTTTGATTGTCCCCAACGTGTTGATTCCTACCGCCAACGACGCCTTGCCGGCTCACGAGCAGGCGCTGGGCCGTCTCTTCACCGTGGCGGCGAAAATCGCGCGCGCCGAGGGCATTGACGAAGACGGCTACCGCCTGATCGTCAACTGCAATCGCCACGGCGGTCAGGAGGTGTATCACATTCATATGCATTTGCTCGGCGGCCGTCCGCTGGGCCCGATGCTGGCCGACTGATTTTTTCCACACGGAAGCGAGCTATGCGTCAATGGCTGATGTGCCTGCCGCTCCTGCTGACACTGGCAGGCTGCAGCAGTGATAAACCGCAGATCGATACGTCGCAGTCGCTGGTGATGGAGTCGTCTGTGCTCTCCGCCGGCATCATTACCGACGAGCCGGTGGTCGATGAAGAGGATGGGCAGCAGCGCGCGCGCAGCGTGCTCTATAATCAGCGCGAAACGCCGGTGGTCATCCACTATCGTTACTACTGGTATGACGACAAAGGCCTGGAAATTACGCCGCGCGAACCGGCGCAAAGGGTCACCGTTCCGGCGCACGGCAGCATTGTCGCCGCTTCCCAAATGGGCAACCTGACGGCCAGCAAGGTTCGTCTCTATCTTTATCTCTGAGGATTGCTACGTGATTCGCCGACTCCCTCGTTCCGGAGCGCTGCTGATGGCGCTCATTCTTTCCGGCTGCGTGATTAAACAGCAGCAGCCTGCGCCCGTTGAACCGACGCAGCCCACCGAACCGACCCAGCCGCAGCCCGTGCCGCAGCCGCAGCCGGTTCCCGAGCCGACGCAGCCGGTGCCGCAGCCGCCGAAGCTCAAAACCATCAACTGGGACGCCAGCGTACAGCCGCTGGTGGCGCAGATGCTGCGCTCCTCCAATGGCGCCGCGCTGGGCAGCGTGCTGATGGTAGATCGCATCAAAAACAGCACTAACGGCGCGCTGCAGAGCGAAAAAGCCACCGATGCGATTCAAAACGCGCTGGCCAACAACGGCAAGTTCCAGCTGGTGACCAACGATCAGCTGGCGCAGGCCAAGCAGACGCTGGGACTCTCGCCGGACGACAGCCTCAACTCGCGCAGCAAGGCGATCGGCCTGGCCCGCACGCTGAACGCGCAGTACGTGCTCTACAGCACCGCGCAGGGCGATGTGAAAACCCCGACGCTGCAGATGCAGCTGATGCTGGTGCAGACCGGCGAGATTATCTGGTCCGGCAAGGGTGTCGCCCAGAATTGATCGCTGGCTGCGGGATAACACCCTGTTGGACGGCGCAGGAAACCTGACGCCGCTGCAGGGGCTAAGCGGCCAGAGCAGCAAGCTGGTAAACGAGCAGGGCACCTTCGTCCTGCGTCCTGCGCCCTGCTCGCCGATCCCCTTTGTCGATCGCCAGCGCGAAGCCCGCCTGCTGCGCAAACTGCACCCCAGCGGCCTGACGCCGCGTCCGGTCATCGCCGAGGCGCGGCGGCTGGTGCTGCCGTGGCAAGAGGGCGAAGCCCTGTCGCCACACGGTTTCCAGCAGCGCCGCGAGGAGGTGATCGCGCTGCTGCTGCGCCTGCATCAGCAGCCGCTGACCGGCTACCGGCTGCGTCTGCTGCCGCTGCTGCAGCGCTACTGGCAGCTCTGTGAGGAGCGCAACCTGCGCTGGCAGCGCGCGCTGCGGCAGCTTGCGCGCAGGGGCGAACCGCGGCCGCTGCGCCTGGCGCCGCTGCATATGGACGTGCACGCCGGCAATCTGATTGCCGATGCGCACGGCCTGCACCTGATCGACTGGGAGTACGCCGCGGACGGCGACGTGGCGCTGGAGCTGGCGGCGCTGTGCGCCGCCGATCCTGAACACGCGGCGCGCTGGCTTGACGCCTATGCGCAGGCGGCTCGCCTGTCGCCTGTGGCACTGGCGCGTCAGGCGGCGCGCTGGCAGCCCTGGCTGCGGCTGTTGATGGCCAGCTGGTATCAGCTGCGCGCCGAGCAAGGCGACGACCCACAGCTGCGTCAGCTGGCGCGGCTGAGCTGGCAACATTTTTAATTCGCGCGGCGACGACGCCGCGTCAGGAACAGATAATGACGACACAACTTCCCGGCCCGCTGATGCTGGATGTCGAAGGTTTTGAACTGGATGCAGAAGAACGCGATATTCTGCAGCATCCCACCGTAGGCGGCGTGATCCTGTTTGCGCGCAACTATCACGATCCGGCGCAGCTGGCCGAGCTGGTGCGCCAGATCCGCGACGCGTCGCGTACCCGACTGGTGGTGGCGGTGGATCAAGAGGGCGGACGCGTGCAGCGCTTCCGCGACGGTTTCACCACGCTGCCGGCGATGCAGTCTTTCGCGGCGTTGCACGATGCGCAAACCGGCGGCGAGCTGGCGCAGCAGGCAGGCTGGCAGATGGCGGCGGAGATGATCGCCATGGATATCGATATCAGCTTCGCGCCGGTGCTCGATCTGGGCCATATCAGCGCGGCGATCGGCGACCGCTCCTTCCATGAGGATCCGCAGATTGCGCTGGCGATGGCGCGCCGCTTTATCGCTGGCATGCACGAAGCGGGCATGAAAACCACCGGCAAACACTTTCCCGGCCACGGGGCGGTGAGCGCCGATTCGCACAAAGAGACGCCGCGCGACCCGCGCGATCGGGAGACGCTGCGTCGTCACGACATGGCGATTTTCCAGGCGCTGTTCGACGAAGGCGCGCTGGACGCCGTGATGCCGGCGCACGTTATCTATACTGAGATCGACCCGCTGCCCGCCAGCGGCTCGCCCTACTGGCTGAAAACGGTGCTGCGTCAGGAACTGGGCTTCGACGGTGTGATCTTCTCTGACGACCTGTCGATGGAGGGCGCCGCCATCATGGGCAGCTACGCGGAGCGCGCGCAGCAGTCGCTGTCGGCCGGATGCGACATGATTCTGGTCTGCAACCAGCGCCAGGGCGCGATCAGCGTGCTGGATAATTTGATCGCGATCGGCGCTGAACGCGTGCCGCGCCTGTACCATCGGGGAACTCTTACCCGTCAGAGCCTGCAGCAGAGCGCGCGCTGGAAGCAGAACGCGCAGCAGCTGAGCAACCTGCAGGCGCGCTGGCTGGAACACAAAGCGTCAGGGAAGTAATCCGTTCTCCCGGCGCGCCCAACGCTGAGGAGCATCATGATTATTTATCTGCACGGTTTCGATTCCAACAGCCCAGGCAATCATGAAAAGGTGCTGCAGCTGCAGTTTATCGATCCTGACGTCAGGATGATCGGCTACAGCACCCGCCATCCTAAACACGATATGCAGTTCCTGCTGAAAGAGACCGACAAGCTGCTGACGCGCGACGGCGGCGCCCAGCCGCTGATTTGCGGCGTCGGCCTCGGCGGCTACTGGGCGGAGCGCATCGGCTTTCTCTGCGGCATTCGGCAGGCGATTTTCAATCCCAACCTTTTTCCCTTCGAGAATATGGAGGGGAAAATCGACCGGCCGGAAGAGTATCTCGATATCGCCACCAAGTGCGTCAGCGATTTTCGCGAGAAAAACCGCGATCGCTGCCTGGTGTTTTTGTCGCGTCGCGACGAGGCGCTGGAGAGCCAGCGTAGCGCGCAGACGCTGCATCCCTTTTATGAGATCGTCTGGGATGAGGTCGAGAGCCACAAGTTCCGCAATATCTCGCCCCATCTGCAACGCATTAATGCTTTTAAAACATTAGGTTAAACCGAAGGGCGCCTGAGTGGCGCCCTGGCTTTTTGCGTAATATTCCGAGTTATCCGCAGAGTAATTGATGTGGATCAATTTTGGTATGACCATCTTCCCTGTGCATGCTATTCTGCCCTCAGCAGCGATTTTAACTTCGCCAACCCTATGTTTATTAAGGTTTAATTTAACCATTGATTAACTATTGGTTCACATTTTGAGGGGGTCTTGTTGACTACATCCATGAAAAAAATCGTTATTGTCGGCGGCGGCGCGGGCGGGCTGGAGATGGCCACGCAGCTTGGCCATAAGCTGGGCCGTAAGAAGAAGGCCGAGATTATTCTGGTGGATCGCAACCATAGCCATCTGTGGAAACCGCTGCTGCATGAAGTGGCGACCGGCTCAATGGACGAAGGCATCGACGCGCTGAGCTATCTGGCGCACGCGCGTAATCACGGCTTTCAGTTTCAGCTCGGCTCGCTGACCAATATCAACCGCGAGCGCAAAACCATTGAGCTGGCGGAGATGCGCGACGACAACGGCGAAGTGCTGGTGCCGCAGCGCGAGCTGGCCTACGACACCCTGGTGATGGCGCTGGGCAGCACCTCCAACGATTTCGGCACGCCGGGCGTAAAAGATCACTGCATCTTCCTCGACAACCCGCACCAGGCGCAGCGTTTCCACAATGAGATGCTGAACCAGTTCCTGAAATTCTCCGCCAGCGAAGGCCGGCTGGAGAAGGTCAATATCGCCATCGTCGGCGGCGGCGCTACCGGCGTCGAGCTGTCGGCCGAGCTGCACAACGCGGTGAAACAGCTGCACAGCTACGGCTATAAAGGGTTAAGCAGCGAGGCGCTCAACGTCACGCTGGTGGAAGCGGGCGAGCGTATTCTGCCAGCGCTGCCGCCGCGCATCTCCGCCGCCGCGCACAGCGAGCTGACCAAGCTCGGCGTGCGTGTGCTGACGCAAACCATGGTGACCAGCGCCGATAAAAACGGCCTGCACACCAAGGGCGGCGAATTTATCGAGGCGGATTTGATGGTCTGGGCGGCGGGCATCAAGGCGCCGGACTTCCTGAAGGCGATCGGCGGGCTAGAGACCAACCGCATCAACCAGCTGGTGGTGAAAGAGACGCTGCAAACCACGCTGGACGACGATATCTACGCCATTGGCGACTGCGCCTCCTGTGCGCTGCCGTCGGGCGGATTCGTGCCGCCGCGCGCCCAGTCGGCGCACCAGATGGCGTCGCGCGCGATGGAGAATATTCTCGCCCAGCGCAGCGGCAAGCCGCTGAAAGCCTACGTCTACAAAGATCACGGCTCGCTGGTGTCGCTGTCGCGCTTCAGCACCGTCGGCAGCCTGATGGGCAACCTGATGCGCGGTTCAATGATGGTAGAGGGGCGCATCGCGCGTTTTGTCTACATCTCTCTCTATCGTATGCACCAGATTGCGCTCCACGGCTATTTCAAGACCGCGCTGATGATGCTGGTCGGCAGCCTGAACCGCGTGATCCGTCCGCGCCTCAAGCTGCACTAATGTTTGACAGGCGGCGCAAGCCGCCTTTTCCCGCCTTACCCGCCCGTTAACTCGCTGACCCATAACACAAATTAATTGAAACCCGTGGGGCGAGCCTGCTCAGAACTCTCCGAAAAGCTGGTCCTGATCCGCCTGCGGTGCGTTTTCCTCCATTAATCTGATGTTGCAATTTCGGGCCATCTGTAAAACTTCTTGCAACGATACGGCGGGTCGTGCACGCCGTTCTGTGCCACAGCGACAGGGGACATCGTCGCGGCACGCATGCACGGTAACAACTTCAGGAGGACAATCCTGTGAATAAATCAATGTTAGCGGGTATCGGTATCGGTGTAGCAGCAGCGCTGGGCGTGGCGGCTGTCGCCAGCATGGATGTGTTTGACCGTGGCCCGCAGTATGCGCAGGTGCTTTCCGCGACGCCAATCAAAGAGAGCATTAAGCAGCCGCGACAGGAGTGTCGCAACGTGACCCTGACTCATCGTCGCGCGGTGCAGGATGAAAACCGCATCGCCGGTTCGGTGCTGGGCGCGGTAGCAGGCGGCGTGCTGGGTCACCAGTTCGGCGGCGGACGCGGTCGCGATGTGGCGACGGTCGCAGGCGCGCTGGCGGGCGGCTATGCCGGCAACCAGGTGCAGGGCGGTTTGCAGGATCGCGACACCTACACCACCTCAGAGCAGCGCTGCAAAACGGTTTACGATAAACAAGAAAAGATGCTGGGTTATGATGTGACCTATAAAATAGGCAACCAGCAGGGCAAAATCCGCATGGAAAACGACCCTGGCACCCGCATCCCGCTGGACCGTAACGGCCAGCTCATCCTGAACAGTAATCAGGCTTAACGGGCAAAGATTCCCACACAGCACACCCATAGTAAAAAGGCCCATCTTGCGATGGGCCTTTTTTATGGTGCTGATACGGATGAGACGGCTGATTAGCCGATGGTCATCAGACTGGCGTTGCCGCCCGCCGCCGCGGTGTTGACGCTCAGCGAGCGCTCAATCAGCAGACGCTCCAGCAGCAGCTGCGTATCGCCGCGCGCAAAGCCCTGCAC
>Ga0157362_1001208_pt1 | contig 10568 bp, 5 predicted proteins | sample AttlaeALBM3_FD_111480 | JGI IMG/M metagenome (GOLD analysis project Ga0157362, IMG submission 111480) | Fungus gardens microbial communities from leaf cutter ant in Ribeirão Preto, State of São Paulo, Brazil - Atta laevigata ALBM3 | ecosystem: Host-associated > Fungi > Mycelium > Unclassified ... | reverse complement strand
TATATATATATATATGATTTCGAAAAAATCCCATTGTTTTAATCAAGTAATAATCTCGGAACATTTAAGGCACACAGTACAAGACTTTTAGTTTATTATTAATAACGAAGCAAAAATATCTATTTTTCGTAATTAATTTCAGTAGAAAGTAATAATAAAAATATAATTATAAAAGAAGAAATTATACACTATTCGCATTATAATACTGTCCATTAAATTAATACGTTCTTTACGTGTCGAATTGTTTAAAGAAATAATTTTCTGATCGTTCTTGGAAGAATGTAGGAGATTATAAGTTATAATAAACAAGATATAATGAATTATAATTTTTTTAGATCAGTATTTGCCTCGTCGCGTTTCTCAAGCGAAATTACTAAAAGTAGCGTATGTTTTGTACAAGTCAGTGTTTTCGTCGAACATCTATTTGTCTGACTTGCGTCATTGGACGCAAATACCTACATAGCGGCCTGTCTCTCATCGCGTATCCACGCAACCAGCATAAGTCCAACGAGTCTCACTCAAAGGGGATGTAACAGTACATATCGTGTACATCCGGAACTCGTCGTGGCAATCTCGTTACCCAGCTAAAGACGTATCTACCCCTCGGCAACATTCGAAGACGCCCAACCGAAAGCAATTTCGTTTAAACCTCTCTCGGTACGTCATTCAAGATGCTGTTTTTTCTCCTTTTCATTGCTTGAAAGCCTCCCGCTTCCAAAAGATCGTTCCTATGTGCCAAAATAGTGCTTGCTATTCGCTAAGGACCCAATGCACCACAGACAGCGAGTGATAAGAAAATTCAATTGTGTTGCAATGTCGCACGTGTCGACCATGTTAAAAGGACCCAATCCTGCAAAAAGAGATCTTTTCTCTTTTGTCAAAAAATTCCCGAAAAATTCTAGCGGGTTGTTCCACGTGAAATATTGCATACCAAAAGTTTCAGTTTTTTTGTGTAGTATACCGATAAAGTCAACGTTTTCCGATAATCGAGTGTTATCACATTAAAACGATACGTTTCTTTTGCATTTTATCGCTCATGCAAAATATTTGCGATTTTCCGAGTTACACTAAAATTGTCTGAAAACTAGAAACTTTTTTCGCATGACGTTATTCAATCATTTTTAAGTTTTTATATAAATTGCTATTAAGTACAGTTATAAGCTTTATAAGTTAGATAAGCGTTTATAACTTTTAGCATCGTGAGTTAAAACAAAGTTCAGCGTACTAATAATCAAATTAGTAATCCCTTAATTAGTAATCCCTTTTAACGAAGACAAATTTTCTCTTGTGTAGATACCTTCATGAAATCTTCTTGCTCTTATAATCAACGTAGATCGAACGGGATTAAAAAGCGATTACGCGATAACGAGTAATTTAACATCAATGTACTCTTAATGATTTTGTAATAAGATCAAGTCTTGACATCAATAGAATGTGATATGTTCGCGCAAGTTAAACGTATCTACTTATAAAGATATCCAAAATTCTCATTTATCAAATAAAATTCATTTCAACAACAATTAATAAAAGCAAAATAATTTATACATGACTTCACAAGCTGCATTTCACATTGGTAAAGTTTAGAAATGTTATTCGGTCGTTATTACATTTTAAAGAATTTATTATCTTTATCTTCAGAATTTTACAGTTTAAAAACTCGGACTTTTTCATAATTTTTACTTATTGAGAAAGATAATCTTATCTTATTCTATTGGCAGAATAATAATTTAATATACTAAACTTGGTTTATTTCAAAAAAATAAAAATTTTAGTAAAAAATTTCGAAAATTCAATGTAGCACTAAATCGCTAAAAAGATTTGTCAACCATAATGCTAGCAAAAAGAAATTAAGCTAAAAGTTATACGAGTATTGCAAAACGTGGAAATTGTTCCGCGGTAATGTTATGGGATAATTCCTAAACGTTTAATAATATAATAATTCCGTTTACGATATTACACGCACACTAATAAGATGATCTCGAGTATACATTTATATCCGCGTGGGCAAGATAATTAACACGAGCATAGCAACATCGAAATGTTGGCATGCTGACGGTTACTGTACAGTGCATTTAATTCCACGTGCTAAACTGGATGGAATGGAGCTTTACTTATTTTGCAGACACGATAAAAATTAATACATTAAACATAAAAAGGAAAGATATTATTCGGATGAACGAAACGCAGTCATTTCCTTCAAGTTTAAATAAATATCACATGCGGGGAACAAGTTACACGTCGATGTATATAATAAATTCTATCTTTTGACGTCGCTACATCAATAATTATTCTCGTTGAAAATTAATTCGTATAATGAAAATATTTCGAAGCTCTATTTAGTTACACATGTCGGATAATTTATGATTAATATTCAAATATTACACATCATAAATAATTAAAAAAATAAAATAAGAAACATGCATAAATGAAATACATTACAGAACGGTACAAGAAAAACCTTTGATAATATTTAAATTATCATTACGTATACAAAGTATCTTAGTACAGAGATGTATTAACTATAGAATTTGTCGACTCCTTGTTTCGTGTCATCGTTAATTGAGAAGATAGTTCGCTTCGTCTTGTTTTTCTTTTTTACACGATCTCACCTTGGGGAATGCGAACTATCGGCGGACGAAATTTCACAGGGTTTTAATTACAAGCAAAAAAAAAATCGATTTTTAATTCTCGGTTCAGTGATGCGCCATACGGGATTCCCGCAGGTTTGAGAGACAGGAAAGATGAAAAGGGAATTTCTCGTTGTATCTAACCGGCTGATTCCACTTTTAAGTGGAATGTTTTGAAATTTCTCATCATTAACGACAAGTTGAAGGAAAAAAGTAGTAGTTCAGCAAAAAAAAAAAAGAGAAAGAAAGAAAATCATGATTTACGGATTCATGTGTATGTAATGTAATGTATACGTAATGTCCTTTTTTTGCGTCATTTTTTTGTCGCAGCGGAAAAGGGCGTGGTAACGGCTCTGGCGGTATCATTTTTTTCCGGCAAACCGGTAGCGGTTTTCGGACTGCGTTTCGTGTGAAATATTTTCAAATAAAAAGAGTACAATTAAAAAAAGGACGCGCACACCAGTGATATTTGATAGTATTACAAATGTGCGACATTGCGAAATTATCGCGCGGAATTGTTGCGAGAATGTAGAGCGCAAAATTCCATAACCGCAATTGTGAAACTCACCCTCGAGCTCTCCCGTCGGAGATGTACGGCTTCCACAGGGAAGGTCGTTTAATCTTAGGACAGGATATGCCTCACCACAGGTGATCAACGTTGCTTTAATAGTCACCTGTGACACAACAAATACAACTCTCATTTTCGACTCCCGAAACTCTCATTCATATTAATATACCTACAATAATATATACTAAAGTATTTTGCATTACGAGAACATTTTTATCCGTATATTTTATTCCATTAACTGTAATATTTATTTTAAAGCCTAAAAAATATTTAACGATTGAATTCGGACAAAAATTACAGAACTTTTTATCAACTGATATCGGAAAAATTATACAGATTTAAATCGGTAATGATATAAATGTGCTACTAAAAAAAGGAATAAATGTAGCGTATTTATAAATTATAGATCTCAATTCGTAATTCTTTCGATTTTTCACTGATGAAGGACTTTATAGTAGTTCGAAACGTTCAGAGGCAGTTCAATGTTCAATCATTTAAATATGAATTTTTTAAACTTTGAAATAAACATTACATTTGAAATCTTATATTGCTCGCCTTAATTTGACCTCGTTTCATCATTTGTTGGATACTATTACAAGTTTTATTTATTAACTTCATTCTATTTCATATTTTAATATAGATTTCACATTTGTATTAATATTTATCTGTCCATTGATATAAATTTATTCCTTATTGTATTATAAAAAGAAAATAGGCCAGAATCATGCAACTAAACTCTTTTAAAAATACTTATTATTGCAAATCCAGAAATACGTGTATATATTCTTTTTATATTATATGCAAAAATAATACGTTTCTGTAAATGTTTAATTCACTTTATTCTGGCTATACTCGTTAGAAAATAACAGCTATTTAATTTCAACAACTTCTCAATAGTCTCTACATTTTACCGGACGAATGATAATTTTCTAATTATTAAAAATTTTCATGGATCAGAGTCCTTCGACAATACGTAAATTAATCGGCAAATTAACGATACGACTCTCCGTTATTGGGAAGGACGCGAGATAGGGCTTCAGGTTATGCAACAGCCGTACGACAGTAATGGCGTTCGCAGCTGACGACGTTAATAGAAGGATTTTGGGGGCAAGCCTCCTCCCTCCGTCCGTCAGACTAATTAACCTCGTTATATCGCTGGTCCAACCAACAGGACGCTACTCCTGTTCCCGATGTAACGATCGTCGTACCTCTGTACGAACCAACCCGACGCGAGACATCTCCCGTCGAGAGAGTTTAATTAATCTAATGACGGTCTCCGTAACATCCTTGAGTGACCGATGTAACCCAACGTGAAGTATAGATACGAGGACATATCGTGTGTCTTCGGCTTGTTTGAAGTTGACTGTTTCTTTTTACTTTTTATTTTTTTATTAACGCAAGTATTGTAGTAACGTTATTGCTCATAAAAAAAGTTTCCATAAACAACGTCCTCATCTGGAACTTTTGTTGAACGGAAATCGTATCCAGCTCGAGAAATAAAAAATTATGAAACAGAACTGGATCATCCAATTCAAAATATTCATGTCACTAAGCCTCGAATTTGAAAATATACATTTTCATACAAGGGTTTGCATTGGTAAAGGTTCTTGCTGAGTTATCTGAATGGATATAAAATCGAGGCATCAAAATACGAATTGAATTTCGCTAAAAGTCCAGTCTGGAGTGGCCAGATGCTACATAGATCGATGGTAACTTTAGTTTTAGCAACTGTCGCGCATTTGTTACTGTTCCATCATTGAATGTCACAACTGACGATCGATGGATTCGATCGAAATACGAAAGGCCGCAGCTTGCGACAAGCATAACGATCCGCCGTCACAAATCGAATTTAGCATTCGAGGTAACGTTGTGTCGAAAAATCCGCGAAAAGCAATAATTTTATTTCCGTCCAGCTAAGCGAGATTCATATTTCAAACTATCCGATTTATCATTTCTTTTTTACTAAAATGATCAAGTATCAAATGTATCACGAGTACTGATAAACGATCAATGTATATCGATAGCGCAAAAAGATTCTATATATTTAAAAATTAAAAAATGCATAATAAAATTCTGACGTACCTATAAGGTTTCATTTTCAAGAAAAAAAGTCGGTATCAATCGATAGACGGAAGCCTACGCGGTTCAAAGTAACGAAGACCTATCGGTGCATTGCTCCAACGGCAGACATTAACCGGAAGTAATTCCGCCTCCATCAGGTGCCTCGTCATACTGTTCATTACTTATCGATCCGGCGACTGGCGAAATTGAATTTAGCGGGAAAGAGCGACGGAAAGAGGAAAAAAGGAATCGATGGAGTATCAAGGGAGAAAAAATGAGAAACGAGTAAAAGGTAGGCAGGGTACGTGTTCCGAACTGTGTGCCAAGAGCAAAAGGTGGAAGTGCAGCGAGAAGAGAGATCGAAATAACCGATCGAAATAACCGAGAATCGAGAAGTGAAGCGCTCTCTCTCTCTCTCTCTCTCTCTCTCTCTCTCTCTCTCTCTCTCTCTCCCCTGGAATTTATCGCGTTAGTACTGCGAGCAAACGAAGCTCTAACACGCCCGACACCAGGATTCCAATTAGCCATTTTAACCATTTCATGAGATCGAATCCTATCGATTCTCGTTTCATTTTCGTCTCCTCTTTCTTCCCCTCGCTCTCTTATCTTACGAGACCTCGCGCCGATCTCGGAATAGCATTGGGGATGTTGGAGTACTTTACTTCCGAGTATACCCGATTACGTCGAGCATCACGGGTATTAAACGCTTACTAATTCGATATCTTCGATAATATACTATAATAGAATCTTCATCATTTCCATTATCTGAATGTTCTATCATTTGAACAGAATATTCGATATGTATAGAATGTCGTTTTACTCCTCACACAGAAATACTGCTTGCTTACTTTCTAAAGATATGAAAGATGCTTCTTGACTTTAGATCGTTAAACAAAAGACTTTAAAAGATGGCATGAAATTAACGTAACTTTACGTAGGAGCTGCGTTAACAGACTTATATAATTTAGCAGACGTGAGAAGACCATAAACGTAAAAGCAAGCCGTCAAGTTCTGCTCAGATCTTTCTTCTCTTTGAAATAAATAAAGTTAAACGTCAGAAAGGCGATTGCTCTTGGAAAGACAAATCAAAATCGAAACGGTGAAACAATTTAGATAATTTTATCGAATTCGTTCTTTCCTCGTGTTAGAAAAGTGAATTAGATCGTGTCGTCGCATCCAAACTCATCGTATTGACTTGTTTCGCGGGGATGAAATTCCGATGGATGGCATTTTCTCAACGACGCGATTTTCGTTCGTACAATCGTTAAATACGCGCGCGTGCGCACGTTCACGTAAAATAATAACGAAAAAAATGCAAGTTTTGTTTTTTGCACTTGTTTGCAATTTCTTTTCTCTTCTTTTTTTTCTTCGTTTTTCTAATGGTATTTCGCTTTTACGTTCTCGCGTAATAACGAAGTATTGCTGCGTTTCGCTCTCGTGTCTCTCTCTCTCTCTCTCTCTCTCTCTCTCTCTCTCTCGCTCTGCTTTTTATTTTCTCGACAATGTTTCTTCTCCGTGTCCATCGTCGACTTCCTTAACTTCGTCTTATGGAGAACGTTCACCGCTCTCTCTTGCGTCTTGCGTTTCGTTCTGCGAAACGAGCTTGCTGTCGTCGGCGAAAAAAATCCATCTTCACCAAAGAAACTGGCAACGTAAAATAATTCTTCACTACAAATATTGTAGAGTATAGCATAAATGTCGATGAGAAAAGAACACGGATGAAATGGCGGGTCGCGCGATAATATTGAATATTTCTATATTTCAAACATATCCTTTTCGATAATATTTCGAAATTTATATTTTGCATTCGAACCACGCGTTTCGAAGTATCCTATGATTTGCGCCCGTCATGCAAAATATGTTTTTACTATATTTTTTCACGTCTATAAATTATATATATAAAACCTTTATAAATAAAGTCTACTCGTATAACTCGTATAATATATCAAATAAAGAATTTCATATATTTTTATTATTTATACTAATCATTTGACAGAATTGATTTAGAACGCAACATAACATCGGCAAATTCTAATTTTCTTTTAACGTGAAATGATACATACGTATACATTATTGGATTTCACAAAGTGTCCCACAATTTGAAAGTATTCCCGCGGTATTGGATGAAATTGCGGTTAGTGCGTGCGATATTATACGGACGTAAACTGCGTTTGTTGACGGATGTATTTAGCGGGTGGTCCGAGAGGATGACAAGAGGAGAGGAGAGGAGAGGAGAGGAGTGTCGCACGCATATTGTGTCGCGCGCATATCGCGTCGCCGTTCATCGTTTCATTCGAGCTCGTTAACCATCGTTAGCGCTCCTGTCCGCGTCCGTTCTCTTGTCGACCAAACCGGCTTGCGGCGCGCCGCAAAAACCGCGAAATGCGCGCGACAAAACTGTCCCGGACGGAAAGCCACAGACTTACCAGCAGTTCGGTCTTTCGTCTAACGTTCGTAACGGTAATTGCGCTTTAACGCTTCCATATAGGTATTCGAGAATGTTAAGCAATTCTCGTGTCATCTGTTCTTCACCACTTACTCCCTTCGCAGATAGAAGATGGACAGAAAAGATTCCTGCATGCCGACGGCGAAAGGAATTCTAAAGAGGAAGATTTATTATAACGGTATATAATTACATTTCCTTTATACAATTGTGACAAATGCAACTGTAATAATTATATACAGGGTGTAACTGAAATAACGCCCATTAACCATACAATACTATTCCTAATAAAAAACTAAGTCGAAGAGTCCTCTACCATTTTGCAATTTTCACAATAGTCAACGAGATATTAATTTCTAAATATTTCCGAATAAACGGATAAAGTCGATGTATAAGACAGTTTTAAGATATCTTTCCGTGAAATGTTTTGAAGATTTTTCTTAAAATTTCTCAAAAATATGTTAAAGTTGTTTTATACATCGATTTTAGACATTTTGTTCATTGAGCAACTAAAAAAAAATATTGCAAAAAAAATTGCAAAATGGTAAAGGACTTTTCGTCTCAGTTTTTTTATTAGGAATAGCACTATATGATTAGTGGACGTTATTTCAGTTACATCCTGTATAATCATAACTTTCTGTAAAATAGTAATTATGATAATTGCGTCTTTTCGTGTAGTTCTATTTCTCATTTTATTTTAAGCTTTCTGAAATCTCGCGCGCGCTGCACTTTAGCGTTTACGATTTGAGGACAGAGAGAGGGTTGACGTCCTTTTGGAAGACCGACTGCTTTGACTAAGTACCTCTTCAAAACATAGTATACGCCCGTCGACGGCGTTGATGTTAGTATCGTCTCGTTTGCGGCCATGGAGACTCTCGCAATCATTGCGTCGCAAATTACCCCGCAAATGTCTCGCAGGGCGTGTCTGTAATCTCGCCGGGATATACGCGTCTGTCGCGCCATAGGGGATCGTGAAGTATGCGCGAGTGATGAGAGTACGAGTATATGCATGGCATACACACATACGTAGAGATTCAGGAAAATCTCTCCGCAGGAGAGAGGATCTTAACGAATCCCGCCTGTCGTGATTCATTCATAGAATGGTTAACTTGTAAGGACTGTTGTTCCGCTGTTAAATGATAATGACAGACAATTCTGACAAATCTACTATCCTTGGCAAAGGTTTCGTGGAAAGACGTTCTACCTGTCTCTGTGATCCTTGACGGTAAATACCTTCGTGATAAAACGTTGAGTTTTAATATCTCGCTTAAGTAAAGCTTTGCTTTAAATTAAATGGCGAGTAAAATGTCAGTGGTGTTTTCCATGAATACACAGGTTTTAATACGCTCGTATTTTTAATTTAACTTTTACAATTAGTATTTCTTTTTTTATCAAATGAGGACGAGTTGATTTATTTCTAACATATTTTTAGCTTACAATAATGTGCATTTAAAGATTTAAATTGTAAAAAATTTTTTAAATACAAACGATTATTTTTTTTTATTCCTCTTCGTAATTTTTACAAATAAGTAAACACATTGAGTTTTTGGCTTTAATCTTGTCAGAACAGCTCAATATAATACTGTAACAATCAGTTTCACTGATTGTTACTGAGTTTTATGGAGACAGATGTAGTTTGCCAACTATAATCATGCATTGCTTCGAGTGTTTGGAGAACTATATATATGGAGAATTGGCTCAAAGCATTATATAGAGTCTATCATAGTGTAGCACCCCAGGTTTATACCCGAGGTTCATTATGCATCTACATCCGACGAAAATCAGATTGGCAAGCGTCAACGGGTGCCAGAGAGTACAACGTTCCCTTCGTCCTTTGTCCAATATTTGCTAGGCAACGCGCGGAACATTCGCGGTCGACGAGTCCCGGAAACGATCTGGCATCGATCCAACACCGGATCCCATGCACGTAGAGGACCTTTCTTGGAATGTATATAGTTCGAACGTCGTCGTCATTATCGTTTCAAACCGCCACCGACGATGAGGTCGGATACCGGAAATTCGTTCCCCACGTGATCCATGCTTGGCGACGCGAAAAAGAGAGATCGACAGGAATTTCTTCGGATTCGAAATTCACCACGATATGCCGTCGAATCACGAACTTTTCGAAGGTTTTCGAGATTCTACAGTCTGCCCGGAATTGATGCCACCCGACTATTGGGATCGTTGCATACGAAATGTCGTAGCCGGAAAGTTTCAGTTTTATGAAACGCTCGCTTATAAAGTAGACATCTTCCGATAATCAAATATCATGTGTCATGTCAAAGTAACGCGATTCTTTTACGAAAGTAAGCGCAGTGTCTGTGACATATTTTTGAAATACAATAAATATAGATAAAAATATGTACGAAATAAAAAATGTAAAAATATTATTTCATGATCTTGAAATATATTAAAGGAGGAGCTGTGGAGTTAGCACGATATTCTATTTATACAAAAAAAAATAATGACAGTTCCAGTAGCACTTTTTACAATTCTACATTTATACAATTCTTTACAAAAAGACTTAAAAAAAAAAAACTTCCGTCTAAAAAACTAAAATTGAAGATGTAGCGCGCTTATTTCGCAAATTTAGAATGATATTTTCCTTCTAAGAAAGACATAAATATTCTCACTTTTAGCAGTTTTTTTATTAATATTTCTCGAATTGTATAAACGAATTGTATACATATAATTTAAAAACAAAATTCCATTTATCAAGTTTAATTACACCTTAAATCAAGCTTTAAATATAGAAGACAGCGCAACACGAAGAAAAAAAATGTGTTGACAATTTATCGTAATTATAAAAAAATGTGGAACTCTGTTTTATTTTTATAAGAAATTGTAGAACTATGAGTGAGAGAGAGAG
>Ga0157362_1001207_pt1 | contig 10569 bp, 9 predicted proteins | sample AttlaeALBM3_FD_111480 | JGI IMG/M metagenome (GOLD analysis project Ga0157362, IMG submission 111480) | Fungus gardens microbial communities from leaf cutter ant in Ribeirão Preto, State of São Paulo, Brazil - Atta laevigata ALBM3 | ecosystem: Host-associated > Fungi > Mycelium > Unclassified ... | reverse complement strand
ATATATGGGTTGTCCAGAAAGTTCGTGCCAATTTTGAAAAAAAATTGAAACGCAGAAGATTTAAATTTTAGTATACATTATTATATTATATAGGTGCCATTCTATTCTACAATTTTTCTCCATCTTTCAGGCAACTTAAAAATTCCGTCCTTCTAGAATCTCTCAGGATTTTCAGCGAAAAACTTTTCTAAGTAATTTTTTACCTCGACCAAAGAGTTGAAGCTTTTTCTATTAAGAAAGAATTTTGTAATGATCGAAATAAGTGGAAATCAGAAGGCGCGAGGTCTAGTGAATATGGTGGATGAGATAGAACATCCCAATCGAGCTCCAACAACTTTTGTCGAGTTATCAGAGGCACACATGAGGCCGCGCATTATCCTGATGAAACACGACGACTTCCGATTCGCTATTTCTGGACGTTTTTGTTCAATTGCTGTCTTCAATTCGTCTAATTGGAAACAATACTTCTCTGAATTTATCGTCTCGTTGTTTGGTAAAAGCTCATAATACAGGATCCCTTTCCAATCCCACCAGACACAGAGCATGACTTTCTTGGGATGAAGATCGGCTTTTGGGATGGCTAAAGGTAGTTCATTTCGCTTTCCCCAAGATCTTTTTCGCTCAACATTATTGTAAATGGTCCATTTTTCATCCCCCGTTACTACTTCAAAAATGGTGTCTTCTCGTTGCATTTATAGAACGAGTTGCAAATGGAAATGCGATCCATCAGATTTTTCTCCATTAAATCGTAGGGAACCCATACATCAAAATGATTTATGTAGCCAAGCTTCACAAAATGCTCGTGGATAGTGGATTTTGACATTCAACATTTCTGCTAATTTACGTGTCATATAGCGTGGCTTATTCTCGATCAGTGTTTTAATTTGATCTTCAGATATGGTAGAGAACCTACCCGGGCGTTCTTGATCTTCAAGGTTGAAATCATCAGTTTTAAACCTAACAAACCATTTCCACACAATTCTTTCAGCTACAGCTTTGCCATAAACAGCGCATATCTTGTTTGCCGCTTGTGTGCATTTATCTTTCCAGTAAAAGAAAAGCATTAAATGCCTAAAATGCACTTTGTTTTTTTCTTCCATATTCAATCATATCAATCATATCAATCATATCAAAGGCGTATAAAACTGACAAAAATTAAAGTATCGTTACCAAATTTTTTTCCAAGTATGCCTGAAATACCGTCTTTTACGTATGTCATTTGTTTTCAATCGTTCTGATATATTCAGACTTACGCCACCTACCAAAAATCGGCACGAACTTTCCGCACAACTTAATATATATATATATATATATATATATATATATATATATATATTAAATTAATATATAGATTAACTTAATATTTATTCCCTTTCTTTCATCCTTTCTTCTTCTAACCTCAGCGTGTTACGTGAGTGTCATCCCGCGTGACATCATCTTGCAGTACGAATAATTATAGAAGATAAAATAAGATAAAATAAAATAAATAAATAAGTGAAACATTTCACGTGTGAGAAGAGGATGGCGACGCATGAGAGATGGTAAGTATTAATGATAAGTATAGCGATGGTGACAACGGGGACTGACGGCGGCAGATTGGCGGATCGCGCTCGACGTTATTGACCTTGCGCCACGTCTTCACCGCGACGCGGACGCAAGTTTCCGCATACGTTTAGCTTTGCTACGTAATTTCCGGCTATGTAATTTCTTGCATCCGGGACATCCTCATCCCCCCGCATCGCGTCATTCCTGTGGTGCCATCCCTTCGCCTGGTGACGTCATCCATCTCCATGGGACGTCCCTCTCCTCATCCCGTGAATTCTCCTCAGAAGATCCGAGTTATAACCGGTTTTATTACTTCTTGATATCCTTCGTTTTCTCTGTAAATAGGAGCGGCACTAAAAGGGCGCAAATAATAGGTAATAATAGGTATAGTAACAGGCAACAAGTTAAAAAGAGTGATCTGCGCGCTCGTGCCATTAGTGCGTAGTCCGGAATTTCCTCGGTGACAGTCCTCTTCGATCTTCTTCTCTGCTGACAACCTGATGAGACAACTTTGACACAATAAACGCACACAGCTATCGACCCTGACAACGATCTTACAGAAAAATAATGCAAAAAAGATACAGAAAAAAAAATGAAAATAAATTTAAGATGGCGTATCGATAGCATCCGCGCGTTGTTGCGCGCCCTCATGAGCCGGGAGGACCCAGGATTAATTCGGATTATTCGCGACAAAGTGTTGGACGAAATACATACGTATTATGATGTCATACATATGTACTTACATACATACGTACAGCATATTATACATACGTACATACATACATATATATATATATATATATAATATATATATATATATATATATACGTACGTTCGTATATGTATATACATTATGACCGTAGTCTCGACAGAGAGAGAGAAAGAGAGAGAGAGGGGGGGGCAGGGGGTGAGGGGATGAGGGGTGAAGAGGAAAGGAAGGGAGAGGGAGAGGGAGAAGGAAGGAGAAAGAAGAAGAGGAAGAGAGAGAGAAAGAGAAAGAGGGAGAGAAAGAAGCAGCATTTATTATGCACTCTGAGAAGTCCCCTCAAGCGCTAAAACTAATATACAAAAAAGATTCAATTAAATATACATCGAAAAAGATCAAATTCTGAAGAAATATACAAATATACAATATACAAAGATTTTAAAAAAATACATGAATAAGCATATTCTATAAAGATAAGAGTTTATGTGAGTAATAAGCACATATACAGAAAACTAAGATATCGCATTTGATTGATATACTATTAAAACGCGGATACATGCAATAAGATGAAATGTGCATTATTGTCGCAGAAATTGAAAGTTTATCGACTAATATTATTATGATTTTGTTAAATAGTAATGTTCATAGAGTTTCTGCCTATTTATGGAACTCGAAGAGCATATATCCTGTGGGAGATTATTCTATAAATTGCAGTAGAGCGGAAAGACCGCTTATATAATTTTGGGTGACACTACTGCAGCATTAACAAATCACTAGGAGATCTGAATTGTCTGCATAACGCCTAGGTATGGTACGCAAAATGAGAGAGAAGATGCCGAGGTTATCCAGTCTTAAGAATACTGTACAGCAGGCAACAAACAAAATACTGTCTTCTGATGCCAACTTGCAACCAGCGTGCCTATAGTAAAGTGTGATGTGGTTGTCCTATCTCATTCCATAGACGAATCTGAGATAAGTAATTATGGTCCTTCTCAGCTTGATATCCTGCTCCATATCATATCAGTATAGCATAGCAATAGTTCAAATGAGGAAGGATCAGAACAACAGTAAGCCTAATCCTGAGAGACTCCGGCCAAGTGTCTGCACAATTTAAGCTGATATAGCACAACTCTTATTTTTCTTTATCTTGTTGACCTATTTGTCCCACGACAAGCTACTAAACATCACAAGGTATTTAATCTCATTCACGAATCGAACAGGGATCTCAGCGATCATGATGCTTGGCAGTGCATCAAAATCGATAGCGTTGATGTGTTGTACCCACATGATAGCTTGCGTTTTAGCCTCATTTGTTAAGAGTTGATTGGCCAGTCAATTATGGATCTTCGTTAATCCTTCCTATGATTTAACTAATCTTCGCAGTCCAAACAAATAATCAAGTCATCATAAAAATTATATCCACAATTACTGAGAATGCTCCCAAAATCCGATAAATATAAACTGAAGAGTACAAATCCAAGAACAAAGCCCTTTAGCACACTAACAGCAATGTCCACAGGGCTGAACTTGGTGTCACTCCATCTGTCCCTGATCACCTGTCCTACCCGTAAGATATGACGCAATTCATAAAAGCACTGAGTGAGAGAGGTGCTACCTCTAAGCTTTTCTATAAGAATTGCATGGTTAACTCTGTCAAAAGCCTTTGAAAAATCGAATAAAACCCAAATAGTAATTCTCCTCTGATCCGTAGCATATCCAAACATACTGATTAGACATGTTTGTATGGAATGAGTCCTTCTGTAGCCAGATTGTCATGAATCGAACAAATCGAATCTTTTTAGAAAAGAAAAAATTTGTCCACACAATTCTTTCCATCGTCTTCGATAGCGCAGAAAATATTGAAATTGGTCGATAATTAACGGCTGCAGGATTCCTTACTTTAGGAATAGGACACACCCCCCACTTTCACTGCAGGAAAAACACCATGTATTAATGAAAAGTTAAAAATGTGCTCTATAACAGGCAGAATGCACCACGAGTTTCACTTAGAAGAGGCACTATCAGAGCTAACTGAGTTAGATCTCATGAGACCAAAATGTGCTTCATTAATGTCTATTGGAGTAACGTGATTTAAAGTAAAATTTATTATCGTCAAATTCTTTTTCCCATCCGAGGTCAACCGGTACTTTGTCTACCAGCTTGAGCAAAATAAATACGTAATTTATCCACTGTATGTTGAAGTTGTGAATTGTTACTTTTAGCCTTAACAAGACCAAGATTCTTCAACTTATTCCAAACTTCCTCGATGGATTGGGAGCCACAGAATGTTGACAAGTAATAGGCTTTTCTGACTACGGTTTGCACTTTGTATTTCGGAGCAACTTGAAGCTCCGAAAGCTGTTTGTGTCGCCTCTCCTCACACCCTTTTGGCAAGATCTCTCTCCTGCACCGCCCTCCTGAACTCAGGTGTGATCCACGGGGTTGGATAATTTTTATAGTGAATTCTTTGCAGAGATACATGCTTATTAACAAGTAGTTTTGAGTTTAGCTATCCACATTCTAATCAATAGATCTTTCTTTAATTAACATCGACCAAACCAGGTCTCGTATTCCGGAGAAAAATACCTCCTCGTTGAAAAATTTAAAGTTACGACACGTAACGAATCTGTCCGAGCATCACTGCATTCGAATATTGTACCTGATGTGTATAAGATTATGGGTCGAAAGAAATGCCATGTCATATTGGCCAAAACTAATTATTTTCGCACTGTCATCAACAATGCAAAAATCGAGCAAAATGCTGAAGTCTCTTAGTGATCCGGTACACAATATAAATTAGCAGAATCGGTAAAGCTTTTTCAATTGCAATATCATACGTAACCATGAGCATATCGGCATTTAAGTCTCCAAGAATAACAGAGTGCCTATAATTAATTTGAAGATGAAAAATTGATTTTGAAATTCATCCAGATATCTAATGTTTGGAGGTCTATATACCACTCCAAGCAGAAGACTGGACGCAGATTCAAATCTTATTTCAGTAATCAGGAATTCAGGCCTATCAGAGTAACCAACCTCCGAATACTTGAGAAGAGAAACCCGAAGGTAGTTATGACTATGTCTACCCACTTTATCCCATTTGAGCGAAAAGCCAGAGAGATCGATCATAGTATCTGATACTTCAGGTCTAAGTCACGTTTCAGTCAGGCAGATTATATGATAATCTGAAGTAGTAAAAAAATGATAAAACTCATCGTAGTGTGCCACCAACGATTGACAATTAACATAACATTGACAAAGTCATCATTAAAAATTAACATTTTTAAGTCGTCAGAACATATTCGTAAATTGGCCATAGTTAATATATGCAATTTTATCTCTAATTTTAATGTCTAAAATTGAACATTTCATAGCATTAATCGCAGAGTGTATTAAGTCATTAGACAATGGACCTCTCGTGTGTTCACAGTTACCGCGTCTTGGCGGATCCATTTTCTTAACACAATTCTTCATGTTATGCTCATCAGAACAGTATTTACGCAAGGTCGCAGCCTTTAGCCATATGGCTACTATTAGACATCTAAAAGACTATAGTATGCATATATGATTAGTATGCATATATGATCAAACGCAGCATAATGGAGATACAATTATTCTTTATTAGATACCTTCGGACTACAAACGATATCTTTAAGACATAACTCATAACCTTCCTATTACTCTTCGGCCTATAAATGTATGTTACCTTCAGATCTGCAATCCACTCGAGATTTTGGGCGATACTTCTGTTTTAATTTCTTCTGATGTCATTTCGGCGAGTCATACCATGAATTATAATCCGAAGATTCATTTTTATATTCTCCATCACCATAAGCCTGACATTTATCAATTCTTTGCAGGACTTCAATTTAGCCAGATCTAGTTTGTTTTCCTCAATTCTAATACCTTTATTCAGTGCATACATAATCCTGTTGACCTTGAAGGGACACTGCGCCGGCCTAAACATGTTAAGTACAGTTTTTCTTGATGTCCTGTGAAGATGCAAATCTGTGTGATTCTCTTCGGGCACTACAAAGAAGTTAGCGTGAATGTAAGCACCTCTAAGTTGGATCTCGAGACATGCAGATCTTTGACGAGAGCGACTTTATCGCAAATGCGTACGAGCCTGAATTAACATTATCACTAGCCTTATTGATCAGATCAGCTTTATCATTCAATTAAGGCTTCTTCCACAACCTTTTTAATATTATAATATGTTAAATCCGCTCGATCTCTCATTCAACAAATTTATCAGAACAGTAGAGTACATTCAGGAAAGCATCCCTGCGGATATTCAATGCAGCATCGATCTGACCCCTTTTCTCCATCGTTTCCTTACTGGTCAGAATGATTCTGCTGGTTAGCTCACATTGACTCAACAGAAATCCTTAGCGCATTTATTCTAGAGATATTGATCAAAAAGTTCTATCCATCATATTCAATGCACTAGGCCGCTTGGCAAGACCGCGCCTCAGTCCCGCAGAGTCACTCCCTCTATTTCTCTCTATTGATAATGCACGAATCGTCCGCCATGCGACACGACTACAGGGCCCACAAACTCGCAGTACACATGCGCAATCAGACAACAGATAGGTAGATAGGCAGCATACAAAGCAATTTAAAGAAAACAGAAAAGTCCGACACCAGAGCCACAAGACTACAGTAATCCAAAACTTATGCCAAGCAGAACGTCAAGCAGAAAGTCGACCGCAATCCTGAAAAAGAAGCCCCCACAAGGCAGCAATCAGCAGAAAAATAGTCTAATTATGAAACGACAAAATAAAACGTGTACAGTATACATGTAAAAAAACAGAGTAGAGAGAGGTCAAGAAAGGGAGAGAGAAAGGGAATGAACGAATGATCTTTATTTAGCTTCCTCAGCTATTTTTTCTACAGCCGTAACATAATACATTCATTTAAAATAATAACTAATTTAACAATCCTTAAGTATCCTAGGTACTACTTTTATATTAATATATTCTCTTAACAATATAAAATAATACACTATTTCAGTACTATAGTCTAGATATTGCACCTATAATATATTCTCTTAATAAATTAAGTTTAAATGTTACCAAACTATTACTTTGTTTTATCTCGGACGATAATTTGTTATACATTTTTATACCTTCATAAAATAGGCTTTTCGCACTCTTAATTTTTCTATTATTTAATACAATATTTTCTGCTCGCTTTGTACTTCCATTATTACTATTTCCTACATACATCATTCTATTACTAAGGTATTTCCGAAAGTTATATATTTTATCATTATAATACAAAAATACACACATTATAAAATAATTTCCGTCTTACTGAATAATAAATTGTAGTACTTGCAATATGAAAGAGGGAGAGAGAGGGGGGGAAAGAGAGAGAAAGAGAGAGAGAGAGAGAGAGAGAGTTCGGTTTGTGAAGAAACATGATATAAGATAGATTTCCATTTTAAATGTCTTTGGACGGAAAAGTATTTAGAAATCGTTGCCATTGAGACTTTTGTTCAAGACATCGAGGACAACAACATACTTTAACTTCAATCAATTTAATCAAGGGACATTTTCCAAAATAAATAAAATCTGTGAGGGATCCTTTCCTCAGGTATACATTATGATGATTGTCTTGATAAAATTAATTATCTCTCCAAGATGTTACACAATGACACAGCAATAGGAAAGGAGATTGATATTACTGCCATAATTTTAGAAGGGAAAAACGAATGTAAGGTGACAAGAAAATTGGAAGGGAAAATTAGAATGGGGATAATACTTGATAGGAAAATGATAGGAAAATAGGAACCAGGCAAGAATTCTGTGTCATTTTGTTTGTTCAAACCATTTGATTACTTTTTAATGTACCATCTCCGAAATCTATCTCCTATGACGGCTCATTGTCGATAATTTTAACTTCATTCCATTTAAAATTATGAACATGGATCAACTGTTCGAAATTACTGATGGGGAGGAGGATTTTTCTCTTAGTGTCACTTAAATATTTGGATGTTCTTGTTTTTAATTGACATTTTGTTTATTCTACATATATCGCATCGCAATCGGCAGCATGATATCTTGTAACTTCTTGATGCAACATAAGATTTAATAAATCTTTCTAGTGACATACTTTTTAATGTGTAGAATGTAATTTTTAATGTAAGAATAATAAATATTATTTTTTTATGTAAGCCAGTAGTAATCAGCAAGAATGAAATAGTGACTCGGAAATAGTTTTCACAGTGAAATATCGATCACTATTTAATTGCTTATATTATTGATTATGGTATTGATAGATTCGTTCTGGTGAAATTTTATTCTCAGGTTAATGGCATGCGTGCGTGCGTGCGTGTGTTGAGGAAATGAACTTTAATGGATACCCGTTGTTTAATAAAATATGAACTAATTCTGTAATATTTTTTTTGCTACAAAGAATGAGATAAGAACATTATTTTGTCCATCATACCAAAAATCACGCCTTTCTTGTAATAAATTGAATATTGGAAGTTGAAATTCAAAAATCTTCCTGAAAAGATTAGTTTTTTAACAGTCGAAAACTATTATTATTTACAATAATATCTACATCCAAAAAAACTTAGTCCGTCACCATCACCACTTCGTGAACTGTAGTTGTAATGAATTAAATACATTAAGAATAACGTCCAAATATTCTACCGCTCAAATATTGCTCAGGGGCAGCCAAGCGAATGCATCTATATATCTAAAATAAAATTTTAACTGATAAGGTAACCGCCGAATTGCAATCTCTTCCAAGTCTTCCAATATAGTATCAGCTATATCGGTGATCCCAATCATGATCCCATAGGTGTACCAAAAATTTGTTTGATATTTGATGAGATATTTTAAATGATCAAGTTAGAGGAAACACCCTGTATATGAAATTATTATAAAACGTTTTAAATAATTTAAATCATGTTTTTTGTAATTTTTTTCTCTACAATATAACTTTTTTTCATTCTACTTAATTAAAGCAATTTAAGCAAGAAATAGATAAAGAGCTTCATGAAGTTGAGAGACTAACATATTCGTTTATTAATTCCTAGATTTGTTGGCCCCGGCGAAAAAATTTCTATGCCAAAGTACGCCAAAAACTATTCCTAAATACGCGGTTTGGAATACGAAAGAGGTTGGGCGTAGAATTCTACTCCTATACCAAAGTAAATCGATTCATGCCTTTGTACGCCAAATAACACCAAACTGCAGTAAACTACGTCAGAAATAATATAATTATGTCTTAATTATGTCTGAAAGTATGCTTAATTACATTAAAAACTACGCAAATGAACCATGGAAGTAGTTTGGTGTAGAATTCTACTTCTATACCAAAGATTTACACCTTTTTACATGAAATTGTATTCTAAGTATAGTTTTGGGTATATTTATATTGTATTATTTAAAGTAACATGATACTATCTTGAACTTTGACATGAATTCAAGATGCCATCACGTTGCTGTTATGATGGAATTAGAATTCCATCGTAGCATGAGCACTTTAATATTAAAGCTCAACTTCACATGAGAAATACTGCTTCCTTATATTTTCTAGATAATTCTTATTTATGATTTTATACATATCCGCTGTAGTTCTTTGTTGGCAGAGATGCATAATGGACACTCACAGATGAGTAAGAGTGATTCTGCGAAAAATGATATAGAATGGCGTACTTTGTTATAAACGGAAAAATTAAAAGATAAATAATGTACTTTGGCATAATTTGGCATAGAAACACCGCATAGCTTGGACGGATAAAATTATTTTTATATCCAACTACTCGATTGTGATTCTGCATAGAAAGATTTAGAATGGCATATTTTCTCCGAATATTTACGAAAAAATGAAAAACAGCTTAGAGGAGTTCGACAGAGAAACCCAAAATAGAAAGTAATGATCATTACCAGATGTATAAGTTTAAATCCGCTGTTTTTTAGTCAGAAAAACACATTCTTTTTTCCTAGGAAGCAAAAACAAATTTATTCAAAGTACTTGCCCTCGCTAACTGTACATTTTTCCCATCTTTCGGGAAATTTGTGTGTACCACGCCAAAAATATTCCTCATCTTTCGAAACAACTACTCATCAAGCCATTTTCAGACGTCTTCGTAAGAATAGAAGTGCCGCTCAGCGAGCGCGTGGTCCATCGACGAAAGCAGATGATAGTCAGAAGGTTCCAAGTCAGGTGAGTAAGCGGGATAGAGTAGCACTTCCCAGTTGAGTGTCTCCAAGTAGTTTTGGACCATTGTTGACGTGTGCGATGGTGCGTTGTCGTGGAGGAAAATCAGCTTGTCATGTCTTTTCCGATAATGCGGCCTT
>Ga0157362_1001206_pt1 | contig 10570 bp, 4 predicted proteins | sample AttlaeALBM3_FD_111480 | JGI IMG/M metagenome (GOLD analysis project Ga0157362, IMG submission 111480) | Fungus gardens microbial communities from leaf cutter ant in Ribeirão Preto, State of São Paulo, Brazil - Atta laevigata ALBM3 | ecosystem: Host-associated > Fungi > Mycelium > Unclassified ... | reverse complement strand
TAAGATCGTTAGCCCATCTACGCTGCGTTTGACAGCCGAAGGGCGATTCTAGAATTTTACTTCAGAAGTTAGGATAATTGCTTGGTATAGAAAAAAAAACGATATTCTTCAGTTTATAATAATACGATACTTAGCTAAAATTTTTTGCTATAAATTCTTTTTTGGAAAATACTTTTAAACTGCGTATGCACATGATAATATATTATATTGCTATTTATAAATATAAATGCATGCTAAAATAATTAATCTAAAATAATATGTTAATAATAATATAAATTAATCATCAAAAATGTACATTATATTTAATGCAATAATATCAAAACACTATAATAATTGTACAATGTAATAAATAATACGTTGTAATAATTACATCAGATGATATCGACTACAAAATATATTTGTTATACTAAACAAATAAAATATTGATAGCGGTCGGTGAGTCTCCTGCAATGGAATTCGAAAAGTCTGGCGCATACATACCGTCGGAGAGAGCGTCAAAGAAGAATGGTGCGCCAGTGTCTTCGCCGGTGGCGCAGGTAGGGATCGACGATCGAATCTTATAGGGTAAGATATGAATGAGACGTGAGAAGAGGCCGAAAAGATCGGTCAACGCTATGAATGGCTGGGAAAACTGCGACGTTTTTTTATACTACGAAACATGCTTCATCTCTTCTTCGTTTCTCCTACTATTACTCTTCCATGTTTCTCAGTTGCTCCATCAACGACGGCGATGTGCCGACGGTGATCCTTTTGCACTTCGCTCCAAATGAGTCCTGAGAGTGGTCCGGAATCTAGCCCCCGCCATTGCCTCGGGCAAATACTTCGGCTCCTTTCAACTTGAAAAAAAAAAAGAAGTATACCAGACCTCGTTGTAATTAGGATAGTGCGCCCGCATGGACAGCTACAGGGAGTCTTCGCCATTCACCATTCATTCTTCTTCTTCACTCGCTATGTAACTCGCCTTGTCCTTCTTCGTCCTCGCCTCGTCGCCATTCTCGAATACCCTGAGGGCGTCCTCCCACTATATTCCTAGTGGCCCTCAAGACAACTTTCAATAATGTCGAGACAAAAGACTTCAAAAGTTGAGTAGTTCTCGCAGCTTATCGCGGTATTGTTAGAAACAGACACTCGACTATGCCAACAAAATGTCACTTGGATATTTCATTCATTATTATATACAGAAATTATTTTATCACAAAAATTATTTCATTCACAAGAAAAAAATATAAAATCGATAATATATATATATAGTTTCGTATATACTTTTACATTTGTATACAATATTCTTTTTATAAAGTAATCATACATTATTAATTGTTTTTCTTCGATAACAGTGAAAATGTAAGGAAATTGAATTTTGTAGTCACTAATCAGAATAATCCGAGAAAAACGAGGTATACGGTCATCCTTAACTGTTGCTGATTGAGGGGCGGTGCTGTGCTAATAGGTTCCATCCCCCGCCCTCTTGGCATGGATACTACGTTCTAAAACAGTCTAGATTTATTTCACAACTAATTTTGCCTTGTTAGCCGATAGGCTAGTACAAAGAGTCTATTCTTATTTCGTCAGTAAAATACGTGCACGTCCCTCATCACAGTTAAATACATATTAACGACAATTGCTTAAAAATTATTCGTTTTCAAAAATATTCATATTACGTTTCGCATGTTTGTTTGTAATTTTTCTCTTATATATCTGAGCAGATAAAATTATTTGACATTATGATATGTGATAAATAATGAATATTATTTTCCTCAATCAATAAATTTGCATGTAATTGTTTCTATCTTTTTTTCACTGAAAACAGATTCTGCTAAAATGTAATTAAGTATAAGTGCGAGCACAGAATATTTAAAAAGATGGATATTATTTCGTACAAAAATATTCATGGATGCGAGCAAGTATTATTATCTATACAGAAAAGATACTTAAAAAAAGTAAAGAAAAACATCTTCTCTTGGTATTATATTACAAAATGGGAATACGTATTAGAAGCATAAAAACGCAAATTATAATTATTTTTCGTGTTAGCGATTGCAACGCGTTTTCTCTCGGTCAATGGTAAGATGGCTTCAGAGAAAAGAGGTGCCGTTCATGAGAACTGTGAGACCGCTTCCTAGAAGAGTGAACACAACGCAGATATCGGTCGGAAGAAAGGAAAAAGAAGGACTGTAGAGTCGAATGAAGAGGGACGAACGACATTATGGAAATACCACTCTTTCGCAACATCGATATCGTCTTGTATACGGACGGCATTTTTACTACGGCAGCTCGGGACCGTCGTTTTCGGCAAGTTGTTCCGGTCGAACGAGATGCATTTTGTCGCGAGATAACGTGTGGATTCAGGCACGTGGGTGGGACAGCGATAACCGGTGAAACACACGAACACTTTTAACAGCTAATTGCCGTAGATAGGAACGATCAAGAAGTTGGCCGTGGAGTCGTGGTAAATTGTCGATCGTTCTCGCGAAATGCATGGGAACTAAAGCCATCCTGACCAGTGCATGCGTCATCAGCCATATCGCATGGAGGAGGTTTCAATTCAGACGATGCACCAAAATTGACTGAACATGGTTACTTTTAAAAGTTGTGCATTACGAGAAAGTGATTTATCATGTAACATTGTGTTATAACAATGTTTTGTCAAATGCACATCATCCAGTCTCTTAAAAAAAACATATAAAAATATATAATTCGCTGAAAATATAATTTATAAATAGAATACAATTTTAGGATACATTTTTAAAATATAAAACATTATATAAACTTATAATAAATTTAAATTTATTAAGTTCTCATTTTTCTAGGTTAACATTTTAAATATTTGTTAAATATTTATATTTAAATAGAGTAAATATGATCTTAACGTTATATTTGAATAACGTTATATTAAAATAATTATAAAATCCTTGCTCTTACTCTCAATTATTTCCATAATGTTTCTTACAAACGAAATTTTCAGCGACCATTACGCATGGTTACACATCTTCTAGACTCTCTTAAGGGAAGCACAATCGAACTGGTAGTGGCAGCGGTGGCGAAGGATTGAAAAGGTAGCCCGAAGCGGAACGGCGAGGTCGCGACATCGTGACCACGGCCAGCCACTGATTTACATATTGTCCACCGTTGAACCAGCATCGCGGCTCTTTGTTTTGGAATGCCTTGCCAAGAGCGAGGAGAGGAGCCCTCTTCCCCATCGCGCTTCTGGGATGCTCTCTTGGTCGCTTCTGCCTTGGTAATAGCGTCCAGATCCAGACGCCAGTGCTATCCGCAGAGCCACCAACGTCGATCTCGTCGAGAACTCTGAGAGAAGGCGTCAAGGTAATGCATTCTCATTTTTCGAACGGCGACACCCTTACTGCCGTTCCTTCGAATGCACACGTGCAACTACGATTCTTCACTGATTAGAATGTTCTTTCCAAGCTGGATTTGATTTTCTGCGATAACGGCTTGAAAATTATGAAAAGTGCAAAATTATGGAAATGATAAATATATGAATTCATAACAAGCCACATAAGCAAATAATGCAAAGATTTTATATTCTGTTAGAAAATGTTAATTTTTTATTATAACTTTTTACAATATTATAAAGACAAAAATATGTGTCTCTATCATATGTATTTCGGCATTTTAGTATTTTTACATTGTTATTGTTATATTTTATATTATTAAATTAATTATTCGCGAAGTAATATAATAATTATATAAGATACAATTTGTAGACTTTTTTACATTCATCATCATATACGATTTATCAAAAACGAATCTCATTTACATAAGAATTGATTTTAAGAATATTTAATGTTTCCATTCTTATCCATTATAAATTGTAATTTCCATTAGCATCTTATTTGTTTCCTTTTAAGTTTATGACATCCAATAAAGATAAATTATATTTTAAAAAGGAAATACTAAATTTACTTTTTCTTTAAAATATGACTTTGAATTTCTATTTAGAAATTTTTCTTCTTTTAGAAAAAGATACATAAAGATACAATGATACATAAAGAATGAATTATTATTGTCTTGACAATACTGAAAGAATGGCAGAACATGATCATAGTTCATGAAAAAAAATTGTAAGGTTCACACTACTTAACTGTCACAATTGGAGGAAAGGCCACTGCAGAAAATAAGTTCTTTAAAAATAGTAAAGTAACACTCGAAAATTTTTCAAGGTGAAAGTCTTTCAATAAAACCAACAAGAAAAATAACTATACATCACTCATCTAATATCTTTGAACATTTTTTTTGTTCTGAGTTATAAATCGATCTAATTTTTAATCTTGTCGACGGTCAACCATCAGATGTTAACATTCGCGAAATGACCGACAAGAATTCCAAAAAGTCATTACATCCGGTCGAAAGAGGGAAGCTATTTCGGACAGGTATACAGGTATACGCAGATTCGTGAGGCCCGATTGAGACTGAATCACACATGTATTACTTAAACGAACCATTGTATGATTACTAGTATTAGTTAAAAATTTTGGAGTAATTGATATGAACATCGATTTTAATTTCTTTCTTTTGTTAATAATTTTCCTTCATTTTTCTATTATATAATTAACACAGCTAAAATAATGAAAAAGAGATATTGTAAAACAAATTTAAACTTGCACTCTGTATATTTAAATTTTCTTTGAGAGCTCAGTTTTTGGACATTTTTGATTTTATCTTACAAAAATCCGTTTCCAAACAGTACAAAATATGCATAGGTGAAAAGAAACCTCGTCGGCAGGATAAAACGAGATCACCCACATGTGGGAAAGTGCGAGGTTTTACCATGGGGGGTCTTAAGTCTTCTTCTATCCTATCCCGTCTTGTACCTCTCTCTCATCCCTTTTTTCAATCCTCCCACTCCTTACTTTGAGAAGCCATGTCGGTGAGATCTATGTTGTACCGATGAGTGTCCCCTTCAAGGAATGAGAATATCTCCAAAAAAAGAAGAATGAATAGCGAAGACGGTTAACTGTCTGTATCAGACATTCGCCGATTGTAAAAACTGAAAAGAAATAAATAGCTCTTCATTGACATATCTGTTCAAAATTATCCTCTGTAGGCTTACATCGATTTACATCGAAAAGATTTACTTAATATAATATGGAGCTCTTTGAATTGTTCTGTACATTTTAATAAATCTGTAATACATCATAATTTTTAAATACAAATTTAACGTTTGTGTAGATCAAAATTATCTGATCTAAGTCAAATTTTAATTTGTCTCGTACTTGCGAAAAAGACTAGATCCGCGCGAATTGATACTTTTTTCTCAACTGACCTGAGACCTGTTCCTTGTGGAACCGCTCTCTATTAATGCGCACATATTTGTATCCAAGCATCTCCGATTACCATGAGAGAGACCTGCTTTCGGCTCGCGATCTTGGACCACCGGCGGTACCAGCAGAAGGATTGCTTTAATTTTTCCGACACTCACGTCAAATATATTACAGTTGCGGCGATAATATATTAGCGGTCTGAGTAGTAAAGTATAAAGCGGCCCAGTAGAAAAGATTAAAGTCTTTTCTTTCTTTCCATATTATCTAGATTCAAACGTGTTATGCATTCGAAATTTTGACACCAACTAAAGACCAATTATTGTCATTTGTTCTGAAAAAATTATATGATTTCGAAAATTGTAACGCTATTTCTTGTGCTTAATTTCTTGTCTTTTAAATATTTTTTTATCATACAAGTGTCTATTTATACGTATTAAGTTTGCAGACGTAGAAATAATTAATTTAATATTTTATATTTAATATTTTATACTGGAAAGACGTTGATACTCTAAAATTATATGTGATTAAATTATATGTGAAAATTATTAATCAATATAAAAAATTTAAGGATTTTAAAATATAAAATATTAATTTTTAAAATTTGATTTCTCCTTTCCATTCTCCCCTAATCTTTCTAATAAATTGTAATAGACTGATTTTAATAAAAATTATATGTACTAAAAATTGACAAATTCGTTATTTTTAATTATATCCTATTATTTATTTTGCTTAAATATTAATTAAAATAAAATTATAAGTAAACTGAATTGTCCGGGGATAACTTTGATAAAAATTAAGCAGTAATGATCGATTCTATACGCGACAATAACAGATGCAACATGCAATAGTTTAGTCGATCGTAGTGTTTGGGTGGCGAGAAGATCTCGTTTCTCGTTAGTCCATAAGAGGGTATCGACTATTATTGTATTGGTTGAAACTACTGAGCATTTAAAGATTAACAAGTGATGATAAGTTTGAGACACTAACGATGATCAGCGATGTGCGAAGCGATCTGTCTTAAAAATTCTTTAAATCATTTCACATCAGAATTAATATAAATAATCCAAAAATAACAATGCTAAACAAACTAAAGTAGATTATTTTTTTACAATAAATGTTTCATATGAGATAAAAAATGTAACCATGCCATACGTTTAAGGTTCATGAATATTGTATATCTTGATTGTAATAATAATTATTATATGTATATATTTATATAAGCAAATTATATAACTGAAACATCATTATCAGAATTTCGAATTTTTATTCAATAATAGTAATAATATCACATTAATTATCAAATTACAATATTCATTTGCATATGTTCACTTGTGTCCTTTTTAATTGGATGCTCTCAGATATTTTAACTTACAACAAGCTCAATAGTGTGAAAATACACGTGCTACTTGAGTAGCGGCATCAAGTGGCGTCACGCTCCACCCTCTCGGTTTCACGCTTCTCAAACTTCGACGATCAGCGAACATAATCTGCGAGCAAATTGTGATTTCACGGTTCGTCAGTTATGGATGCTTCTCCCGAGATCTACGAGATCTACAACAGTACCCGATTTTTAACGTGCCGACAATCTGAAAAAAAAAACGCCGACCAGTCATTTGAGAAGCTTCAGTCCACTGGCGCCAACCACTTATAAAATTACATGGAACGAAATTAATACCCCAAAAGATTTCTTCTGTATCATCAAAATAATTCGGTATTTCAGATTCTCATAATAGATTTATCGTTAATAAATGTTTTTACAAGTATCCCAATGACTTTTATAAGATTGAAGATGAGAATCGCCAATGTGTATAATAAAGTAGAAAGAAGATATTTGTATAATATGAATGGATTTACGTTTCATTTTTATATCTAACACAAATAAAATTAAAATAATTAAGATTATTAATGTAAAATAATTTTAAATATACTTGTGCATTCTATCTGAAATTAAAATAAGACATTGAAAATATCTGATTATATATTTTTTAAAATATACATTTTTATTTAATTTTAATAACATATTCACTTTTTTTCATTTTATATATTATGTATTAATGACACAATGTAATAATTCATCAATATGCATAATACAAAATACGTTACTTATTAAACATTATGACCCTGTCACTTGAAAGAGGAAACGCGACGATTAAGCGAAGAGTTCTTATCCATACATGTTCGTCAGTTGTCGGGGTGAGAATATGGTCACTCGCGATTCCGCTAGCAAGCAGATCGTATGCTCAGGCACGTTTGGGCCACATAGACCGTGAAAAAGAACGTGGAGGAGGCTCATACAACGTAGCAAAACGCGATGCAATTACACAGGACGTGCAAAGTCGACAACGCGCCGGTTAATTGTATGCACACCCTGGCACATTGTTCACCAAGAGGCATTCGAAACGACCGCCCATGAGACCTTGCTGGTGGTTCTTCTCTTGGGAAACCGTAAAGAGGTTCGTGAGCTTGGCGATGACGTTGGCTGTTGGCAAAGTCAAGTCGATAGGAAGTCGTATATCGCCCATTCGCGAGACCTTTCATGGCGACCAACATTCACATCGTTTGTTCACACGATCCAACATGAAGATCCATTCGATCTTTACACGAAAACTAATAAGTTCAGCAATATTGTTATTAGAAAATTTATAAATAATATGTTAAATTAATTATCATTATTTACAATTTTGTAATAATTAACTTTTTCATAAGCAAAAATAAATAAATGATGATAAATAGGCTCTAAAACATACATAGTGTAAGCAGTAATGCCATGTATTTCTATTTTTTTCCTTTTACAGATTATCTTTAAAACTATGAGAAAAATAAGAAAGAAAAAATATAAATCAGATTAGGAAACTACAGACATTCAAAAAGATCTAATATTATCAATAATATAGCCATCATTATTTAAACTGTGCAATTATAAAAGAAAATCGTAAAAATTATATTTTTTCTAGAATTCGTTTTTAGTTAATATCATATAAAACAAATCGCAAATATATAAATTATAGATTTTTACTTCCTTAATCATCTAAAGAGATCATTTTTTTATCAGTATTAATAAAGTGCAACATTTCCGAAAAATAAGGTATTTTTTAAGGAGACTTAGACTTAGTTAGTATTGGCTTTTCTGTAATAAATAAAGAAATCAACAGAAAATATCAGATATTAGCAGAAAGTATGATACTATTTTTATAAGAAAAAATGTTACATATTAATAATGGTTCAGAAAAACTATTTAATAGTACGTATTAATTAAAATCTTTTAGCTAAATACATACAACGGAACAAATACAAAAATATAAATAGTAAATAATTAGTAAATCTTAAACAACATTATTTTATTAAAAACTGATTCGTGAAAGATTGAAATGAATAATACAGATTAAATATATCACTTTATTAAGATAATGTTTTCAAAGAAAAAATGTGAACAGATTATAATCTTGTATTGACGACGAATTGTTATAAAAATAAAATATGCATAACAAAAAATAAGCAAAAAAAAAATAGGGTGACAAATAAAGACAGGAATCTCAACACAATTGGTAGATTATTCGAATAGGTTTCGCTGTTGCCGTCTTTGTGGCATTCAGGATATCACGTGGAGTCGAACTCCCAAACAGATTTCAAAGTAAGGAGAATCTCTATGAAATCCGATTTCATTATCACAGTATATTATTTGCCTAAAAGGTAATGTAAGGCGCCAAAGCAAACAGTGCACCTTTTTTTCGATTGATGAGATGGTCAATAGACATTGTTGACTTGATTGAATCCGCATTATTTTTACCTTTTTCATTGGATTCTATTTTTTAACAATAAGATAGGAAGTTTTGCCTATTGATCGACATAGATAAAAATAAATGCAACTAAAGGAAACTAAATAATGGATTGCCTTAGACAGATCGGCAGTATATGAGGAGTCTCTTCAAGATATATACCGGCTTCCAATTCTTCGGTTCACGACTCTGTTGGACTCTGTAAAGCCATCAAACTTGGCAAATATTTGATCTAGTGGAAAGGAAAAAGAGAGAGACGAAGGGGAGGCAGGCGCGTTGGCGGGATCTTAAACTCACTGTGGGCACGAGACCCCCTTAATGAAATTACAGGGAGGGTACTGCCGGCCAATTAGCGTGAGAATGTCGACTGCCAGAGACTAGGGGGTGTCCGACAGAAGATTCTAACTCTCAGGTGAGACGAAAAAGCCATGTTTTAGAGAAAGATAGAAAGAGAAAGAAGGAACGGATGTTGGAGGCTATCCTCGTCATTTAGTTGGGGCCTACCTGAGTAGCCCCAGGGACTCAGCATCGGGACCAAACACGACGAATCCGAGCGTCTTGTTCCTCGGTGTTGTGTGTGGCTATTGAGTTGTCGGGCCCGCGAGGGACACATACTAAAACCTCGTGAAACATGATCGGACATGGATGCACACGAGCACACAAGAAACAGAACTAGACTTCTTGGGGGAGGAGAAGAGGGATGCAACAGCACCCTGATTGATCTCTTTCCTTTTTCATCTTCCTTTCTTCCTCGCTCTGCTTTTTATCTTGCATTCTTCTTTCTTACATAGCTTTTTTTAAGTAAGCAATTACAATATTTAACCTTCAGTTTTTAGTATTTTATCCTTAGTTTGTTAATATTCTTTAAATTAAAATCAATAATTATTTGATTACAATACAATATTTCGCATTTTTTGTAAAAAAAATTTTTTTGTAAAAAAAAAGGAAATATTAAATTGATTTTTGTAATAAAAAGTTAGTCACGCTAGTTGCAAACAAACGTAGTACTATTTTGATATCAATAGAGAAGTATATCAGAGAAAGTAGAAGTGACAATGACGGAGCGTTATGTATAAAAGCACGATAACTATGGCGGCTGTCAAAATCAGTTAATCCCCAAAGAATAGGCTGCGTTCCATCATGAACGATATCGAGCCATATAATCTCGATCCGGTTTAACTTCAAAAGTCCTACACGATCTCTCACCAGTGGGGTAGACGTTTAGGGCGCGACGTGAAGTTATGTCGTTTCCCTAGGGTGTCTTCTTTAGTTTCCCACCCCTCTTTCCGTGCTCTCGACGAAGCGTGCTGTTCGAAATAAGTATAAATACAATGACAGTAAACAAAATTTTTACTTTTTTATATAGTTTCATAAAAACCATTTCAACTGACACAATTAAATTTAACGTCTGACTGTTAAAGAAAAAGAGAAAAAAAAAGAAAAATTAATAAAAATCATAAGGTTGTTAGTTTTAGAATGCGGCGACCTATAAAGCTCTCTAAGATGGCCAAGACT
>Ga0157362_1001205_pt1 | contig 10572 bp, 6 predicted proteins | sample AttlaeALBM3_FD_111480 | JGI IMG/M metagenome (GOLD analysis project Ga0157362, IMG submission 111480) | Fungus gardens microbial communities from leaf cutter ant in Ribeirão Preto, State of São Paulo, Brazil - Atta laevigata ALBM3 | ecosystem: Host-associated > Fungi > Mycelium > Unclassified ... | reverse complement strand
TGTGTGTGTGTGTGTGTGTGTGTGTGTGTGTGTGTGTGTGTGTGTAAATATGTATCAATATTAATAGTCATAGGAAAAATAAAAATTTGAAAATCCGCGAAAGTTACACTAATGAAAACAATTGAATAACATATTTGCTTGTCAGGAAAGTAAAGTTAATTCCTATTAACATTCCTGTAACGTGACTATGTATTTCGGAAAGTACCAAGTTGTACAAGCCACGGAACTGAAGGGGATGAGAAAGCGTTTTCTTGAGTAGGTTGGGCACCGCTTTGGGGAGTATGTGTGTCGGGGGTGGTTATTTTAATTACTGTCCGGCGGCTTTAAATTAAAGAGCTGGGTTATTCCGACGCGGACCAGTAGTAGTAGCAGCCCCTCTTCTCTTACCCTTCTACTTCGGTAACCGGTAAGCACACACCCGTCCCATTCTCCCCCGCTTCGCAACCCTGTCTCTTCCTCTTTCGCCTCCCCTAGGCGGCATGGAGAGTGGACCGACATTACAGCCGCCATTCTTTACACCCGGCCAAGTGGCGAGGTTATGTTTGACGCTAACCGGGTAACCGCGCTAAATTGTCTAAACTGCGCCAGATTAAGCGAGCCTCCAACACCGCACCGCGCCCCGGACCTTTCCAGAAATTAACCAACCCTTGCCTTACCACGACCAGTCAAGTTAGGAAGAATTCCAGGAATTGTTTCATTTAGTTGCAGCCTGGATGTTAGATCGGTTTCGAAAACGTTAAACGGAAGATTTAACATTACAGGTAGACGAATGCGAAGATCTTCTTAAATTGCGCGATTTAAATATTATGTAAATTTACAAAGAATTATTCTATCTTCGATAGCGGCTTTACATGACCCCTTAATCAATTTCTATTTAATTAATAATCAACTGCTTTTGATATAACTGAGTTTTGATATAACTGGATGGAGATTGTCAAAGAAGTTTCGAGGCAAACGCGAACGGAGAAAAGCAGTACGAATCGAGTAACGCGGGAAAAGGACAAGAGAAGGACAGAAGATGTTGGTAATCCGCGTGTTGAAGCGCTCTCTCGAGCGGAGATAACGGGAACATACATAATGCAGTGTTTCTTCTACGAGTCTACGACCAATCGCTAGGCGTCTTAAATGAAAATGGGCCAATGGGTTCTCGCGCGAACGGCTTTTCCCCGCGAGCCTTATTACAATACATTAGAATATCGTCCGACTTCCTCACGCAGGCAGGCTCTGAAGAGACTCGCGGTAACTACCACACTATGTCACTTCGAATACAGATGTCCAATTTAAGCCAATCGATAACACTGGCCACTGACATTACGATGATGATTCGCACGCGATTGCTTTTAAGATTAAATCTATAATTTAAGGATTTTTAAATGGCAATCTCCAATTTCGTTATCTCACAAAATGCTAATTAACAGATCCAATTAGGTACGTGACGTTTGCAGCCTGCAGGATGTTTTGCTAAATACAAGAATATTATCACAAGAGATCTGTTTACGACTCTGGCCAGAAATCGTAAGAGGAATTTCTTTGACTCGAGTATGTCGCGTCGCAACTGGACTCGGAATCGGCGCGAGGAGGGCACTCGATGTTTAATACATAGGATAGAGCCGATATTGCAACACACGGAGAACGGAGGGTATCTTGCTGACAGGGTGCGAAGTCGCGGCGGCCTCCTAGCGGGACGCGGCACTCAACCAGGGAAGTGTTGTCGGGCTTTTCAGGAGCTTTCAAGTGCTTTCGCAGTTGCCTCGAGTGCCATAAGAGGCTTTTAGAAACGGAGGAGGAAACGGGCTTTTTAATAGGGCCAAGAAGAAACCCTCTCCCACCAAGCGTCTCTACTACCCTCTTAGCGGCCGTCTACAGTCGTTTTTTTTCTTCCGATCTTGTCTCGCGGTCGCTCTATGCGTTCATTCCTTGGGCATCATCTAACGATAATAATTTTCATGATTAATCCTATTAAAATATTGCTTCTTTTTTATACAAATGTAATTTATGAATTTTAATGTACAAATAAAATTTAATTATCAAAATGTGAGAAAAATCTGATGATTATTTGGTTCAAAATATATAATGTAGAAAGAAGAAAACGACGGACTCGTATCTTCGAAGATCATACACCGTAAGAATAAGAGTAATAAAAAAAAGGACAGAGAGAGGGAAAGGAAAGAAGAAGAAGAGATTCAGGATATAAACACGTACACGAACACCAATTTAATTCCTTCTCGGCGATTCCGCTCAGCTCACTATCCAATTACACATAAAGCACTAATCACGCAATTAATCTCAATCTATTTAATAACACCTTCATTACCAGGCACTATAAGTATCGGCCCAGGAAGAGAATCTCCTCCCCCTCATATCCCCCTCCCCCGTCCTCCAATCTCTCTCGCTCCACGATCACTCGTCTATCTCTTTCTCTCGCTGTACTTTCGATCCTTCTCGCAAATCGTCGACACGCCCCTGCTATTCGCATTCCTGCAGAATGCGAATCGCTCACGTGGACGTGCGCTGCGAATGCATCGCGGATTCGAGTTAATTGAAACGGCTAAGACCGATCAAAAATTGCAAATTTAAAATGTCTTTGTATAGCTCGCTGAAAAGATTTATTTGTCACTATTGAAATTATATTAAAAGTATCAACATCAATCCACAGTTTGACAGAGAGTCAGTTTCTCTTCTCTCCCAGCTTTTGCAAATTCTCCGCACGTATCACATGGACCGACTGTATCCTTCGTATCTAACGACGGAAATTCTCTTTTAATTTTTTCCCGAAATTCACATAAAGTTCGCTCGGCCGAGCAAAGTATTATGCCGAAGGCAGATCCGGCCCGCGCACGTCCGGCGGTAACATTTCAAACTCGCATTTGCCCGGCTTGAGCCCTAACTTTATCCCGGGGATTTCGAAGCCTCGCGATGCGACAGCGTGTACCGGTAAAACGACATTCCAATGGCCACTGCCGGCCGGAAAGGAAAACTTTTGCGCTGGATCGACTTCCGCATCGCGCGCCGCTCTATAGCCGTTTCACGCGTTCTCTTTCCAACATTCATATATTTTTACATACTCTTTTTTTTTTATGTATACGAGACAAACAAAGATAAACACGTGTATAAAGAAAATCGATACACCTAAAATAATGATATGCACGGAGAAAAATAGTGTAGGATCTATATCTATTATATATGTCGGTTTGGTTTGATTTCGCCAGAACTCGTGTCTACAGTTTAGTTCACAGAAGGGTTCCACGAGTCGATCCACGATTTTCCCTCGATCGAGATCGAGCGGAAGCATGAGGTACGACGAGATTGGCGAAGAATTAATTTCTTTTTCAATAACAGTTTCGTGCCTCGCTGCGCACCGACAGTTTGGAACCATGAACAAGACCCTCAGACTACATTCTTTGCGGCTTGCGATCATCCGCCGGAAGTGGCCGGGGAGATGGATGCATCAACGAGAAAGAAAGAGAAAGAAGGGATAAAGAATGATTTACCTGAGCCAAGGCCAGCATCATAAGTTTAATACTGCAGGTGCAGATATAATGTGCTCATGAAGAGTATATATAGAGAAATATAGAATGCTGTCTTTATATTGTCTTATTTGAGAAACTACTAATTTTAGCTTTCCGCTATTTGCAAACTCCTCCTACATATTTTCTCACTTAATGTTTTCGTTCTTAATTTTGCAGAAATTTTTTATAGCCTTGGGCCTAACCATTATATATAATGTCCGTTAAAATTATATTATATTGAATTAATGATACACGAACGCTAAGATTAATTATGTTATTATGCGACCATGTGCTATTACGCGGCTACCAAATGATATAATAACAACCGTCCCTTCCCATCAACATCCCCGAGAGGTACTTAAAACAACTGTAACTCAAACCGAGATCACGTGAGACTGGTTCGGATAATTTAAACATAGAATTATTAATGAAAATTATGTAGTTATCCATTATAATCATTGCATCACAATATCTTAGTTTGTGCAATTCATAGATTAATAATAATATATGCAAGTTTAAGAAATAAAAATAAATATAATAAGTAAATTTCCAAAGAAGAAATAAAGAGCAAGGCAGTGATAAGAAAAAGAAGTCATACAAGAGAGAAATAGAAAAGGAAAGAAAGTTACGCGTGAAAAAAAGAAGAGAATAGTTGTACGGATGGAAGGGAGAGAAAGATCGCAATGGTAGAACGGGGCAACATATCAGAACGACTATCTATCGCTGCCTTTTACGCTAATTGATAAATCGTGTTACGTTAATGAATGGGGCTTGGGTAGCGGCCCCGTAGCGGTAAGCGAAAGGAGGGGAGAGTTCGATATAGTCGTGGAGGCAGAACCGTGCTCGCAAGGATAACGAGGAAATTGAAAATCTTATGGTTACGCCGATATCTTAAAATTTTAGTGTTCGCTCAAAAAGTGTTCGTTCCAATTCCGAAAATATACCAAGTTTTAATGTTATAGCTAGAGCGATCTGTACATTAATTTTACACACGATTGTGTGTCTCCAGGAGAAATGCAATTTTAATAAAGTTTTAATCATATCTCATTTGACGGCGAGAAATCTCGCGAAAATAAAAATATTAGGCAGTGAATCAGCTAAAGAGGAAGAGAGAGAGAGAGAGAGAGAGAGAGAGAAAAGGGAGAGAGCCAAGATGATTTATCAATTCGATTAAAGCTTATAAGGAACGTACCGTACGCTTAATCTTGATCGCGCGAGCGCACATTTTTATATATTGCGTTGTATCACGCGAGGCTGATTGTTCGCGCGCCGCGGATTACATCCTATTACGGGATTTATACTCGCGAAACAGTTTCTTCGAGTCACCCGCGCCGATCAGCTTCATTGCGAGGCGCGCGCATATGATCATAAAATCGAGAGAAATCTTTACCCGCCGGTTTATTGCCGCCAGTCGTGATGACGATTGACGCATAAAACGATACATTAGCCTAATTGGCTCAATAAGCCGAAAGATAATAATTTTATTTATAATTTTAATGGCAGACCAACTCATATTGCTTCCAAAATCGCGCCAATCATTAAATCTCGTAGCAATTACTTCTTATTATTATTATGTAATAGACTCGAGAAATCGAAGAGTTATTCTGATTTTCATCGATAGACTGTATCACTCTAAAAAAATATAGATTTTACATTATAGATTAACATCATAGTGTGGTTTTAACATGGGTTGTATAATCCACATTACGATGATGTTGATGTACCTGGGGTTTTTAACTTCATATCATAGATCTGTTTTTTTATGCCTGCACTAGTGTATACTTTTGGAACTTAAAATAAAATAAATATATATTTGATGTTTGGTAAAAAAGAGAAAGAGGAAATTCTAGTGCGGTCTAGTACAGGAATAAAAAAACAGACTGCATGTTGATGTTAATATTAGCATCACTTTTCCAATTTTAGTACAAAAAATATGAAACTTTTTTATTTTTATAAAGAACTATAGAATTATGAAAAGAGAGAGTGCTAATAGAACTGTCAATATATTTTTTTAATAGAATACTAATTAACTTCACAATTCAAATTTATATGGATCTGTAAAGTTTGCACGATTTTCTATTAATATAAAAAAATAATGAACACTTCTTGTAGTTTCATAGTTCTATAATATTCCTTATCAAAATAAAAGAGTTCCTCATATTTTTATATTAAAAAACCAAAATTTAAAAAGTAGCAGCTGGAACATTGTTTAAAAGTGATTGTAAAGCATAGAATTCTGCTTAAACTAACGAGAAATTGGAGTTGCGACAAATCGGCTCTATACTTTTTTCCAAATATCGTGATGTTTCATATATTTATTAAAATTAGTAATTGTAATTTTGTTTTCAACAACAAATTCTTACTTATTGTTGAGTACAATTTCATATATATATATATACACATATTGCTTCGCTGACTTAATCTTCTTTTAATGGAAAACATAATTTTTTTAAAGTGACAGAGCCAGTCAGAACAACAAATTTTTTTTAGCAATTTTTTTAGCAAAAAATAAGCAATATATAAAATCGTTACAATTCATTCTGCTCATTTTGTCCCGCAAAATTGTAAGACGTATTTTCCGTTATAAAAGAAAATACCATAAAAAATTACACTGGACGGATTAAATGGGGGGAGAGGGGGAGGTGATCGTTCTGTGCGAACGTAGGCACGCCGAATCCATTCGTCAACCGGCGTACCATCGCACGTCTAAACGCAGCAGGGGAGAGTTAACGCGCAGCAAGGGCGCTGCCCCCTGAACCTGGAGGGATTCCTCAACGCGAACGCGAACAGATCGCTCTCGATTAAAGCTTCCACTGGTTGTGACGATCGGTCTATTCGTCGCGTTATCGCTCACAGCCGAAACAAACACACACACGACGATCGATTCTCGATAGAGTTAAAAGAGCGGAGATTTCCAGGCCTCGCATTTTGCACCACGTCGAACTGGGAGAAAGATAGCCGGACACGGACTCCGATTTCTTTATCACGATTACGCAGACATCGCGATCGAATGAGGATTTTTGGCTTTTCCAGTGAATTACGCGCTTTTCTTTTCTTTTCTTTTTCTTTTCTTTCTCTCTTTCTTCTGATCGCACGAGATCAGATTGCAGACCGCTCACCGAGATCGCCTGGGGCGCTTGTTCCCCAAACCTAGGGTTAGTTTGTCTGTAACTTTGACGAAGGAGTGTGCTACCGTCGTATAAACGCGTCTTGATTTTATCTCACTCTTTTGCACCGTGTGTGTGACAGATAATCATATCGAAGCCTAACTCTTTAAATGTCACTACATTTGCTTGACTGAATTATTTTCATAACAATACAGACATTGCAATTTTAATAATCGAAAGACGCAATTGCGTCTCACATATTGAATATATAAGAGAAAAATGAGAGAAAAATGTTTAACATTTGTGACGATAATTGCATGGTAAAATAATTATGTTTAGGAGATACACTTTTATTACTACTATATATTATTACTACTATAATGTTAGTAACAAAAATTGTATTTATTTAGTTCTACAAAAATATATAGCTGACAAAAACTGACTATAATATTATAATTGTTTTTCGACTTATATATTAGGTGTAATAAAAAGAAATCCATTATTTTTCCATTCAATTTCATGCAAAAATAATGGATTTCTTTTTACTACACCTAATATATTTTTTATATATATTTTTTTATGAAACATAAATACAATTATTATTAATAATAACATTAGTAATATACTAATAATTACAATAGTAATAACTTTAAAAATAGAGCTCTATAATCATTTTACTGCAATTATAATCACAAAAACCAAACATTTTTCTTTTTGTCAGTGTAATAATAATCCGCTAGTTGCATTCACCGATACACTGCTGAGAAGTAGAAGGCGCATCCTCCAGGCCTCTTCATTAAAAATATAAAATGATTAAAAAATTAATCCAAGTTATGAAATATTAATTTATTTAAAATTATTACGTTCCTAATTCTTTCTCTTTCTCGCGTTACTTTTAAAGATTCTACATAAAACATAAAACAAGAAGCAATTATACCTCATGCGAGATAAATAGTGTGTAAAAAGATGGGACAAAAAATAAATTTTTACCTTTCGATGTGTTGTCATCGTCCACGACTGCTGCCTTACTCCAGATAGTTTATTCACTTGACTTGATCGGAAAAACATTGTGACCGCTAATTAACGCACTCGCGTAACTTTATACGGCACTCCCGGACATTATACATTTAAGATCACAAAAATAACGGTCGCGCATTTACTTATTCGGCACTCCCGAATGCTCACATTCGCGACGCACTTGCGAGCAGACAATTTAAATTCAAAAATCCAATCAAGAATACATTTTTACTGATGTAATCATTGATTTCTATACACGTTCGCACTTAACATATTATATTATATACAGTTATAGTGTACGAATCACATAAAGGACATTTGGATCATATATTTACGTTATCATTAATTATGTTTATTATAGCAAGGTCTTTATTATATATTAAGTATACAGGGTGAACCAGAATCATTGAACCAACTGTTTACCCTACGAGAAAATTATCGACTTCTTAATACTTAATTGGATTATAACGCATGCAGTCGATAATTTTCTCATAAGATAAAAAACTGATTCAATGACTCTGGTCATCCTGTATATGTCTAATGATAGCACGATTTTAAATACATGTTTAAAGTAAATTAACCGAATCAATTTTGTATATCAGTATTCCTGATTGCTCACTCACACAATCGCGCTTATATCTCAAAATACAATTGTCCGTTTTCATTGTTCATCTTCTGATTGATCACACACGAGATGTATCTTCGTCAAAGAGTGAAAACGACGAAATGCCTCCGGAGATACTAATTGATGCATCCAGCATTGCCATCAGCTTCATACGGCATTCATGGCGTTTATTTACTCGCATAATTACATCTGAAATCATATGAAATGCGTGAAAATTATTACACTCGATTTAAGAGATAGTTTCGACCATCTCGGCTGATCGTGTTCACGACGCACCTGCGACCGTTAAGAATTTGCGAGTTACTCGATTGAGGAAACTGCTCTATGCGACGTGACACGCGTACTAATTAGCGGATTAAGTAATTCGTCCATTCCTCATACGACACTGTCGACAACGAACACTATTACAACGTATCAACGCATAATGGCGTCCTTACCATCAGATACAACGGTCAATCGTTTCTTCGGAATTCGCGATTACATTCATGACGCATTTCGGCCAATAACAAATTAAAAAGTGGAATTGGCGCGTCATCAAGATGGCGGAGCAACACGAATTATTAATTTTTTACGATTACGGCTATGTTCAAATCGATGCCACTGACCTCGTCACATATTCTCGAGCTAATTCACCATACAATGCCACAGCGACTCTTAACATAACGCGAGATACCCAGAAACGACATTTACGACTCGATTTAGAGTGACCGACAGGTCACTCTCACGTACACTTTAAATAAAATAAAATAAAAAACGGGAGACAAAACACTCGCAAAGGTTCTCGAAATGGCATTGCGCACTTACTTTGACTGATGCGTCATTGACGAGCGCCGGTTGAGCTTTTCTGTACTCCACGATCACTTACGCTCGCGATATTGTACTCTCAAAGAAATATGAAATGTACTTACAGTGGAGTTACGAACGATTTCGGCTCGACAGGACACGCGAGGCGGGTGACGGAGTATCCTGACGAATCACCATCGATTACGATCGATCGACGATTACTTGTCCAACGTACCGCGACAGTCACTCACTCGACACGACATCTCCCATACGCACCGATCGCCAATATACATACAAATAATACGCAATTCGGACGGGCGACTTACTCTACGCGCGGATGGGAGGTTGAGCTGCGTGGTAAATTTCCACGAAAAACGCGCGAACGGACGATGATTGTGACGTCACGCATGACGTATCAGATGCTTTAGCGCGCGCGAGAAAGTAGATACGCATCGCGCGCTTTTTGAAGGTGCCTTTTCACGCTGACGAAACTCGAAACTCATTTTTAACGTCAAAATAGGCCACGAAATAAAAAATTGATGTTATCACTTGATATTCGTCGATTTTTATCACATGATATGTTTTAACGCTACAAATGAGCGTCGAGAGTCAGCATGAAAAAGCACCCATACGATTTTAACGGAATTTAGGCGCATTACCTTATCCTTACGGCGCATCTCAATATAAATATTACCAAAATTGCGTAAACATTCTCCTCCATTCAAACACGGCATTACCGACGCGCGGTCGGATGTATTGGAAGAAATTTTTTATTAGGACAGGAGCACAGTTTCTTGCATAACGCATAAGGCATAAGGAAATCAACCAATCAGAGTTTTTTATTTCATAGAAAGGAAGAAAATGAAGGATTTTGATTGGTTCATTTTCTTATGCATTATGCATTATGCGTTATGCAAGAAACTGTGCTCCCGTTCTAGTGCGTCATTCTATTTTTATCGTTCATTAGATAGACATAATACAAGAATAAGGACACACTGGGTGAAATTTCTGAACTCAACCAACTGAATGGTCCTTTACAGAAATACTGGAAGGTAGTGATTGTATGGTTGCATTCAGCAAAGAAGTAGCTTTGATATTATTGTAAGATTCTTTAACATGATTGATCTTGTCTTTAGTTCCTCACTGGATCTAAATGTATAAACTAATCATATGAAAAATACAAATTTTACCATTGCAAATCTACTTTCTCTGCTTAATGCAGCCAGTAATTACTTATTTTAAATATTTAGAGCTTGTTATTCAGTGTTTTTAACGCACAAAATAAGTAATTTCTAGTATTAAATTGGACTTTTTTAAATAATATCCAGGCATTCAGATATAACCGTTTAAAATTTTCAGGATAGCGTCATGAATGTGGATATATATGTATCGCGATTCATATTTGAAACATAGCTTGTTCGCGAACAGTCAGGTGCCAATAGCTCCATTCAACAGAAAAAACAGCTTTGCAATTGTTGTGAAATTCTTTAATACGATGGTTGTAAAATTCTATAATACAATTGGTCTTGCC
>Ga0157362_1001204_pt1 | contig 10573 bp, 6 predicted proteins | sample AttlaeALBM3_FD_111480 | JGI IMG/M metagenome (GOLD analysis project Ga0157362, IMG submission 111480) | Fungus gardens microbial communities from leaf cutter ant in Ribeirão Preto, State of São Paulo, Brazil - Atta laevigata ALBM3 | ecosystem: Host-associated > Fungi > Mycelium > Unclassified ... | reverse complement strand
GGCTATCGTATAAATAACGTAAAGAGTGCCTAATTATACGGACAATAAAAGTCGGGCAGATTGCACATTCGGGAATCGAATGGCCATCCCTCGCTCGCGATCGCTAGATTGCAACTTCTCGAGATGCAGCTGGAAAGATCATAAGGAATGCGTCGCGTAACGATCAACGTAATTCGTTTCAAGGACCGTGCATACAGGTAAAACGAATTGCAACGAATAAAACCGCTGGCAGTTCGCGAAAATTGTAAATCACAAGACTTTTTGGGGCGCCGGCGACAAATGTCAGGGTTGAACGAACGGTTTTGAAGTCAATTGTCTTCGTGTCAAAACTGAGAGACAGATTTATTGATTCTTTATAAATATAAGTAAAGCATAATAAAATAAATATTTAATATATAATACATTTAATAATACATAAAATATAAACAAACATTTAAAAAATTTTTTTTTCAAAAAGTTTTTTTTAATAAAAGTTTTTAGAGAAAATTTCACATCGTGAATATAATTTATTGCAAATTTTTTGTATTTATTGCATATATAAATCATAATTTAAACAATGTTTAATAAATAAGTTAACTTAAATTATCTAGAAAATTTTTACAATTTTTAAAAAGAAAAAGTGTTTATATTTTAGATAAAAAATTTTTTATATATCTTAAAGTGTGTTATATTTTTAATAATTATTATTGGAATTGTTTTTAATTCAGAACAAATAAGCAATAATGATATTATGATTTTATCGCGAAACTAAACAACTGTGATTAATTTCAGCGAATTGTTATGCAAACGGTGAACAATTCTTTGCGATTTGTCGTTTTTTCTAATTGTGCTTCTCTTAATAATTCACTCACGTATTTACGATCTGGTGATAATTGTAAAAGTCGAAAGTAGCCGATAGCGATCGCAAAGGTCAACGTGTGGTTCAACATTGGATACGTTTACATTACATTAAGAAAGAAACGGGAAACATTTTATACGTAAACGGCTGCATCCGTACAACGGAGCTGTGAAGATTCCGATTTCCAAGAATATATATTGACACGCGCGCGTTGAAGCGCGACATGCAGTACTGCGTAATAATCTTTTGATTTCTGCGATTCCTGAAAACGGCAAGCTGTTATTGCCATACTCTCTTTCAACACAATAATGATGTCATAAATTCAACCTCAAAACTCAATCGTCGACCGTACGAAAACTTCATTTATATATACGTGTATGTGTATACATATATCAAAGAAAGAATCACTGCCTGAAAGTGTTTGTTATTAATTTTATAACAGATGCACAAGGAAGATATAATTTACAATAATAATAGAAAAATGTTATATATAATGTTATATATAATGTTTATCTATATTTATATTATATTTCTATTACTATTGCAAATTATATATTTAACAAACGATTTTGATAATAATCACTGTAAGTGTTTATATATCTCGTCTATTTTATTGTATCTATTAATTAAACTTTATCTAAATTTTCTTCTTACAAATTTAAACATTATATCTTTATATAAACAACTTATAAGTAATAACTATATATGAAGTCTTAAGTAATTTATGTAAATAATAACTTATATATGTAAAATCTGTACAAGTTATTACAACTTATATATTTTACATATATAAATTATTATTTCATAACAAAAATTATTCAATACTTTATGACAATTATCTTCTCATTCAATTAATATCTTATTCTTTCTCTATTGTTAATACTTTATATACAAGATTTACTTATAAATTATATAAGGCTATAATGTTTAAATTTGTAAGAAAAAAAAATGTAGCTAAAATTTAATTAACAAACAAATAGAATAAAATAGATGGATTACACATATAAATACTTATGATGTATTACGGTGATTGTTATCAAAATACGTTGTTATCAAAATCATTGGTAAATACATGTGTAATACAATACATATAGAAACAAAAATATACCGTCATAAACACAAACATACCGTCGCGAAGAAATATACGTGCCGACCGTATTAGGATTATCATTTGTAGGTGGAATTCAACAAGCGGCTTATCAGCTACTAGACACGCGCGCATAAAGTATGCGCTTCCCGCATGCATGCATTACCCTGACGTGCTATCGCGCTACGTGTCGTGGCGTTATGAATGGCGCGAGGAAATCGTTTTCACAACGCGACGCTACGGCGATGTAGCCGTAATCGACCTAGACATTGTCGTCCCTACGCGTACTTCAGGCGCAACACGCTTTGCTCCACTTCATGGAATCGCGATTGTACAATCGTACACGCAAATCAATACTATTTCCGCGAAAGAGATATCGATTTATCGATTTATGACGACACTACGTTTCTACTAATTGAGATTTTTTTTATACATAAAGTGTCAGTTTGATCGCCTGATATTTTTTTTATGACAGAATTAGATTAAATTAGATTAAATTTCCTTTATTATGTCTATGCATAAAACTATTTCGAATAACTGTGATGTAAAGCGCCTTAAAAAGTCTCAACTGCGATGTTTCAGATATAATATACTTACGATAGTTTCAGATATAATATATTTTACGTTTCTATATTGTTTCTACGGAATAATGTATTTTTCAAATTAATGTAATTTAACTTATTTACTCTCTTGTTTAATATCCAATTAATCGGTGAAAAATTCAAGTTCATGAGCGAATTATTTTATGTTTCGCCTTTTCTCTCTGTCTCTCTATTTTTTGAAGAACAGGCCGGATGTCCGATAATCAAAAACCATACCGGTATCGATCTAAACTGTTCACACAACATGCGGAGGAGGGGGCGGGAAGTGGGGATCGACAAGTCAGAAGAGAAGAAGGAGCGGATGAAGAGGAAGATGGAAAAAAACGTACGGAGTCTCCACTCCTGATTCATCCCAAGCATTTTTCCGAAGATGCACTGGTCAGAAGAAGAAGTGTATTGTGAAGAGAGGGCAGGGATGACCCCTTTCACTGCACCACGTTGGCACCGTCGCGTATATAAGAGCCGAAGCGTCTGACGAAGAAGCACAAGTACTACTACCAACCCATCTGCATCTCAGGCAAAGCTCCTCTTCATCGTCTCGGTGCCCGTGTGACAGAGAGATTATGTATACTATTAAGGTAGGTACGCGCATATTACTCGCCGAGTGCCGCGAGACGGGTCCAATATCGTTGTCGGGCCTTTCTTCGCGAGAATAGGTAGAGAGTGCAAATGAGAGAAACGGGAGAGAAAGGCAGAAAGAAAGAGAGAGAGAGAGAGAGAGAGAGAGAGAGAGAGAGAGAACATGAGGGAACTTTTGCCTCGAAAATTTCGACTCATCTATCTTACGCGAAAACGCGTTCGCGAGGCGACGTTAGGTAACGACGAATGTCAGGTCCCTCGGGTGAGAAGAGACGTCCTGCAGTCATGAGATTAGTTTAAGTCGCGACGTGTGTGTCGGACCAGACTAGACTAGACGCTTTCGAACTCACGCGCGATTTGTCGACGGCGATATGGGATGACATTTTGGCGAGACGTCTAAGGGTTGCGCAATTCTCATCTTTCACGTTATGTATATCGTATAATTAACGGCGCTCCGACAAGACATCGTTTTACAATCGGGTTGAGTCTGTTGCGATAAATTATTAATTATTAATTAATTGAATGCTATAACTAAGCTTAAAAATGTTGCGCGTATCTTATAACTTGCATCTCTCAGAAAAAAGAATTAGTTTTTAAAGCAATAAATAAAGGCAGATATCAAGTATTGTAAATATACAAAAATCTCTTGTCTTCTCGTTAAAGCTTCTGCTTATATAGATATCTGCTTAACAAATTTCAAAAAACAATATTTCAAAAAAATGCATAGAAATCGAACGTTTTACGTAGATTTAAATTTAAAAATGTTGCACGTATCTTATAGCTATAACTTATATCGCTCAGGAAAAAAATTGAATGACGCATTCATATACTATTTCCAAGACGATAAGAAAAAACAAATATCGCGTATTATTGATATGAGGAAAGTATCTCTTGTTAAAACTTGATATTTCCTTAAAACGACGCAATAGAGTTCAAAAAGATGCTTAAAAATTTTAAACATTTTCTTAAGCGATTTTTTGCTCCATATAAATATGTGTTCTCTTTTAATATTTTCAAAGCAAATCATAATGCACAGTCAGTAATTCGTAATCTAAAAAGACGTCACACATCTGCAAACGATTAACAAGATTTTATTTCGCGTTGCACGCGAATCGCAAGCTTATCGGTAAATGGAAAACGTTAAATCTCTCTTTTGACGAATTATTAGGGAGTTTTTGCAATAATGAATTCAGATACGATGATACGCTAAAGTCATGTTATCCTTTTCTTAATTATTTGTTAAGAAGAAGATAACCTTATCTTAGCGTTCATCATATTTGGATAAATGGTATATTGCAAAATTCGTTATTGTAAGAAAGAGATCGTGTTTCCTATTTTTTTCCTCTCTTCGCGTCTCGCCTGTGCTCGTCACTCGGAGAAATAAATTTAAACGATCCTCTCCTCGGCTCGCGCATCCGATATCAGCGGAATTTTTCACGAGGAGAGTCGTTCGCGGAAACGAACCGATAAACTTTGCGTGACTTCGGCAATTTTTCCAGCTCCGCGCGCTCTCGTATATTAGTAAATATGAAATACGCCGTGCGCGCTATCAAGTAAAGAGCGACGTATCGCATGTGCGATGTATATGTAATATGTATGCGCCGTATCGCGCACGAGGACGGATCGTGCGTCGGAAAAAGAAAAATTTCTTAAAACCCGGGTATCACATTCGAAAATGTGCCATGCGTCTCATACAAGTCACATTTCAGAAAATGCGTGCGTTTCTTTTTCTTTCTTTCTTTCTTTCTCCTCATCTCTCTCTCTCTCTCTCTCTCTCTCTCTCTCTCTCTCTCTCTCGCGCGCGTCGCTACTAGAATATTATTACCTCTTCAGTTTGAAGATACAGAAATTTTGTTACGGAGAGAAGTTTCAAAATTCAATACAATGTTTCTGCGCTCGAAAATAGGGACAAGAGTTAAAATACGTTTTGCGAATTTCCCGATCGAGATATAGATCATATTCTTATCTTGCATTTAACACCCAAATTTGATTCTGTCTGACATGGGATTATATGACGCGTAAAAACATCTAAAATTAGAATCAGACAGTCGAGTTTAGTCGGATATGATATGTAATAATGAGTAATTGTGAGCGTCAGTGCTCTCTCTCCTCGTAATTTCGTATACGTTAAAGTCGAATTGAATTAAATACGTATGTTACAAAAGATTCATCTAAAATAAGAAAGTAGTTAAAAATATATTCGTCTCATTGCGATGTGCAGTACATCATCTCATTATATCACTTGATGTGCGTACGTCACGGTTTCTTCATTCTTTTGCTTCTTCGCCATTTAATTTACTCCTGATGGTTCTGTCTTATACTGAGACTTTAATATTCCCAATAGCCACCTTTACATTACTTATTTTTTGTTTTAAAATGCATATAGTATTATTAAATTAGCGTAAATTAATATAATTTGTGATATTATTAGCTTTAGTTTAATCAGATTGCTGTTCAAATCCGACAAATCGAATCAATGCGCAGATTATAAAACTAAAAAATGTATTTAGAAACATTAAAATTAAAAATTTACATCGCGGAATATTATTAAACACCAAGATCCGTTTCTCTTGACCGAATACAAGTTTCTTTCTCTTATTTGACTTGAAAGGAACTGTTACTTCGTAACATTGTAAATTGTAAGACTGCACTGGGTATCGTCAAGCGACGTAATAATAATTCAACAGCCATTTGAGGTATCTTTCACAAAGTGTGATGTAATATGTAGCATACGCATGCCGAATAAATGCAGAATTGTGAATATAATTGCATTGTAACAAATGGGACACTTGACAGACGTTACGTCACACAACACCTTCTTGGCGACACCTTTTTCTTCACAAATGATAATTGCCTGCGTAAGTATTCTTGGAGTTTCGGTACGCGTATATACATTATGGTCTGTGCGCCATCAAGAAAAAGAAATGACTTGACAGCCACTACTTGCACGGTTCATTAATGATTACTTTAATACGTTGTGAGATTTGTATAAAATTAGACGGTATATTACGTTTTCAAATTCCGATTAAAATATATGTTCAGTAAATGCAAGAAATATTTATACACGAGAGATTTTTATGAAAAATCTTATTTGTAGAAAATAAACATTAATTAGCAATTTATTAATAAAGAAAAAATTAGATTGTACATTTCTCAAAATAATTTTATCTAAAAGGGTGTAATAATTAAAATATTAATAATAAGTATAATTATTTTAATTATAAGTATAATTATTTTAGTAATAAATGGAATTATCTTAATAATAAATAAAAATGAAAATATATTTTTCATATATGTATTTGAATGCATTGCACACTGGATATGTTTTATATTAGTGGTAAATTATCAAATTTTCCAGAGCAGCTCATAAAAAAATTCGCGAATTATATTTAATACAATACCTTGAGATTTCCAATTATATGCTAACAATTTATGTGCGTAAACAGTGTGCAGATTTTTCAAGGCATTTAATACGTTATGCAGCGGAAGCGCATATCCGTATGTTCTCGTATGGCGTGGAGAACGTCATTGAAATCGGATTTCTCAATGTCAGCTCATCGAGTAAAGGCATATCGATTTCCGCGGTAATCTTCAATGAAGTCGGCGCGTCACAGAAAAATCACCATCTCATATCTCGCTAATCATATTTCATTACCATCGCGTAACACAATCGGCTACACCGCGAGATTATTTTCAAATTACAGCATCATCCGCGCTGCACGCTTACGAAAGGCAAATCCTGATTACTGTCGTTACTACGTAATCAAGCACACTGTAAAGATCAACATTGTTAGCAATCTCGAATATCTCGCCCTGAGGACAAACGCGAGATTCCGATTTATGCTCTTTGATTTTCATATAAAATTCAAGCAGATATTTATATGAAATTTTCACACGTGAAAAGTTTGAGAGGCATTTTGCTCTTCGAATCTGTCTTGTCAATGAAAAAGATTCGAACGGAATTCTATTTACAGCTACGTTAGAAAACCTTCGAGAAGAGTACTCGATTTTCATCTTGAATTCGCTTCGTATATGATATACATAACTTCGATATATATAACTCGTTTGCTATCGAATGATAAACGACATCGAGAGAGCGGCTATCGATCTCGCAAACGATCTTGTCGTTAAACGCTTAAATCGGTCGACGAGGCACTCGGCCGCTCTTTCGAATGAGCGTGCATTTCTTGCGCGATTCTGCGACTTTATGTCAGAAAAGGCAAGAAGCTGCCTTCGTTCCTCTCCCGCTTTCATAATTCGTCGCGTTATTGCACGTTGCACATAACTGATGCTTCAACACGACGACATCGTCATTATTACGATAATTCTCGTCGCATCTTGCTTTTAACCATGGAGATTTTCCGCGCTCTGTCGTTTTCCCGATCGCTTAATAACGGATGCGTTGCCGATCAATTAGCATTTCAGATAACGATTCGTTTGCCGAGATAATCATTACGTGAGCGCGAGGCGTGAAACAATCCAGCGGCATTCGCGCAACCGGTCGAAAAGAGAGGAAAAAAAAAGAAGAAGAGAAGATGATCTTGCGCGAGCCTGGCAGCGCCTCGGGATGCACCGTAACGATCATTAACAACGTCGACCTTCTGCCTCCCTCGAAATTACGTGTATCGAGAGGCAATTAGCAGTTCTCCGGTTGGCCGATTAACGGGAAAGCAAATGTCGATTCTCGATATAAGCACGTTTGCATAAGTAGTTTTCTCAATGAAAGTTCATAGCCGCAAAAGCAGACTCATTCCCCTGCATTCGTCGAAAGTATCGATCTTTCTCGATGAGGGATGGAAAGTATGGAAGGATTAAGCTTTATTTTATGAAATTCCTGGATAGCGGTTTTAATTATCCCTCCGAGATACTTGCAAAAGACCTTAATCTCAAATTCAATCTTGATTTTCCTTAAAGACGAAAAAGAAAGGGAATCGATTATAACTTCATAGATTTGAATAAACGTCTTCGATAAAATATTACAAAAATTGGGGTGACTGAGAAAGGGTGATCGATAATCTTTTCCCTTGCTTATATTACGAATTCATCGGTGATTTTCTATCGCTTGATTAACGCGAGCGATGCTGCACGAAAATCATAGACTATTGTAAATTGCATATGACAGCTTCGTTAATCCAACGAGCTTTGCTCTTTAATCGCTCGTTGCTCGATTAACGGAAAATCAATCGAAACGATTCTGTGATGCGCGTTTCATCGCGTGACGTTCGCGTGTGTTTAAATTGAAATTCAAAAATCTGGCTTGCGCGGCCGAAATCCGTAAAGCTAACTATTATTAATTGGAATTAACTGGGAGAGTTTGAAATTAGCGAATCCGCTTCGAACGCAGGAAAAACGACATCTAGCGTGCAAAAATGATTATATAGTTAGGTCCATTATATTTCCTCATAAATGGATTATTTTACACATATACATAAAAACAATAAATCAAATGTATTTAAACTTAAAATTACATATAGAATTATTATTTCGATTTGTAATTGCTCGTAGTCGCCGCTTTTTCTTACTTATAATTAGTTAAAGACAATGAATTTCAGAATAAAATAAATAATACAAATATTATCATATTTTAATAAGGAGTTTTATAAAGTAAAATTTTTATTTGTTCATTTAGCAATTCTTGTCAAAATAAGTACTCCCTTTTATAGTACTACAGTTATACTGTAAATACTCTATTTTAAAGTTTTTAAACAATTTTGCATAAGAATATTGTAATACATGCAATTTTTAATTGTAAATTTTTTAATTATAAATTCTGTTTTACGTTTTTAATAAGTGAATCATTGAAAAAGCGAAGAAATTGAAACGTTAACATTTGTAACACGATGATTTTGCATATTCTTATCATGTTTTAATAAGGATCGTAACATTTTAATCATAGATTTAGCAATTAAATTTAGCAATTCTTGTCAAAATATAAGTATTCCATTTTAGAGTTTTTAGGACGCTTAGACAATTTTGCGTACAAATATCGTAACATTTATTTTTTAATTATAAATTTTTTAATTACAAATTCTGTTTTATTTTTCTAGAAAAAAGTAAAGTAGCGAAGAAGCGGCGAACAAACTGAAACCCGTTGACATTTGTAATACGATGATTTCTGATCTTTATTCCTTGCCTCCTCTCCCTCCGCTGCGACTGGTTTGAAACCTGATGAAGTTCGTGAATGAAATTATACGTTCACTCCGCGCGTTCATGAGAAAAACGGGCACGTTGCTCGGCACCACTTTCGTCCTGTCATTACATTGTATTTCATAATGTCATTTGAAACTGATGTAACTGCGCTATGCAGTTTCTAAACATTATCGTCCTCAGTTGCCCTTTGCAACCGTGCTCCGCACACGTATACGACACGTGCGCGTGCACAGTCGACCTAGTTCTCTCGTGTACTTTCACGAATTCTATGAATATTCGAGCAAGTCAAAAGGTTTGGCGATGTCGAGCACTGTCACACTATTGTCCGCGGATCGTTCCCGCGGATCGTCCCAGTATATTCTCACAATACGCGAAAATTCGAAAACACGTCGGGACTCGATCTCGACTATCGTCGATCATTTTTACATCCAGGAAATTGGAAAGGACCTGCGAAATATTTCGCTATGTAATCATATTGCTGGAAATTATGTGCTCTGCGCTGAACGTTATAATCGGACAAATTAACTTTTTTTCCATTTCCATTTGTTCCTTGCAAAAATTCCACAATTTTTGTTACGGCGCGTCATGATTGGGGGAACCATGGAGATTACTCGTTCAACGCTATAATAAAACCACGCGCCTCGCACGTTTACACTCCGGGGTCACTATTGGGGCATTAAAGTGACATTACTCGCGCAGCGTGCTAACAGAACAGCTAGATTTTCCACACTCACGAAATGCGAGTTGAAATTCCGTGAGTTCTAGCTGTGAATTTCGTAGCGTCACTTTATTTCGCTTATATATACCTGCGAATACGATTTCTTTTTAATTTTATAAAATATCCTTAGAATTCAATAATTTTGATTTCGCAAATTTGAAGTATTATTGAACGATCGATATATGAAATGATTATTAACAGGTGTTGGTGGCAGTCGTACTTTGTACGACAGGCACATTGAGCGCACCCCAAAGAGGACCAGTAGGTGGCTCGGAAAAAGATGCGGTAATTACATCTCAGCAGCTCGAAGTCAACTTTGACGGCAACTATGTCAATAAGTAAGTTATGATATTTTTGATACACACTTTAATGGAACTTTAATAAGGGAAAGTTAGCTAAAGGCGTACCGGTTGTTTTGTAAATTATATCTCATTATTTTATATTATTACTTAATGTAGGCAACATTTAATAATAAAATTACGAAATGATAAATGAGAATATAAACAAAAATTTATCAGATTACATCTTGTTTTGCGCATACTAAAAGCACTTAAAAAAATCGGATATAACTGTTCGATGATAATTTTTTATCAATTTGT